>Ga0116154_10001885_pt1 | contig 16606 bp, 14 predicted proteins | sample AD_UKC030_MetaG_FD_89898 | JGI IMG/M metagenome (GOLD analysis project Ga0116154, IMG submission 89898) | Active sludge microbial communities of municipal wastewater-treating anaerobic digesters from USA - AD_UKC030_MetaG | ecosystem: Engineered > Bioreactor > Anaerobic > Digestate | place: USA...
AAACCGCAGCACGGCCTCGTCAGAGCCAGCGTGGTCAACAGTGACACTCAGCGCGATTTCGCCCTGTTCCGTGAACTTCACCGCATTGTTGGCGTAATTGAGGAGAATCTGGCTGATCCGCAGCGGGTCGCCGATCAGATCGCAAGGCGCATCTCTGGCAATGTCGAGGATCAATTCCAGGCCCTTGGCGGTGGTTTTCTCAACGATAAACGCCCCCACCCCGCCCAAGAGCTGTTCGAGATCGAATTCGACCTGTTCGATGACCAGCTTGCCCGCCTCGATCTTCGAGAAATCGAGCACATCATTGATGACGCCCAGTAAATGCTGGCCCGACCGCTGAATTTTCTGTAAATAATCGCGCTGCCGGTCGGTGAGTTCGGTTTTCAGGGCCAGATGCGTCATACCGATGATGGCGTTCATCGGCGTGCGAATCTCGTGACTCATATTGGCCAGGAAATCCGCCTTCACTCGCGCCGCGTCCTCGGCCAGCGCCTTGGCGTCTTCAAGCGCCTTGAAGCTGGCGCGTTCGGTGGTGATATCTTCGAACGTGCCCGCCAACCCTTTGCTTAAATCATCAGGGTCTATGGCGCGCACCGCCCAGCGGGTCCAAAAGCGGCTGCCGTCTTTTCTGACCAATTCTTCTTCCTGGCAGTAGAAGCCCTGTTGCGCCAAACCGGCGTAGAATTTTTTCCCCGTCTCGAGGTACGTGGCCTCGTCGGGATACCACACTCGCGCCCTCAGTCCCCACATTTCGCCCGGCCCATAGCCGAACATCCGCTCCATCGTGCGGTTACAACTGTGGATGATCTCATCGCGGGTCAGGGCGACCCCGACCGTGGCCGCGTCGAAAACCGCCTGCTGCTCTTCTTTGCTGAGCCGCAGGGATTCAGTGGTCGCCGCCAGTTGAGCAGTGCGCTCGGCCACGCGGCGTTCCAATTCCTGACGGTATTCGATCAATTCCCGCTCGGCCTGCTTCTGGGCGGTGATGTCCGTCCAGACCACATGCAGCAAGTCTCTGTCACCCTGCCGGATCGCGGTCAGCAGCACCCGGGCGATGAAATGCGCGCCGTCGGCGCGGATATGCTCCCACTCGAACTCGTTTGAACCGTTCTCGAAGGCGACACGGATCACTTCATCCATCTTTTCCGCCGTGAGCCGGCCGTCGGGCTGGTATTCCGGCGAGATATCCACGGGTGAAAGTCCGACGAACTGGTCGAGGCGCTCCAGGCCCAGCAGGGTCAGCGCGGCGCGGTTGGCGGCGACGAAGCGGCCATGCTCGGTTAGGGTGATGGCCTGGCGGGTGTCCTCAAACAGTCGGCGGAAGCGCTCTTCACTGTCGCGCAGGTCCTTCACCATCGCCTTGCGCTCGGTGATGTCGCTCCAGATCGAGGCCAGATATTCCTGGCCGTGGAGGCGCAGCAGGCGGGTGCTGACGCGGACCTCGCGGGCCTCGCCGTTCTTGCAGCGATGCCGGGTTTCGAAGACGGCGCTGCCTTCCCGGCGGATTTGCTCGAACGCCGCTTTGATCGTGGTCGGTTCCATGTCCGCTTCCAGATCCGGTACGCCCAGCCGGGCGAACTCCTCGCGGCTATAACCGAGGTTCCGGTGAGCGGTCTCATTGAATTCAAGGAAGCGCGCGGTTTCGAAGTCCACCAGACCGATGGAGTCATTGGCCTGGTCCACGATGGCGTGGAAGATGCTCTCGCGTTTTTGCGCCTCCTGATAAAGGCGACGGCGTTGCATTACGCTCGCCAGGCGCTCGGCTACGGCGTTGATGAGCCTGTGTTCCTCGGCGAGAAAAGGGCCTTCGTGTTCGGGCGGGCGCGGCTCCAGGTAGGCCACGGTAACGCGGCCCTGGCGCTCGCCGGCAACGCGGATGGCGGCGCTAAGAGTCGCCGCCGCGTTGGCGCTATCGGCCGTGGCGTAGATTTTGTCCTGCCACTCGATGCGGGCAACGGCGATCTCCGGGTACCGCCAGCCGTCCGGCAACAACCGCACGACGTCCTCCAAGAGCGTAGACAGGGGTTTGTGCAAGTCTTCGCTGGCGCGGAAGACGGCGTAGAGGCACTGCTGTTCCTTGACCCGCTCGCTCAGCGCCACCTGGGCGGCGCACAGTTCCGCGGTCTTGCGCCGGACCGCTGACCGCAGGCTGAGAATGCCAGCGGCGAGGACCAGCGCGACCAGCGCCAGGGTGGCCAGAATCCAGCCGAGCGCGCGGACGTAGGGACCGTAATCCGTCGCCGGGGGCGGCATCCACTTGGCCCGCAGCGCCGCGTCCTCTTCGGCGCTGATCGCCGCCGCGCCCCGTTCGACCAGGCGCAGCGTCTCCAGGTCGCCCTTGCGCACAGCGCGGTGGAACTGCCCCTCGTACAACTGGAAGGCTTTGCGGAACTTCTTCTGGGCGTTTTCCCGATAGAGGTAATAGTTGGCTGGATACTCATCGAGGCAGAACAGCTTGACCTCATCGGCCAGGGCAGCCTCGATCAGCGCGGTGTAGCTGGGGTACAAGCGCAAGCTTTCGACGCCGCCGCGCCGCAGGGTCTCGATACAGGCGTCGCCTGCCATAACCCCGACCTGGAAACCGTGCAGGTCCTTGACATCCTGAATGCCGCTGATCGAGACATGGACAAAGATGTCCGCCGGCACTTTGGCGTAGGGCGCGGTGAAGTCGTAGAGCGGCTCGCGCCCGGGGGTGCGGAAGATGTTATCGATGACATCGGCATCGCCGCGGCTGATGATCTGCTGCGCCTCGGCCCAGAGGGTGGCGTTGAGTTCAACCTTGACGCCCGTCTTCTGCGCCCATAGCGCCCACCAGTCAGCTACATAGCCGATGGCATGACCGGCAGGATCGCGGAACAGAAAGGGCGGGTAGTTGTCATCGCCGACTACACGCAGAACTTGGGGCGGCGCGGCCTGGGCCAGCGTCGCCGTCATGACGGCCAGCATCACTCCGAGCAGCGCGAACCGACGCAAGCCGCCAAGCAGTGAACTTGTAGTATTCATATCCGTTTTCTCGCCTGACCGTCGCCCGCCAGTGCGTATTTCAGTTATACCAATAATGCGTTGGAGTCTCTTTGGAAAAGCTAAGCGAGGTCGCCCCATGCGAGAGTCTATCCCAGTCCGATGGCATTTTCCTCCCGGCGTCGGTTTGACCAGCAAGGCTCATTTTGGCCTGAAAATTACAGCCGATACCGGGTGGATTAGGCGAACCTGCCGTTCCTCTCTTACGCTTAACGGCAAATGGGCCGGATCGTTATATAATTAAAAAATTATTTTTACAGCCCTAAAACTGCCTTCTAAAGGAGACACCTTTAAATGGCGAATCAGCCTGACTTGATCGAAAAGCGAACCATACTGGTTGTAGATGATACACTGGATAACCTTAGCCTCATGGCCAATGTGCTTAAGGATGATTACAAAGTCAAAGTGGCTAACAGCGGGGAAAAAGCCCTGAAAATCGTTTGTGGCGACAGCCCGCCGGATTTAATCCTGCTTGATATCATGATGCCTGGAATATCGGGATACGATGTATGCAAGAAATTAAAAAATAATCCAAAAACATGCACTATCCCGATTATCTTTCTTACCGCCATGAACGGAGTTGAGGACGAGAAAAAAGGCCTGGATATGGGCGCGGCTGATTACATTACCAAGCCGATCAGCCCGCCAATTGTTTTAGCCAGAGTTAAGACCCAGTTACAAAACAAGGAAGCGGCCGATTTTTTGCGCGACCGGAACGAATTTCTGGAGAATGAGGTTGCCAAACGCACCAGAGAAATCACGGCCATTCAGGATGTGACTATTCTGGCCATGGCGTCGCTGGCAGAAACACGGGATTCGGATACGGGCAATCATATTCGCCGAACGCAACACTATGTCCGAATACTGGCCATTCGATTGCAGAACCACCCTCGTTTCAGGCATTTTCTGACACCGTACAATATCGAGATGCTTTTCAAGTCAGCGCCGCTGCACGATATTGGCAAGGTCGGCATCCCGGATCGCATTCTCCTCAAACCTGGCCGGTTTGAACCCCATGAATTTGAGATTATGAAGAATCATACGGTGCTGGGACGCGATGCGATTGAGCAAGCGGAAAAGTCTCTCGGAATAAATGTCGAGTTTCTCGGCATAGCCAAGGAAATTGCTTACAGTCATCAGGAGAAGTGGAATGGCACCGGCTATCCGGAGGGAATCGCCGGCGACGCCATTCCAATTTCAGCCCGCCTGATGGCGATTGCGGATGTCTATGATGCGTTGATCAGTCGCCGTATCTACAAGGAAGGTATGCCTCATGAGCAGGCGGTGCAAGTTATCGCCGCAGAAAAGGGTAGACATTTCGACCCGGACATGGTTGACGCCTTTATCGAAATCCAGGACGAATTCAAGACCATCGCCCAACGCTACGCGGACGCTGACTGTGATCTTGCAAAGAAAGCCAATTATTTGGCCAGCGCCATCGTAGAAAATCCATAACGCCTTATCAATTCAAAATGAAATTTTCACGAAAATTATACACTGTTTTTTATTTAAAAAATAAATTAACTTTAGTTTAAACTTTAACGTTTTCCAGGCGTTAAGGCCAACCGATGACCCACATCTGCATGTTATTGATTAGTAAAATTATAATAAGAAAACGTTCCCTCCCCCGTCAGGGGGAGGGGAATTTGTGGGTAATCGGGTGCGTCTGGAGTGGTTCTGTCTGAGGGGCAGAATCGCCGTTTCAAACCAACCCGGTTTCGACAAAACCGGCCACAAAGCACGTGATGGCTTCTACATCATTCAATGGCAGCGCCGGCAATCCGGGCCGGCCATGGTGCGCCGGGTCGAGCACCGGATCGCTGGCAATGGCTACGATGGTGGGGTCATCGGGAAAGCGCGGCGGTTTGCCTTCGCTCAGCGGCCGCCAGATTTCCAGCTTGGGGTAAGCGCCGGTTTTCCAGCCTTCCACCAGCACCAGATCCACCGGTTGCAGGTAGCTCAGCAGGTCGGTCAGCGCGGGTTCCGGTTCATCGCGCAGTTCATGCAGCAAGGCCCAGCGCCGGCCCGTCGCCAGAATCACCTCGCGGGCGCCGGCTTCGCGGTGGCGCCAGGTGTCTTTGCCGGGCGTGTCCAGATCCACGTCATGATGCGCGTGCTTGAGCGTGGACACGGTCAGCCCCCGCGCCCGCAGCCGGGGGATCAGCGCCACGATCAGGGTGGTCTTGCCGCAGCCGCTCCAGCCGCTGACGCCGAGGACTTTCACCGGGGTGGCGCCGCCGGCGCATCCGTGCTCAGCAAATCAATGCCGCTGATCTCGGCGCGACTCGTCAGCAGCGCCAGATACTGACTGATGGCCTGGCGTTCTCCCTGTTCACGCAGATAAGCAATGATCCGGTCACGGACCCAGTCATAGTCCAGCGGTCGGCCTTCGGCTTTGTGGTGCAACTGAATCACGTGAAACCCGAAGCGGCTTTCCACCGGCTGGCGGGAAATCTCGCCTTCCTGCATGGCGAACAGCGCCTGCTCAAATTCCGGCACGGTCTGGCCCAGACCAATCTGGCCGAGATTGCCCCCGGTTTGTTTGGAGGGACAATCCGACCATTGCGCCGCCAGTTCGGCGAAATTGATGCCCGGCTTATCCAGTTGCGCGATGACGCTCTCGGCGCGGGTGCGGGCGGTGGCGCGGGCTTCGGCGTCATCCGGCGGCGCAACGCACAGGATGTGCGAAACCTCGAACAAATCGCTACTGCGGAACCGCTGGCGATGGGCCTCGAAGAATTGCCGGCAGTTTTCCTCATCTGGATCCGGGGTCTGGACCTCGCGTTCGATCAGCGCCGCGATGCGGGCGTCTTCGTCGGCATCGGTGATGTTCAGCCGGGCCGCTTCCTGCAACAGCAGTTCCCGGGCGACCAGCGCCAGCCGCGCCGCATATTCGGCGATCTCCCGCGACGGCGCCGGGTGGTGCTGCATCTCGGCGTGAATGGCGACATCGCTGATTTCAACGCCGTTGACAATAATGGGCATGGGGATTCTCCAAAGGTCGCGGGTAAGCCGCTGGATGGTTAGTTGATCGCAAAATTCATGTATTGAATATCAATTTTAAAGTATCATAATTGCTTACATAAAGTTAATACTTAAACTTAAATTGACTGATCATGATCACCGCAGCCCAGTTGAAAGCAGCGCGCGCCCTGTTAGGCATGGATCAGCGCGCGCTGGCGGAAGCCGCTGATTTATCCCTGCCGACCATTCAGCGCATGGAAGCCAGCGAGGGCACCATCCGCGGCAATGTGGACTCGCTGGTCAAGCTCATCGCCGCGCTGGAAGCCGCCGGGGTGTCGCTGATTAACGAAGGAGCCGCCAGCGAAGGCGGTGGACGGGGCGTCCGCCTGAAACATTGAGCCACCGACCAGTCTGTAAGGCGCGGGTACGGCGATATTTATAGCCGTCATCCACAGGACGCACCGTGAACAGGGCGATCCGGTATCCTGGCCAATCAGTGGAGCAGGCCGACTGGAAATCCGCTCTACCATTACATTTTTTGTAAAATCTAAAGGGTGGTTCTTATCACCATACCCAGCCAATTCTATTGGAGAGATCACCGCATGAGCCAGAACGCTTTTCAGGATTACTATCCGGACGAATTGAGTCATTGCTATGGCTGTGGCCGGCTTAACGACCAGGGGCTGCAACTCAAAAGCCGGTGGGATGGCGAAGAATCGGTCGCCATTTTTCACCCCCGCCCCTATCACATCGCGATTCCTGGCTATGTCTACGGCGGTTTGCTGGCTTCGCTGATTGATTGCCACGGCACGGGCACTGCCGCCGCCGCGGCCTATCGTGAAGCGGGCCGGCCGATGGGGAGCGAGCCGCCCTTTCGTTTTGTGACCGCGTCACTGCAAGTGGATTACCTGCGCCCGACGCCGATGGGCGTACCGCTCGAAATTCGTGGCCGGATCCAGGAAGTCAAGGGCCGCAAGGTGGTGGTGAGCGCCACAGTGACGGCCGATGGCGCGGTGTGTGCGCGGGGCCAGGTCGTGGCGGTTCAGATGCCTGAACACATGATGCCCAAGGCTTGACGGTTGAAAATGACGGAACGCGGGGAGACCCATCTACCCGCGCTCAGTCCTGGCTCCACACCCAGGGGCCATCCAACAACGTCTCTCAGAAGCTGTTTAAAAACTAACTTATTGATTGTAGGAGCGGCCTTGGCCGCGATATGAGGGTCAGCAATCGCGGCCAAGGCCGCTCCTACATATAACCCATTGATTTAATAATATTCAGTTTTTTGACAGCCTCTCAGGCTATTGCTGTTCGGGTGAGTCTGGAGTGGGCAATGCAGGAGGGTCCATGCGCCCCGGCTGTATTTCATCGCGCCACGGGTTCCAGGCGGGCGATCACTCCATCGTCAGAGTCCGTCAGCAGGTAGAGATACCCATCGGGTCCGGCGCGCACGTCGCGGATGCGGCCCAATTCACCCTGAAGCAGACGTTCTTCCCGCACCTGTTTCTCGCCGTCGAAGCGCAACCGCACCAGCATCTGACCGCGCAGAGCGCCCGCGAACAGGTCGCCACGCCAGCGTGGGAACCGGTCGCCCTGGTAAAAGGCCAGGCCGGATGGTGCAATGGACGGAACCCAGAGGTGCAGCGGTTGTTCCATGCCCGGTTTGTGGGTCCCCTCCCCGATCTTGGTTCCGATCACGTACTCGGCGCCGTAGGTGATGATTGGCCAGCCATAGTTGCGACCGGCGCGGATCACGTTGACCTCATCGCCGCCCTGGGGGCCGTGCTCGTGCGTCCAAAGTTCGCCGGTGATTGGATGCAGCGCCGCGCCCTGCACGTTGCGATTACCGAGTGAGTAAATCTCTGGTCGGACGCCGGCCTGGTTCACGAACGGATTGTCGGTCGGAATCTGGCCGTCAGCGGTCAGCCGCACGATTTTTCCCGCCAGATCGTCCAGTTTTTGCGCCCGCGCCATTTCGCCCCGGTCGCCCAGCGTGATGTAAAGCTGATCCTGCCGGTCGAATACTAACCGCGAGCCGAAATGTCGCCCACCGCTGGACTTGGGTTGCTGGCGGAACAGCACCTTCACGTCTTCCAGGCGGTGATTCACCAACCGGCCGCGCGCCGCCTCGGTGCCGACGCCACCCTCGCCCCGCGCCGCGTAGGACAGGTACACCAGACCGTTTTCGGCGAACCGGGGATGCAGCGCCACATCCAGCAGACCGCCCTGTCCTCGAGCGGCGATGGGCGGCAGGCCTTCGACCGGTCGAGGGTCCAGGGTCCCATCGGCAGCGACCAGGCGTAGCCGGCCCGGCCGCTCAGTCACCAGCAAGCGGCCATCGGGCAGGAACGCCAGTCCCCATGGATGTTCAAGTCCACGGGTCAGGACCACCACGCGAAAATCATGCTCCTCGCTGGTGATCACCGGTTCAGCGGCGCGGGCCGGCGCGGTCAGGCCAGCCAGCAAAGCCAGGACTAACAAGAAAGAAATACGGTTCAGTGTCATCGCTTTAATCCAAGTCTGCTGGGTTTAATCTGCGCCCGCCAATTACGGTGGGCGAATCCCTCGTTCGGCGAGATTGCGCTGGCCGGACAAAAGGAAAGCATCTGCCTCAGAAGCTGTCCAAAAGCCGAATATTAATAAATCAATGGCTTATGTGTGGGAGCGGCCTTGGCCGCGATTACTGGCCTTCAGATCACGAGCAAGCTCGCTCCTACAATCAACAAGTTAGTTTTTAGACAGCTTCTCAGAAACTTTCTAAAAACCGAGTAGTTTTAAATCAAAAAGTTATCTGTAGGAGCGAGTTTACTCGCGATATTCCGTTGACCATCGCGGCTAAAGCCGCTGCTACAATCAATCAGTTAGTTTTTAGACAGTCCCTGAGGGTAGCGGCGTCAGTCGTGGCCGGCGTCGTGCAGTTGCGCCCGCCAGGCGCGGGCATAGCCGCCATCGGCAGCGAGCAACTCGGCATGGCTGCCAGCCTCGATGATCTGGCCGCGATCCATGACCAGAATCCGGTCAGCGTGCATGGCGGTGGTGAAGCGGTGGGTGATGATCAGGGTGGTATGACCTGCGGTCTGTTGGCGGAAGCGGTGCAGCCAGTCGTGTTCCGCCCAGGCGTCCATGGCGCTGGTCGGTTCGTCGAGGATGAGGAGCGGGGCGTTGCGCAGAAAGGCCCGTGCCAGCGCCACCCGCTGCCATTCGCCAACGCTCAGTTCCGCGCCGCCGAACCAGCGGCCCAGAATGGTGGCGTAGCCGGCGGGCAGGCGCTCGATGGCGGCGGCGGCCCCGGCGGCGGCAGCGGCGGCGATAATCCGCTCCGCGCCCGGCGCGGCGGCCCAGTCGCCAAACGCGATGTTGTCCGCCGCCGTGGCCTGATAGTGGGTCGGCTCCTGAAACAGCACGGTGATCCGCCGCCGCCATTCCTCCGGGTCGAAGGCGCGCAAATCCACCTCATCGGCCAGGATGGCGCCGTGCTGGGGGTCGTAAAAGCGGCACAGCAGCTTGATCAGGGTGCTTTTACCGGCGCCGTTGGCGCCGACCAGGGCGGTAAGCTGGCCCGCGGGCAGGGTCAGCGAAAAATCATCCAGCGCCGGGCGCTCGCTGCCGGGGTAGGTAAACCGGACCCGGTCGAAGCGGATGCCGCGCTGCAGGCGCTCCGGCGCCGGTTGCGGCTGGGGCGGGGGGACCAGATGCGGGCGCAACGCCAGAAACTGGAACAGGTTGTCGAGAAACAGCAGGCTGCGGTACAGGCCGCCGGCGTTGTCCAGCAACACCCGCAACAGGCGCTGGCCCTGATGGAACGCCTGATAGCACAGCACCACGTCGCCGAGGGTGGCGCGTTGTCGTCCGACTTGCCCGATCATCCAGGCCATGCCGCCCAGCCCGCCCAGCCAGGCGAGGCCGCCTGCCGCCAGCTCCGCCCGTAACTCCTGGCTGTCCAGGGCCTGCCGGCCGCGCCGCAGCCGCGCCCGCCCGTCCTGAAACTGGCGGCGGTAGTGAGCGGCCAGATCGAACAGCCGCAGTTCGGCGGCGGCTTCACGCTGGGTCAGCATCCAGTCGTAGTAGCGCGCCCAGCGTTCGTGGACGGTATGGTTCAGCCGCCACTGATATTCCCGCCAGGTATGCCGCCCGACCACCCACAGCCCTGGCAGGGCGCTGCCCAGCAGCAGCAGCGGCAGCCAGCCGGCGTAATGGACGGCCAGCAGCACCGCCAGCGCCAGCAGGGTCAGGCCGTTTTGCAACAACCCGCCGAGGTGTTCCAGCAGCGCCAGCGGCTGGTTGATGGCGTCCACCCGCGCCTGGTGCAGCAGGTCGTAATATTCGGGCTGTTCGTAATAAGTCAGATCGAGGCGGGTGGCCTGGTCGTGGATGAGGGCGTGGAGGTGGTCCTGCACCCGTTCGGTTTGCGCGGCGCGGGTCCAGCGAATCAGGCTGGTCAGGGCCTGGCCGAGCAGCCACAGCAGGGCGATGAGTAGCAGGAGCGGCCAGAGGCCGGTCAGGGACGACGGGGGAGTGGGAGCGGCCATCAGAGCGGCGAGGCGATCCACGGTCAGGCGGAGCAGGCTGATCAGGGCGATGGGCAGCAGGCCTTGTATCAACAGCAGACCGCTCCACGCGCTGGTCCAGCCCGGTGCGGCGCGCCAGACCAGCCCGAGGCCGCGCCCCAGCAGGGGCAGGCGCTGGCGCAGATCGCGCAGGACGGCGGCGGGCGTGCGCGGGGGAACGGACGGTTTGCCGGGGGTCACGGCTTCAGTCGTGGGCGGCGAAGGTGGACAGAACGGTGAAGCGGCGCTGGCCGTCGCCACCGGTGATGGGGTGTTCGCCGCAGCGAACCCAGGCGTGGGCGGTCAGGTCCTGGGGCGGCTCGGCGCTTTTGGCGACGCCCAGGTAGAGGGTGCTGGGAATTCGGCGGCGGCGCAGCAGGGCGGTGGCGGCGAGGGCTTGGGTCAGGCAGCGGCTGCGCCAGGGCGTGCGGGAAGCGACGGCGGCCACGGCCCAGCCGATCCGGCGCGCGTGTGCGGCCTGGGTGAGGGTGGGCACGGTTTGGGCCTGGGTGCGCGCTGGTCCCAGCAGGGGCGTCAGTCGGCGAAAGGGGATGAGCAAAAGGGCGGCGCGGGCGGCGGCCAGGGCCAGCAGGGCTTCGAGCAGCAGGCCCCGGTCGCGCCAGGAACAGGCGTGCAGCTTGGCAAGGAGGGTCGGGCGGGGGGTGGGCGTCATCACAGTGGTGGTTACCAGATCCGGGGTTGAAACCGGGCGTCGTTGAGGATGACCACGCTCTCGCCGGATTGGGCCAGGACATACAGCCCCTGGCGGTAGGCGTAACGTCCGACTTCCCGGGGTACGACCATCGCGGCGACTGCGCCCATCGCTCGCACGTCGGCATAGCGCGGCATCAGGCGCTTGAACTTGCCCAGCCGCTCCAGATGGTCATCAACGTCGGCTTGAGTTAGCTTGCTCTTCACCTCGACCAGCACCGCCTCGGCGCCATTGACCACCAGCAGGTCGATCTGGAGGCCTTCATCACCGCGGTCGATCTCAATGTCGGGATAGACTTCGCGGATCGCTACTCCCCGGTCCTGGAATAGCCGCACCAGCGCCGGTTTGACCAGACCTTCGACAAATTCGCCCAGACGATTGCCCAGTTCGCCGATCTGTTTGCCTAGCGCCTGGAGCTTGCGGTCGGTCTCCTGGAACTTGCGGTCGGTCTCCTGGAACTTGCGGTCAGTCTCCTGAAACCGGAGGGCGGTTTCCTGGAACTTGCGGTCGGTCTCCTGGAACTTGCGGTCGGTCTCCTGAAATCGGATGGCGGTCTCCTGGAACTTGCGGTCGGTCTCCTGGAACTTACGGTCGGTCTCCTGGAACTTGCGGTCGGTCTCCTGGAACTTGCGGTCGGTCTCCTGAGATTGCTGTTCGTTGGCCTTTTGCGCTTCCAGGACTTCGCGCAACAAGGCCCAGACGTCTTCGGCGGTGGTGCTCATGGCTTTTTTCTCCAGGTATGGACGCAAAAATGATCTTGCTTTTTGAGTCACGCCAGGCGTGACCGTTCCCCGCCGGGCGGCCAGAGCCCCTGATTCGGTAGTCCTGCCTATCGAATGATGGGACCCCCCTTTTTCAAAGGGGGGCCAGGGGGGATTTCGCCGGGTTTGATCCCCCCTCGTGGGTCCAAATCCCCCCTCACCCCCCTTTGCTAAAGGGGGGAATGTCCGATGGATCATTCGCACATTCGCATTTCAGGACTACCCCTGATTCGTCGGCGGCTGATCGCAGCGCCGCTCAGCACGGGGTGAGGGTGATCAACTGTTCCTGGAGCAGGTCGGTGAGCAGGTCGGCGATGCTTTGCGCCGCCTGGTCGGGGGTCACGTTCCTCCTCTTTACGGCGCGGATATAGGTTTCCTAAATGAGTTGTGGATTTTTCCCCGCCTTGGATAAGGCGGGGTGGCGCGAAGCGCCGGGGTGGTTCGAAGCAGTGATTCCGCAACCTGGATTAGATTCCTATAATTGGACCTCCGCCCCTTGACCGCCAAGACGGTATCTACATGGCTTTGAATGGATTACGGAGAGTTAATGCGCCTATTTTCAAACCGTCCTGCATGTCTTCTGAATAGACGACCGAACAGCCGGCATCCTGGGCTGTAGCAAGAATAAGGCTATCCCAATACGACAGGCGATACGCTACACGAAACGCAGAAGCCTGACGGATAATGGGGAGCGTCACATCCAAAATTGGATAAACCGCCACCCAATTCTGGATAGTTTGCTGGATTTCAGGTTCGGTATAGCCGGCTTTGCGAATCAGGTTATTGCAGACTTCATTGATTACTTGCGTACTCAGAACCACCCTGTTTCACTCAATGAGCACCTTTGCGGGGGCGTGTTTTGGAGAAGATTCATCCATGAAAGCGTATAGCCAAATGTTTGAGTCAATGAAGAAATCACCGCTCATATAAGTCCTCACGGCGGATGGGTTCAAACGGTTTTACCAACCGGGGAACCAGGAATGGTTTCTGATCGGTCGCCGGTGGTTGTTGGATAACGTACTTTTCCACCAAAAACTGGTAAAAATCCAAAAGCTCACGCTGAGCGAAGTCGGGCAGGTTGTCCAAACGCAGCACTTGCATGATTTTCTCCTGTGATGGCGTTCATTGAGGGGTGGGTATCGCCTGCCATTCAAGGCGCGGTGAATGGGCGATGCCGGCAAGCGGGCACCCACCGGACAAGGTTCAGGGCGTGGCCACGGTGATCAACTGTTCCCGGACCAGGTCGGCGATGCTTTGGGCCGCCTGGTCGGGGGGCACGTCGTAGTGTGGAAGCCCGCTTGCGGGCGATAACCCCTTCAAATCACCAGCAAGCCGGCTCCCAAAAAAGCCCAAGACCTATTGGGAAGCGGTATCAGAATCGGGTGTCCTGGATAGCATGGACACGTCCCTCACGCCGCACTGCCATAAAATTCATTCACGAACAGGCCGGCCATGATGCCGCGCGTCAGTACGGTAACGGCTGTGTTGCGGGTTTCCCGTGTGTCTTCGGATTGAATCCTGTGCCAGACCTGTCGTATGTAGGGCACGTCCAGATAGGCGGCGGCCGGTCCCTGGGCCAGTTCAGCCAGGGCCATTTCCACCTCGGCGGCGCAAGCCCGCAGCCGGGGGACTAGATCGCTTGCTTGGACACCTAGGTTGCGGTTGAGACGCACCTCATCGGGCAGGCGTCCCTGCATGGCGGCGCGAATCAGCCAGCGGTTCAGTCCAGTCGCCGGGTCCATGAACACCCAGTCCGGTACCGAGAACGTGAAGGCCAGCACCCGCGCGTCGCCACTGGGATCGCGAATGTCCAGACCATGGGCCGCGCCCGTTTCGGCCCACAGGGCGCCGACAAAAGAACGCCCCGGCTGGAGAATTCGGCGGCGCTCCTCCAGGGGGGTGCGCGGTGGTTGTTCGTTCGGATCGCTCAGGCGCTGTTCCAGCAGGTTGAGCCGCCGGGCAAAGTCGGGGTGGATCGCCGCGTTGCGAAACCCGTCCCGAGGGGCGCGGGACTTTCGGTAGGCGGCCAGCAGCCCCGGCGGCGCGGCGCGTTTGAGCCATTCCTTGAGCCATCGTCGTCCACCCCAGTAGCGCCATTGAAAGGTCAGTGGTTGGGAGTACGGGACTCCCGTCCAAGAAATCCCCGAATTGCCCTTTTGCCCCGTCAGCAGCACCCAGCAACCTTGGGTGCGCGCTGTTTGCGCCAATTCCAGCAGCCAATATTGATTGCAGGCGGCATGGCCTGGCTCCGAGTGAATATGCAAGGCCCGGCGAATGGCCTGAATCGGTGACAGCGTGGTTGCGGGGATGGAATGCAAATCCACGTTACCGGCATGGCGCGCGGTGGCCTGCGCCAAGGGAAACTCGTCGCCAAACCAGTTACCCACATGGGCGCGAGTATCCGATAGGGGCACCGAGGTGAACGCTGTCAACCGCCGACCTTCCTTTTGCAACATCCCAGCGGCGGTGGCGGTGATAGACCCGGAATCCAGCCCACCACTGAGAGTAACGGCGATATTGGACCCTCGGTCCTCCCCACTTTTCTGGATCTCCCCCGCCAAGGCGGAGGGTTTCTCGCGGCATAAATCGGTGGATTCCGGTGGGCGGAGACGGGCGCGCACGGCCTCGTCAAAAATTTCCCGGAACGCTGCCACGTAATCCTCACGCCGGGGTAATCGGAGTTCGGGGGTCCGCTCCAGAAACCAGTACTGGCGCACCGTCAGCCGGTCGGGCGTGACGGTGAGGGTATGAGCAGGCGGCAACCGTTGGATCGGGGTGTGAATCGTGCGTTCGCCATGGTAGGCCGTCCAGGAAATCAGCACCTGCGCCAAATACAGTTCGTCCAGGGTGATCGGCGCCAGATTCAGCGCCAGCAGGGCTTGACGGTCCGAGGCAAAGGCGAAGACTCGCTCATCGGCGTAATAATACAGGGCGGTATTGCCAAAATGGTCGCGGGCCAGGAACAGCTTGCGCTCGACGGGATGCCAGGCGGCAAAGGCCCAGTCCCCGTATAGATGCTCGACGCACGCTTCGCCCCACTCCCGGTAGGCTTGGCGCAGCAATGCGGCGTCGCTGAGCGTATGGGCCGGACCCACGCCAGGCAATCGGGCAATCAATTCAGCGCGGTTGTCCACCCGGCCAGCGGCGATGAAGGCCCAGCCGTTGGCGACGCTCAGAGGGGGGGTATGATCTTGACTGGCATTGGGGCTGTTCGAGAAGCGCGCCAGTCCCAGTCCAGCGCAATCCTTCAACCAAAGATCGCTAACCTCCGGCCTCCAATGCGCCATGGATTCGCGCATCCTCTGCCAATCAGCCGGCGCAACAGGGGCGCCGTCGCGCCGGAACAGACCGAAAATACCATTCATCGGTTAAAATTCGCTGTCATCAAATTCGCCCCTGTCCCCCGTCGCGTCCAGCAGGCGGCGGAAGGTGGCGTCAGGGTTTGCGAGCAGATCCTGGCCCAGGCGGACCCGGAATCCCGATGTACTCATGGCTAATCCCATCAGCACCGGCAGCATGGCCGCCCGTTCCACGGGATAGCGCGGCGAAAGGAACAAGGGTGAGGAAGCACGCATCAATTCAGTGAGGACGTCGGCTTTCGCCATGGGCCGCACCCACGTTGATTTGAGCCGACGATCAATGGTGGTACAGAGAACAGTCGAGGGTCGGACACTGCGCGTAAAGGACGCTGCGCTACTTCGATCCAGGACCCAACGGTGCTCTCCCCGGAAGCTGGCCGGACGGAGACCAGCTTGCAGCGCGTCGGGCAAAAGGGTCTGGGTCGGTTCCCGCAGATACAGGTTTTCCCGCAGGGCCTCCACGCGCATGTGGCCTTCCTGGTCACGGCTGGCCAGCAGGGTATCGTCCGAGACTACCCGAGCGCCCACCCGAAGCGCCAAGGCGCTCAAGGTGGATTTGCCGCCGCGCGACAGACCCAAGACAAGGATACGTTGGGGACCAAGTTCGAAAGCTGCGCCATGCATGTAAACGCCGCCCTGGCGGGCGAAAGCGTGACTGACAGCATAGCCAAATAGTCTTTGAAGGGCATAGGACTCACGATTGAAGAAGACAACAGGTGCAATTAATATCGGCTCAATGAGATTTCCCGTGGAGGCCACAATATGTAGTGGTGTGGCATAAGAGGTCAAGTTGTGGGAAGCTTATGGGGTTCCCCCCATATGTTGGACTGCTGCTTGCCGATGCCGATGCCGATGCCGATGCCGATGCCGATGCCGATGCCGGTTGCCGTGCCCTTGGATTTGCCCGATGTCCGGGTGTTGGCCAGCCGGGTGCTGGAGGATGCCACCCGGCTGATCGAAGTGGAAAGCTCCTTGCGAACGGCCCAGTGTCACTGCTGTGGCCGGGCGATCGACCGGTTTCACGGCTTCGACCGACCGATCCGGTTGCGCCACCTGCCGGTGTTTGGCCGGGAGGTGATGATCGAGATCCACCCGAAGCGCTACCGGTGTCCGTATTGTGAAGGCGGACCGACCACGACCCAGCGCTGTGCCTGGTACGAGCCCAACCGGCCGCACACCCGTGCCTTCGACCAGGACGGGTTGAAACGGCTGGTGCACGGTACGGTGGCCGATGTCAGCCGG
>Ga0116154_10001886_pt1 | contig 16603 bp, 10 predicted proteins | sample AD_UKC030_MetaG_FD_89898 | JGI IMG/M metagenome (GOLD analysis project Ga0116154, IMG submission 89898) | Active sludge microbial communities of municipal wastewater-treating anaerobic digesters from USA - AD_UKC030_MetaG | ecosystem: Engineered > Bioreactor > Anaerobic > Digestate | place: USA...
CGGCAACCAGGTTGATGGTTACCCTGCTTCCTCCTGTATACCCGGGGTTGTAAGTTCCCGAGTAGTAGTTGTCATAATCGGGTTCGATTATGTAGTTCCTCCCGTAGAGAGCTTCATCGCCGACAAGCTGGATGTTTACTGATCCGTCGGAGAACTTCTGGACTGTGAATACGGCCACATCCTGCGTTTCATTCCGGTTAAGCGCTACTCTCAGTACAATGTTGTGAACATTCCCGTCGACATAGTCCTGGACCGTAATGTAGTCAACGTAATTGTCGCCGTTCAGATCCAGGTTATTGACCCTGGTGTCTGCGTCGTTAAGAGATCTTTCGAATTCTTCGAGTGTCTTCGATTCCTGGAAGAGATTCAATACCGCATAAAGATTCAGGTTGTCACCGGGAAGTCCAAGGTAATCATCAGGGTAATCCCGGGCTGTCAGTGCGGCTCCCGCTGTCATCATAACTGCTAGGAGGGTGGTTGTTATATACTTTTTCATGACCTGGAGTGTTAAGTAGTTGTTGCTTCTATTACCTGGATAGCAAATGCCGTACCAAAAAAATGAGTGAGAGTGGGAGCGAGAGCGGGGAATAAGTACCACCGGGGATAGGGGTATTATTTTTTTTGATCAAGGGAATCGGAAACCGCCTGCTTTGTGGTATCGCGCGTGTTCGCCGGAGGAAGGGGAAGTGGCAGGGGTTTTTTATGCCTCATATCGGGTGCACCGTTCCTGTGGTCGGCATTTTCCTTCTGTTGTATGACCGGGCGTTCCTGCTGAAGGTCCTGCGAACGGCTTATTGCCCCTCCTGCTATCAGGAGAGTGAAGATCGATGCGAGTATCATTTTTTTCATTGCCTTTTGTGTTATGCGGAATATACTGACACCAATAAGTTCAAAAGGCATGCCAAAGACACACGGTTAAGGATGCAGGATGCACTGCATGTCCGGCAGAACCGGCATAACTTTAAATAGCCCTGAATTCAGGCTGAGTGCCTGGTTATATTGAGAAGAAGGTCTGCCTGCCTGACCTGTTCAGGTTCGCCTATAACGTATGCGATGTCGCCTCCATGGATGATGGTATCAGGCGCGGGGTGTTCAATCACTTCCTGAGCTCTTTTGATGGCAAGAATTGTAACTCCGGTTTTTCTTCTCAGGTCAAGGCCGATAAGAGTCATCCCTTCTGCTGTTGAATTGGTCCCGATGGTTATCACGGAGATATTCATATTATGGAATTCATCAAAAATCGAAGGTTTATTCACAAGGTCCTTTTCTGAATAGGCGCCGAGGGTCCGGTTCCGGATTCCTGTTATTATTCTGCTTATCTCCTTGTGAGGTATGTGTCTTTTTGTAAGGATCCTGTTCATCATGTCGATTGCCATCTCGAGTTTTTCGGGGATAACCTCATCTGCTCCCACCTTGTAGAGCTGTTCCACATTCATAACAGTGGTTGACCTGACCAGGATGTAAGCTTCTGCGTTGATTTTCCTTACCTTCTCGATTATTGCCATCGATGAAATCAGGTTTCCTACCGAGATCACTACCACGTCGGCATTTTCGGTATAAGCCTTTTTCAGTACCGGTTCGTTTACAGCATCTCCGTACACAACAGTGTCTCCTTCTTCCATCTTTTCGTGTGCCAGGGTGGGGTCGAAAATTATTGATATGTGCCGGATGTTATTATACCTGGCCATCAGTGAAAGCTTCAGGGCGCTTGGATCCTTTCCGATAATCACCAGGTGATTATTGAAAGGAGGCAGTGTAAGCTCCTTGAGAGGGAACAGGCCGTTACGCATCGCATCCGGAAGCGGAAGGCCTGATATGGCCCTGACCAGTTCGGGCGAGAAATAGAACAGGAATGGAGTAATTCCCATTGTAAGGACTGCAACAGCCAGAAAAAGCTGATAGTAGAAAGCCGGCAGAATTCCATTATCGAATCCGATTCCTGCAAGGATAAATGAAAATTCTCCTACCTGACTGAGGGCCAGGCCTATGAGTACGGTTCCCTTAAGGGTGTGCCCGAGGATGAATCCGGTTCCTCCCGCGATAAAGCTTTTAAGTACTGTGACAAGGAGGAAGCAGGCTCCGACAAGCATCCAGTTGTCTATAACAAAATGAACATCGAACAGCATCCCGATAGATACAAAGAAGAAGCTTGAGAAGACATCCTTTATGGTATAGAAATTACCGAAGATATTGTGGCTGTATTCCGATTCGGAGATCATCAGTCCGGCCAGGAAAGCCCCGAATGCCAGCGACATTCCGAGTTCGTACGACAGCAGGGCGATCGCAAAGCAGATCAGAAAGATGCTTATCATGAACAGTTCCTGGTTTTTTGCCCTGGCGATTATGTCGAGGAGTTTTGGAAGAAGCCATTTGTTGCCGGTGTAAGCAAGTCCGATTATCCCGGCAACTTTTGCAGAAAGGATAAGGAATTCCGTTGCAAAGTTGACGTTGCTTTGAGCCAGCAGGTCGGTGAGGAGGAGCAGCGGCGCCAGCAGCAGGTCCTGGAAAATAAGAATACCCACAACTGTTCTGCCGTAGTTTGATGTGACCTCCGATCTTTCCTGAAGTATTTTGAGCACAAGTGCCGAGCTGCTGAGGGCCATCAGGAAACCAAACAGGAGAGCTCCTTCACGGCTAATATCGAGGAATCTCGAAGCCAGGTAAAACACAGCCGCCGTAATTGTCACCTGCAAGAATCCTCCAAGAAAGACTATCCTTCTGATTTTCATCAGGTGTTTCAGCGAGAATTCCATCCCGATAGTGAACAGGAGGAATACCACACCAATCTCAGCAAGCATCTCAATATTGTGGGTATCCCTGACAAGCGAAAGCAGGTGAGGACCGGCCAGTATTCCTGTCAGCAGGTAACCGGCTATGGTCGGGATCCTGTATTTTGAGAATAACAGATTTACAAGAGTCGACAGGGCGAAGATTACAACTATGTCTTTCAAAAAGGAAAGTTCCATCCGTCGGGGGGTACGTTAGTTTTCCAAAGTTAATTTTTTTTCAATTTCTGTTTACCGCAATTCATTTTACCGGGTGATGAGAAATGTATTAGCATGCATAATTAAGTATGGTATCCCTGTTTCCCGGGAAATTTCTTATATTTGTCCCGATTCAATACTCCGGATCATGAAGATAACAGATGTCATTGTCTCCGAATAAAGTGCTGCTGAATTTTTCAGCGACATCGGTTTCCCGTAACCGGGCCTTTTAAAACGGATTATCTGATCATTTATCTTCAATTTATTCTCACATGTCAGACTGGAAAAAAGTTTTTGCAATAATCTTCACCGGGCAGCTCTTTTCGACGCTCAGCAGTTATATTGTCGGTTATGCCGTAATCTTCTGGCTAAGCATTGAGACAGGCTCAGCCGAGGTTCTTGCATATGCAACCATAGCGGCGCTTCTTCCCCAGCTTGTTCTCGGGATGTTTACGGGAGTCTTTGTAGACCGCTGGAACCGGAAACGGATAATGATACTGTCCGATTTGTTCATAGCGCTTTGCACTCTTCTGATAGCAATACTGTTTTATACTTCAGATGTAAAGATATCATACATATACGCCCTGCTTGCCCTTCGTTCAGCGGGGATGGCTTTCCACGTACCTGCGATGCAGGCCTCCGTACCGCTTCTTGCCCCTGCTGACAAGCTGATGCGAATATCGGGGATCAACAATATGATCCAGTCGGTGAGCACCATTGCAGGCCCGGCTCTTGCTGCCCTGCTTATAAGCCTGCTCGACATGACCTGGGTACTTATGATCGACGTTGCCGGGGCTCTGATAGCAGTGGTATCGCTGTTGCTGGTTCAGATTCCCGATCCTGAGAGGAAGAGTCAGGAGGAGCCGCATGTATTAAGGGAGTTAAAGGAAGGCCTAAGGGAGATTTATACCAGGCCGGCTCTGTTATGGATGTTCATCCTGTCGGTTTTCCTTCACACCTTTATAATGCCGATATCGGCTATGTTCCCCCTGATGACTCTTCAGCATTTCAACGGAACAACTTATATGATGAGCATTGTGGAGATAGCATGGGGAGTAGGGATGCTGATCGGAGGTGCAGTGCTGGGTTATCCGTGGCTTGGAAAACACAAGGTAACTGTTATAAACCTGATGTATTTTCTGATCGGCGCCACCTTTATCTTTTCAGGTATTCTGCCTCCCTCCGGGTTTGTTTTCTTTGCTGCGATAACAGCTTTCGGAGGCATTTCGGCTGCAATTTTTTCGGGCTCATTCACTGTAGTTATTCAGACCATGGTTGAACCTACGGCGCTTGGAAGGGTATTTTCACTTTATTCGAGCCTTACTCTGATGCCATCCATGATAGGCCTGCTTGCAACCGGATTCATTGCCGATACCATCGGTATTGGCAATGCCTTTATTATAGCGGGTTCGGGGATCTTCCTTCTTGGTATCACTGCATTTTCCGTAGCTCCCCTTCGTAAGCTGGTAAGGGAGGAGAACAAGCGCGACAGGATGATAACTGTTGATTAGATAATTTCCATTGAACTGTATCCCTGTCCGTTCCTGTTGAGCCGGATCTGAGTGGCTATCCTTTCCTTCATCGCATCGATATGGGATATAACCCCGATTGTTTTGCTGGTTTCAAACTGAAGCTTTTCAAGGGTATCGATGGTCATGTCGAGGGTTAACCGATCGAGAGAACCGAATCCTTCGTCGATGAACAGACTTTTTATGTCGATCTGTCTGGAAGCCAGATCTGAAAGGGCAAGGGCGAGTGAGAGGCTCACAAGGAAGCTTTCTCCCCCCGACAGGGATTTTACCGATCTCTTAAGGTCACCCATGTGAGTGTCGATAACACTAAGGCTGTCGTCACGGTCTTCTTCCGGAATGTTTAGCAGATATCTGTCGTTAAGCATCCTGAGTCGCAGGTTGGCAAGCTTCACAAGCTGGTGCAGTGTCAGCTGCTGTGCAAAGGTGCTGAATTTCTTTCCATCGGCGTCACCGATGTATTTATTCAGAAGGACCCATTTTTCAGCAGATTTTCTTTGCATTTCTATTTCGGCGCCAACCTTTCCGAGTTCTTTAAGCGATTCGGTCTGGACGCCTTTCCGGGTGACAAAGTCATCTCTCCTGATGCTCTCTTCTCTCATCTGATTTGCAAGGACCTCCAGTTCAGCATCCATTTCCTCGATCTTTGACGCTGTGTCGGCTGCCTTCATCTCCTCCAGTCTTATCCTCATATCGCTTATGGTAACGCCGATTTCGACAAGTCCTTTATTCATACGCTCTTCCAGTGAATAAAGGGCATTGTATTCCTGGACGGGGATCAGGTCGTCAAGCGCTTTGCCCGGCTCGGGATAATCAGGAAGTTCATTTTTAAGTTCTCCTTCGAGCGAAGCAAGATCCGTCTTTTCCTTTTCTACAAGCTGATCAAGTTCTTTCTTATCCTCAAGAAGTTTATTCAAGGAGGTGTTGTTTTCAGTAAATCTTTTAACTAGGCTGCCTTTTACAAGGCTGACATCAGGGCCGTTGAACAGAGTCTGTCTTTTCATTGCCAGATCATCCGACTCGCCTTTAAGTTTTCTGAGTGATGCAAGACGGAGGGTCAGGTCATGGAGTTTTTCAAGCGCAGCAGTTTCATTTATGAACATTTCCAGGTCCGCAGTTCTTGTCCGGAGGGTATCCAATATAGTCTGAGGCTCCAGCTTTCTGTATTCTTCAGGCAGGCTCTCAATCGCTGACATGCATTTCCCCCCGGCTGCCAGGATATCTTTCTGAAGGTTGGCTATTTCGGCGGATTTCTTTTCCTTTATGTCATTATTTTGCTTCAGGCGTGTTTCGAGTGAGTATAGGTTTTTCCTGCACCTTTCACAATCATCAGCCGCTTCTTTTATTTTTTCTTCCAGTTCATCGGGTGACGAAGGGCTGTTTTCGCAATAGGGATGGAGAGTCGAACCGCAGAGAGGGCAGGGTTCTCCCTCTGCAAGCCTCCGCCTGTGTTCTTCGAGGCTTGCAGAAAGTTCGCGTATTCTCTTTTCCTTTAGAATATTATCCTGAATAAGATCGGCCCTGTCCTTTTCTTCCTTTGCATTTGAGATCAACCCGGGAAGTTCTCCCAGGGATTTTATGGCTTCATTAAGCTCAATATTATCTTTCTCAAGCCATTGGCTGAGGTTGTCGAGTTGCATTTTGTCGGTCCTGTATCTTTCGGCAGCTTCGCGAAACGATCTGAGTGATCCAAGGCCTTTCTCCGGCGATTCAAGAAGCAGCGTATCGATCCTAGATTTAAGTCCTGCTGATGATAACTCCTTTTCCGAAAGCAGGTTGAGTACATCTGCCTCCATCAGGTCGGGACGGGAAATGTCAGGTTTGATCTTAAGTCCGCTGCAGGTTTTTACAATCTCTTTTTTACTTCCTTCGATAAGTGCATCTTTCGCGGCTTTCTCCCTTTCAATATCGAGGACCTTTTTCTCGAACTCGTCCAGAGCAGTCTGAACCTCACCTGTGCTTCCGGTTAAACGGATAATCTCATTCCTGATCTCCTCATCCTTATTTTTGCACTCAATCAGGCTCTGCAGCGTTTTCCTCTGCTTTCCGGCATGTGTATCAAGGTTTTTTCCCAGCGCCTGCCAATCCCATAATTTCTTTGAAAAAGGAGTCAGCTTCCGGTGCTTCTCAAGTCTTTCTCCGTTGAGTCTGACAAACTCATTTATTTCCGAAGTCAGTTCCTTTTCCCGGTTTAGCTTTTCATTCAGTCCTGAAGCCAGCTTACTGATTTCCTCTTTCAGTTTCTTCTGATCATTCAGAGCCAGCATCCTTTCCTGGTATTTTTTTCTTTTTTTCTCAGATTCGTCAAGTTCGTGCAACAGACTTTCGAATGCTTCATTGTCCATCAGTCTGTTTCTGAGATCTTTTTCCCTCGACAGCAAAAGTTCAAGTTCCTGTCCGAACAGTTTGTTCCTGCCGAATGCGGCTTTCCCGAGTTCCCTGTATATCCAGCTTCCTGTGATCTGCTCAAGGAGAATACCTCTTTCATCCCCCTTTGCCTTCAGGAAAGCGGCAAAATCGCCCTGTGCCAGGATTATTGCCTTCACGAACTGGTTGAAGTTAAGGCCGATGTTTTTAACATTTTCATCCGGGACCTCAGTTTTCTTAAGATCGAGCAGCTCACCACTGCTGTTGTACAACTCCATTTCATATTCCCTGAGCGATCCTGTCCGCGTTCGTGAGATGCTCCACCTGGTGGTAAAAACACCTTTTTTGCACTGGTATGAAGTTTCGGCAAAACAACTGTTCATATTGCGTGTCATGATCAGCCCGGTCCTTTCGATCAATCCCTTTGATATTTTGTCGTCCACCCTGGGTATCCTGTCGAAGAGAGCCAGTGTGATAACGTCGAGTATGGTCGTTTTTCCTGTTCCGGTTGCTCCTGTAATGGCGAAGAGCCCTGCGGAAGCCAGGGGATTCCTGGTGAAATCTATTTCGTGAACTCCTTTAAGGGAGTTGATGTTTTCAAATCTTAGCTTCAGGATCTTCATGGCTTATTCATTCTGTTTATGAAGAACTTCCTCAAGCAATTCTGCAAATGCTTCTTTAAGCATACGGGCGGTATTTTCGTCGAGATTGTCGTTTTCAATTTTTCTGTCAAGCACTTCCGACGGTTGAAGTTCTTCAATCCCGGTTCCGGCATCAAAAAGATCAGCCGTTCCTGTTGTCCTGTTCAGAAAACGGATCCTGCTCTTTATGATTTCCGTCTTTCCGAGGGTGAATTCACTTACAAGTGTTTCGAGCCCGGTTCTTTTTGCCGGATCGTCGTTTTCCTCGGTGGCATCGAGTTCGACAAATGTCGGAAGGATGTTGTTACCGGGTATGAGCCGGTTGATTTCCTCTCTGATACTGCTTACAGTTCCCTCAATTTTCAGTAGTGTTCTGGCAATCGGGGCGGGAATTGAACTGTATGACAAGTTTCCTTCAGAGATAGTGTACATTATTACCCGGTTTGCATTGTACCTCTCGCTGAATGAATATTTCACGGGCGATCCGCTGTAAAGTATCCTTCGTCCGTCATCGGGCGACTGAGGTTTATGCAGATGTCCGAGAGCATAGAAACTGAACCTGGCCGGCAGTTTATCCGACTCTATTGCCGCCAGGTTCCCGACCTGGATATCTCTTTCACTTTCAGAAAGACTGCCTCCCTGAGCATAGAAATGGCCCGTTGCCACAGCGGGAATGCCGGGATAAAGTTTATCACAAAGGATTGCGAGCTCAGAATAGATATTAATGATCCCTGTCCGGATACCTTCGAGCCTGTCCTCATAACTTTCGACGGCAGTATACCTTTTAAGATCAGCATCGCGGATGAATGGAACTGATGCAATCACCAGTCCGGTTTTACCATCGTGATCTTTGACTGCGACAAGCATGTCTGCAAAATTTTCGGGCAGTCCGCCCGTGACATGGATATCGAGTTCCCTCAATAGTTCTCCCGGAGCCTCGAGCATTGAAGGTGAATCGTGGTTGCCTCCTGATATGATCACCCTGCATTTAAGTCTCGACAATCTGACCAGGAGTTCATAATACATCTTTCTTGATTCGCTCGACGGGTTTGCAACATCAAAAATATCACCCGCTATGATCAGGGCGTCTATCTTTTCCGATCCGATCAGAGACGTAAGCCAGTCAAAGAAGATCTGCTGATCCTCTGCAAGTTCCTTTTCATAAAGCCTTCTCCCTATATGAAGATCAGAAGTGTGGAGTATCTTTATTGCCATAGAGTATCATGTGGATAATAAAGTGCAGCAGAAACACGTGCTAAATGAATCGGGCATCGAAATCAGCTGAGGGATCATCATTTCCGGCATCGATGATCCACTGGAATCCGGTTTCGCCGTTTTTGTGAGTTGAAGATCCGGCGTTGTAGCATCGTGGAATACCCCATGTTCCGTGGTATGTCCTTGTGGCAGTCTCCTTATCGCGGTGGTAATGACCGAAAAGAAGCAAATCTGCCTGGTTTTCTATTATGAGTTTAAGCTCTTCGCTATCCTTCAGCTGCATTGCAAGCTTGAAATCGAAGGGGTGATGATGGAGGTAAACTGCTTTTCTCCGGGATGCGACTTCAGGCTTGCGTAATATTCTTTTAAGCCTTTTGAGCTGTGCTTTCCCGAGTTCGCCTTCGGAGAAAAAGCGGTCGTTCCAGTTAAGTTCACCAGCGGTCGAATCGAGGCCGATGAAAGCAAAATCATCAATTATGTCGACCTTTGGATAGGATATCTTTCTGTTCCCGAAGAATTTTTCTTTGAACAATCCAGCAAACTTCCTTTTGGCCATAATGCCGGTACCATAATCGTGGTTCCCGGGGATAACCAGAACACGGTATCCCGTTTCCTCCAGCATTTTAATTCCGGCTGCAGCTTCTTCATGATATTCTCTGTGAAAGGCATTATCGGCAATATCTCCGGTGATTACTACAATGTAGTCTGATGACGGCCTGCAGTTTTTTGAAATACTGTCAATTATCAGGCGGAACCTGTCTCCGCACTCCTTGTGTCCGACATGAAGGTCGGACAGGTGAATGATCTTTTTCACGGGTTTATGTTAAAAAAGGTACAGGTTTTAAAGATAGTACAGGATCGCCGGATTATCAAGGTTTTTATAGCAGCGAAACTGATTCCCCAAAAAAATGGCGGAGGAATGCAAAGCGGGCTATTCGTCCGGCAGGTTATACATACGACGGGTTTCGCATGCTTCAAGGAATTCTTTCCTGAACAATTCCTCATCCTGAATTATCTTATAGAATTCATTAAGGTAAGCCAGGTTCCTGTTTTTAGTGGATCTTGATATCAGATCCTCCACGCCGAACAATGATTCGAATACAGGCTTCAGATTCCTGAAGGTCTTGAAAGTTTTCTCAAATTCCTCCCTTGTATAGCATAAACCCTTGAAAACTCTTCGTGTACTCAGGTATTGCTCAGGGACATTTCTTGGTTTTGTATAGCTTGCGTCGATCAGTGATGCAAAATCAAAATCATAGGGCACCACATGAAGCGCTTTGGTGGTATCATCCGGCCGTATGATGGTGACATTTCTGCGTGATGAAATAAACCAGTCTTTGTTTCCGATCAGGTACTCGAATACCGACATAAGCATAAAGTTTTCCCTGTCGAGGTCGAAAGGAGTCAGGAATTCCTCGAATTTTGAAGCATTGAACCGCCCGGCCAGCCGGTCGTCGTCCTCAATGAAAAAGCTGTATTTTTCGAAAAGTTCAGTTTCGGAAGCGGTGTCAAAGTACCTGATCTTTGCGAGTCTGACCTTATAACTCAGCGGGCTTACAAAGTTATACATCCTGTAGACAAGGTATTCTTCGATGACATCCTCTTCTCTCTGGCATGGTGTGACGAGCTTCAGTTTATCCTCGCCCATGAATATTGTATGCTGTACTTCTTTCTTTTTAAAATTGACCATAAGAGGAGGGAAGGAGCATATATCGGTTCTGCGCCGGAAATCGCCCCTTGCTCTGACCTTTACATCGAATTTTTTCGTTTTTCCATCAGCTTCGTGATAGATGAGCCGGCCGTCATAAAAGACGGGATCTGATGATGTATCAGCCCTTATGGAGGTGAAATCGGATCTCAGTTCGATATTCAGTATCTCATCGGAAAGGAAAAGTGTGTCGGGTTTTCCCCCCGGCAAAGATCCCTGGGCTGAAGCTGCCATAGAACAGAATGCCAGGATCGCAGTAAGCCCGCATTTTGCCAATATGACCATTATGAACCTGATTGTCATTATAAATTTACAATATTCACAGGAATACAAACAAGATGCGGGAAAAATTGTTCAGCCTGCAATTTCCGGAATTGCAGGCTGAACTTTGTTATTGGAATAACGCTACTGAGCTATAGAAAGGACTATGGCATTATTTAAAATCCTCATGCCATTTTGAGCGGTCGGGAGGAACAGGTACTGTGACTTTTTTGACCGGTTTTTCATTCAGCTCTTTGAGGAGGACCTCCACAGCCTTTTCAACACTGGGGTCCATACCTTTTACAAGTTGTTCAGGCCGGTCGACGACCTCTATGTCGGGAGCAACACCTACACCTTCAATAATCCATCCTTCCTCCTTGTCGAATATTCCGAACCGGGGAACGGATATGTTTCCTCCGTCAACAAGACGGGCATTTCCGGATATTCCCACCAGACCTCCCCAGGTCCGTGTGCCAATAAGTTTGCCCAGCCCGAGTTTCCTGAAGAAGTAAGGGAAGGCATCTCCTCCTGATGATGAATAACCGTTCACGAGCATCACTTTGGGGCCATCATGTGCGATGGCAGGTGATTTCCCGGGCTGAAGGCCGTTCTGGTGCCAGTAAACCAGTGTGTGCCTGTCGAGAAGGTCAGCCATCCTGTCGGGAATATATCCGCCTCCGTTATAGCGTTCATCTATTATTAAGGCCTCTTTGTTCCAGTATGTGTACATACCATGAAACAATTCCTTGTTTCCTTCAGTAGATGTATTAGGCACATGGATATAGCCGATTCTGCCTCCTGAAAGCTTATCAACCATTGCGCGCCGTTCGTTAACCCAGTTTATATATCTGAGTTCGAGTTCGCTTTGGATTGGTTTTATCATGCTGGTCCGGGCTCCGTCGGGGGATGGCCTGGAATTGACTTTTATCTCGACAAGTTTTCCGGCTTTGTTTTCAAGGAAAGAATAAGGATTTGCTGAGGTTGTTACGTCATTGCCGTCGATGCTTATCAGGTAATCTCCTTCCTTTACATCTACTCCCGGATCGGTTAGCGGCGAGCGGCTGGCTTCCTTCCAGCTTTCACCCTGGAATATTCTTGTTATCCTGAACCTTCCCGTACCCTCATCCGGTGTCAGATCGGCTCCGAGAAGCCCGTTGTCAATTCTTTTCACATTTTCGAAGTCACCCCAGTCGACATAACTGTGGCCTGTATTGCTTTCAGCCAGTATCTCGTTAAGGATGTAGTCGAGGTCGGCTCTGTGACTTACATGGGGAACCAGAGCGCTGTAGCGGTTTTTCATTTCCGGCCAGTCGACACCGTGAAGATTGTTCACGTAGAAGAAGTCACGGAAGATTCTCCAGGCGTCAGTGTATATCTGGTTCCATTCCTTCTGAGGATCAATTTTCATCTCAAGGCCATCGAGGTTCAGTTTACCGGCTCCGGCCTTCTGTCCCGGAGTAAGCTTTATAATCCCGTAATCGGGGCCTGAACGGTACATAGCCATTTTACCGTCGGAAGTTATTGATGCTGACATTACACGGTCGAGTATCTCTTCATTCTTCTCTTCCTCCATATTGTACTTCATCAGCTTTCCGTCGTTAATGAAGATCAGGCCGCCTTCGGCAGCGCCTGCAATCCTGTATTCTCCCGCTTCACCCGGAAGAGCTGTAACGCGGTTGTTTATCCCGTTGAAATCTATTTCAACCTTTACCTTTTTGGTTTCAGCGGGGGTATCTTCAGCCGGAGTTTTATCCTTTTTAGCCTTTGCCGTCTTTGTGGCCGGTTCAGCCGCTTTTTCTTCCTTTACCGGTTCTGTATCATTTTTATCCTTGAATATTTTAGGGCTTTTTGGGGTAAGGGCCAGTGCGTAAAGGCGTGTCGCCTTGTCGTATATGTAGTCGAAGTCGAAACTCGAGAAAGAAAGATTATAGTCCCGGCCTGATGCAAAGAAAATATAATTTCCGTCGAGGCTGAATACCGGACTTTCATCGGAGAAGGTGCCGTCAGTAAGCTGATGCTGTGTCCCTGCCGGGATGTCATAAACCCAGACAGCAGGTTTTTCGTTCTCTCCCTCTTTTGTGTAGGTTATCCAGCGTGAGTCGGGTGAGAAGCTGTAGCTTCTTATTTCACTCGAAACAGCCTTGTCGACATCTGTAATCTTACCGGTTGAGGCTTCGATCAGGCGGAGTTTCATCGTCCTGTCGAAGAACAGAAGGTAACGGCTGTCGGGCGACCACAGGGGCTGATACTTCCAGGCCGATGAATTGAAGGTAACCTGCCGGGGTACGGCACCTTTTTTATTTTCAATGATCCAGAGTTCATATTCTCCAGTCTTGTCGGAGTAGTATGAGATATATTTTCCGTCGGGCGACCATGCCGGAAAGACCTCACGTATTCCCTGCGTCCGGGTAAGGTTTTCTGTGATCCCGTTTTCTGCAGGAACTGAGAAAATGTCTCCCCTTGCATCGAAGAGAGCCCTTTTACCTGTGGGAGATACGGCTCCGCTGTGAATATCGTTCTTCACATCTTTATAATAAGGTATCAGGTTGGGATTATCGAAGTTAATATTCACTTTCACTTTTTCCGTCTGTCCTGACCGGAGATTGAGCCTGTAGATGTATCCACCGTTCTCATAGACCAGCTGATCTCCGTTTCCCGACGGCCACATTACATCGAAATCGGTATGCCGTGTGATCTGTGAGTTTTCTTTTGTCACAGTATTGTATTTCCATATATTGAGTCTCAGGTCGCGGTCGGAAGCATAGAAAATATTGTCCCCCGACCATGTCGGAAGCTGGTCGGTGCCTTCGAAATCGGTTATCTGTTCTGAGGTATTTGCTTTCAGGTCGTATATCCACAGGTTTGTTGCCCTTCCCCCCTTGTAGCGTTTCCAGTTCCTGAACTCACGGTCGACAGGGGTAAACACCATTTTAGATCCGTCGGGCGACAACACTCCGAATCCTCCATTGACTATCTGGAGTGGTTTTTCAAGAAGTCCGTCGAGGCCAACCAGGAAATACTTTCCCTGGCGTTCTCCGAATTCAGTCCGGGCCGAACGTATAAGTATCTGTTTGCTGTCGGGAGTCCAGTCGAGCACGGCATTGTCCCACCCCCCTCTTGGTGGCATGACTCCGACAGAGTTGTACCATGTGAGCTGCCTCGGGATTCCTCCGTTTGAGGGTATCACGAAAACCTGGCGGCTTCCCGAATACTCGCCCGAGAATGCTATCCACTGACCGTCGGGGGATATTTTCGGAAAGAGTTCGAGACCGTTATGGGAAGTCAGGCGGCGGGCTTCACCCCCTGAAGAACTCACAGTCCAAATATCTCCTGCATAAACAAAAGCTATAAGGTCATTGTTGATGTCCGGGAATCTGAGAAGCCTGACATCATCAGCGGCCCGGGCAGTCAGAAAAGCGCCCAAAGCAAAAAGCGACAGAGTGATGTATTTGATTATTTTCATAAACTATAAAGATTTGTGATTGGTATCATTTTGTTTAATCGGCTTAAGATAAAAAAATAATTCCATTTAGTGGTTTTAAGAAGATTAATATTGAAATTAGCCGGGACTTAATCCGGCAGCGCCATCTTAATAATCGCTGATGAGCAACGACTACTTTCAGTTCAAACAGTTTACAATAAGGCACGACAGGTCAGCCTTCAAAGTTGGCACCGACGGTGTTCTTCTGGGAGCAGTTGCCGATGTATCCGGAAGAAGAAGAATCCTTGATGTCGGTACCGGCACCGGACTTGTTGCCATTATGCTTGCACAGAGATGCGATGCTGAAATAGTCGCAATAGAGCCTCACCGGGAATCATTCCTTCAGGCCTGCGATAACACGGCTGAAAGTCCATGGTCAGGCAGGATAAGGGTTTTGAACATTTCATTTCAGAGTTTCAATCCGGGAGCCTTGCGTTTCGACCTTATTGTTTCAAATCCCCCGTGGTTCATCGATTCCCTCAGGTGCCCCGATCCTGCCAGGTCAGAGTCGCGTCATAATGATACTCTGACTCACAAAGATATTCTGGAAGGAAGCGTCCGTCTCTTAACTGAGAATGGCCTGCTTCAGGTAATAATGCCTGTTAACGAAGGCAGAAAGTTTGTTGAAAAGGCTTTGGAACATGAATTATACTGCAGCAGGATCACCCATGTAAGCCCGACTCAGTCTTCCGGGCCGAAAAGAATGTTAATAAGTCTGGGCAGACAAAAAACTGAGATTTCCGAAAGCTTCCTGACAGTGGAAAAGGAGCGGCGGCACGAATACACACCTGAATACATGGAACTTACAAAGGATTTCTATCTTAAGTTCTGAGTTTGATACATGTCTTTTTAAGTCTGTTTATCCGCTTTCCTGAACCTCTTTCAGGGCAGACGTTTAGTGGTGAGTAAGGTTTCTTACATTCTTTTAAACAAACTGACAAAATTATCGGGCCATTATTGTTACTTTGGAATGTTCAATCATTGCAGCAGGGATGTCACTCACAAAAGAAATCAGGCATATATTACCATCTCTTCTTATTATTCTTGCCCTTTCAGCCGGAACATTGTCAGCAGAAAAGCCATCGGGATCTGTCAGGACATCCATTTTAGGGGATTCAATTGAAAAACAGTTACTATTCAACGGAAAGATATGGACCAACATTTACCACATGACTGAGGGGCACCAGTTTTTTTCTTCCAGGGATTTTCTTCCCGGATCGGTAAGCATGAACTCAAAGGTTTTTTCCGGACCTTCTCTCAGGCTGAAACTCGATCTCGTCAATGATGAGCTGTTGCTTTCTGCAGACAAGAGCACTGTTCTTCAGCTCAACAAGGAGATGGTTGATTTTTTCAACCTGGAAGCGGAAGGCAGGACTTTCCATTTCGTAAGGCTCGGGGGTGACAGTATCAATTCCCTGTCGGGGTATTTCAATCTTTTGTATTCCGGATCCGCCGGGCTGTATGTCAGTTACAAAAAAGAACTCCGGCTGAGAAGTTCGGTTGGCGAACGCGATACTTTTATACAGATGCAGTCTGTATTTCTGGTCAGAGATGGAATCGCTCACAGGATAACAGGCAGGGCGAGCCTGATGAAACTTCTGGCCGACAGGAAGATACAGGTCAGGAGGTTCATCAGGTCGGAGAAGCTCCGCATTACGAAAAACAATCCGGGTAATATGGTTCCCGTCATGGAGTATTACGATGGCATTGAATAGCAGACAGATATTGATCAGGTTCAGGTTTCGCATACTGATCCTGATACTTTTATTTTCAGGCAATCTTAAAGCCCAGGATGAAAAGCTGATCACATTCACCTGCGACAATATTTCTTTCAGGGAGTTTGCAGCAAGGGCCGAAAGCCTGCTGCCCCTCAGGTTTTATTTCAGAGATGAATGGATCAGCGATCTCAGAGTGACCATAAATGAGGAGAATATATTGCTAACCGACCTGCTTGATGAAATATTCCGGGGGACTTCCCTTTTTTATTACATTGATGAGAGATGGAATATATATATAACCAGGGATTTTGCAGTAAGGGTTACAGAGACCGGGGCCGCGGATGACAAGCTTTATCTGGCCCCATCTGATATTGCAGGTGAAACTGACAATATGCAGGCATCCGGGAACCTTGTGGTAGAGATCGGAGACCTCTCCATGAAGCAGGCCGGAGGGACAGTCGTGGTTTCGGGTTATATTACAGATGCCGCAACCAGGGAACCTTTAACCGGGGCTACCATATATGTTCAGGATCTTTCAGCCGGTGCTTTTTCAGATGAATTCGGGCACTATTCTCTGACCTTGCCCCGGGGAAATCACACTGTAAAGATCTCCTTTCTTGGGATGAAGGAAAGGACTGTCGATCTGCGGCTTTACGGCGCCGGGGAGATGAATATCGGATTGTCCGGCACTCTTATCCC
>Ga0116154_10001891_pt1 | contig 16568 bp, 13 predicted proteins | sample AD_UKC030_MetaG_FD_89898 | JGI IMG/M metagenome (GOLD analysis project Ga0116154, IMG submission 89898) | Active sludge microbial communities of municipal wastewater-treating anaerobic digesters from USA - AD_UKC030_MetaG | ecosystem: Engineered > Bioreactor > Anaerobic > Digestate | place: USA...
TATGGTAGCCGCCCAAGTAAAATTGGGACCACCCAAAAGCGCCCATATCACGCAATCATGCGGATAAAACCCTGTCTGGGCGCTAGATCCATCCCAAATTTATCGCCAAAATGTCAGTTAGATACGGATAAAACTATGATTCCAGACTTTACAGCATCACCAACCCAGCAAAGGTATACCAGACCACTTTATGGTAATTCCGGCCAATTCACATTGTCCGTAAATGTCACTGTTCCGTTTCTTTCCACAGTTATGCCTCTTGAGCGTGTTATTAATGAACTTAAGACACATGAACAGGTTGCGCCGTCACTAGATCAAAAGTACAATTTAAAGGAGCTCTTTCAAAGGGAAATTGACAGGGATCGAGTCAAGAACCAACTCGTTGACGGATACCTCCGCAATCCCCGCAAACTAAAGTTCTTCAATAGTATCACGGTAGCATTGCTTCCCCGTTCCAAGGATGGCACCATTGAGCCTGAGTTCCAAGACTATGAAAACAACGATCCGATTGTCCCGCATGATTCAAACGACAAATTTGACGCTGCATTCAAGGACTTGGACCGGACTGTTTTTGGAGGTGTCCAGTTCGTTAAAAGTCCTAGTGGAGTCGCTCGGTTACGCTGGGACTTAGAACGAGTAGACGCAGTCACCGTTGATGGACAACACAGATTGATGGCCTTGCAACGATGGTTCGATGACAACAAGAATAAGTCACTTGAGGAGCACGAACGAGCAACTGGTATTCCAGTGATATTTCTTCTTCTCGACAAGAGAGCGGGATTCAGCAGTATTGATCACAGCACAACTGCCGCTATCAAGTCGATTGCACGCGAAATCTTCACTGACCTCAACAAGAACGCCCGCCAAGTCGACAAAGCTACAGAAATAATTCTCGATGATCGCAGTTTGACGGCATTGTGCGTCCGACAACTAATAACCGAACAAACGGCGACCGATGATATAGAATTACTACCGCTTTCTTTGATTAGATGGCGTGATCCTAATCATCGCTTTGACCGTGATTATTACCTAAATTCATTGATGCATTTGCACTTAATGCTCAGCGATATCTTTGGAATAGAGCCACCGAAAGACCCGGTTGATGCAGACAAAGTCAAGGAATTCATCAAATGCCTCAATCGAATGTTTGGTCTCCCAAAAAACAACAACGAACTTGTTTGCGGAAGCACCACGTTAATGCAGTATTATGTCGATAAATACTTGGACGATTCCGATGAAGCAGTGATTCCACTCAGCGAATTACCAACAGCATTCCTTGATTGTGCTGTACTCGGCTTCAAGGAGCGCTTTCGTCCTTGGATTTTAAAAGTAATACGAGACTTTGCTCCTTACCGAAAAGTGCTGTCCTACGCTCGTAACCGAGAGTTAATTACTGGCGTCTTCGCTCAATACCTGTCGCAGCCCTCCGGTCATAAGAAGGAACTCGAGAAGACATTAGAGCAACAGTTCGGGCCAGGGTGGAGAACAGATGTTGTCGAGCAGCATGAGGCAGAGATTCTTGCAATTAAGGGCAATGATCCTGACACCGAGGAATGGGCATTCAAGTCAATATTTCAAAAGGCCTTGGTAAAGCTGGCCAAGTTTGTGGCATATGACAATTTGGCTTCAAGGGAAACGTTTGGAACGGTAGACGACATCTTGGATGTCTTGGGAAATATTTATGAAAAAGGTGGACTGCGGGTCCGCGTAGGTCTTTCAGGCCACAAATTCAAGTTGTGGACTTTTATAGCGCTTAATCCGATGAGTGGAAACATAAAGGTGAGCACGCGAGTAGAAGCGAACATTCTGTCTCTATTGAAGATCTGGTATATGGGAATTCGCTACGCGAAGAATTGCGGCAAGATGTTGGTGCCCGAGAATTCACAATGTGGTGGACAAATGTCCACAAAGGAATGCCTTGCGGAGTTGTACCGAAAGAGCATGGTTCCCGAATGGCCGCTTTATGATGACATAGAAAGAATTGAGGAATTATTTCTCACGAGGCCGGACCTTCTGCTTAATAAGGAGCTCGCTGACATTGATGAAAAAGAGAGGCGCCAAGCCGCTAACGAACGCATGTTGGCCGTTTTCTCTGCTGGCTGGTTAGGAGGCTCGCAACCTCCGGTGAAAAACGAAACACCTCAAGGTGACATTTGATAGCGCATGCCCGTCCTCGATCTTGCCCCTCAGCTTCGCATCAGCTATCGCTCCGGTCGCGATGACTTGGTCCGCGATTTCTACGTCCCGTGTCTGGAGCGGGCGGTCCTGTATCGGCGTGCCGTCGGTTATTTCACCAGTTCGGGACTTGCATATGCGGCGCGGGGGGTGGCCAGCCTGGTTCAGCGCAAGGGCCAGATGCGGTTGGTCGCATCTCCTTATCTCGAAGACGGCGACCTGGAAGCTCTCAGGCGCGCGTCGGACCGTCCAGACGAGGTCCTCCGCTGTGTCGTCCTCCGCAGCCTGGGCGAAATCGAGGATTACCTCGTTCGCGAGCGGCTCAACGCCCTGGCCTGGCTGATCGCCGAAGGCGCTCTAGAAGTCCGACTTGCACTCCGCTTGGACAACGAGGGTCACGTCGCTTGCGGCCTCTATCACGAGAAGGTAGGTATCTTCACGGACGAGGAAGGCAATCATGTAGCCTTTGCCGGTTCCGCCAACGAAACCGTCGGCGGCTTGGTCGAGAACTTCGAGAGTATCAAGGTCTTCTGGTCTTGGGATGATCCCCAGGGGCGCGTGGCGGAGGAGATCAGCAACTTTGAGGCCCTTTGGACCAACCAGACTCCAGGCCTGCGAGTTCTCGATTTCACACGCATCTCGCACGATCTCCTCCGCAAGTACCAATTGACCCAACACCCCCAACTCGAAGAGCGACCGCGCCGCGACTATCGCGTCGAGCTTGCGCCGGTGGCGCCTGGAACCATCCCCGCCAGCCTCACTCCGCGCGAATACCAGAAGGAAGCCATGCGGGCCTGGCTCGCGGCGCAGGGTCGCGGCATTCTCGCGATGGCCACGGGCGCCGGCAAAACCCTCACCGCCCTCTACCTGGCGTGCAAGCTCCTGGAGAAGACCGAGAATCGGCCTATGGTCATCCTCGTGGTCTGCCCGTTCCTCAACCTCGCGTATCAATGGATTCGCGAGATGGGCCGGTTTGGGATCGCGCCGGTTCAATGCTTCGAGAGCCGCGCACTCTGGGAGCCGGATCTTCAGGAGGCCTACCAGAAACTGGCTGCAGGCCTCACCCCCGTGGTCGGCGTCGTCGTCACCAACAAGACCTTCCTTTCCGCCTCGTTCCAATCCGCGCTCAAACCCGCTCTGGCGGTCCATCTCCTCATCGCGGACGAAGTCCACAATCTCGGCGCACCCCGGCTCAAGGAACTTCTGCCGCAGATGGTCAGATTGCGCCTTGGCCTCTCGGCCACACCCGAGCGACACCGGGACGCTGAGGGCAGCAAAGCCATCTTCGACTACTTCGGCGATCCTGTTTACGAATTCAATATTGCTAACGCGATTCGGCAACAGGTCCTGGTGCCGTACCTTTACCACCCGGTTCTGGTGGTGCTCACGGACGAAGAAACGGTCGAGTACATCGAGCTCACCGACCGTATTCTCCGACTCTTCCCCAAAAACGACGATGACGGAATGTCGGACGCGCTTAAACTCCTCCTCATTAAACGCGCTCGACTGCTCGCCTCGGCGGCGAACAAGCTTCCAGCACTGCGGCAGATTGTCCAGAGACAGAAGGAGCCCTTGGAGCGCGCTATTGTTTACTGCGGTGACGGCTCTGTTGAGTGCCCGCTCACGGACGAACTCGAGAGGCAGATTATCGTGGTCACGCGAATCTTGGGCGACGAGTTGGGTCTCCGGGTGCGCCGCTTCACCTGCGAGGAGTCGGGTGAGGAACGCGAGGAAATCATCACCGCTCTCAAGAACCGAGATCTCAACGCGGTCGTGGCGATCCGCTGCTTGACGAAGGCATCGACATTCCAGACGCAAGGATCGGATTCCTACTCGCAAGTTCGACGAATCCACGCCAGTTCATACAGCGGCGGGGCCGCCTCTTACGACGTTCCGATGACACCGGCAAACGGCGGGCTGTCATCTACGACTTCATCGTCGAGCCTCCTGATCTTGGAGGAAGAATGGACGACGACCGATTCAATCTCGAACGCCGGTTCTTCCAGCGTGAGCTGGAGAGGATCGTCGAATTCTGTGCCTCGGCCGAAAATGGGCCCGCCGCCATTCACCAACTTGAATCTTTACGCCGCAAATATAACGTGTTAGCCCATATCCAATGACTGCCGTAAAACAAACCGCTGCTGAAACCAAGTCCCGGGAGGAGTTCATGAAGGCCCCGGAGCATATCCGCGAACTCATCAAAGCCGTACTCCAGGAAGAGCGCCAGGTGATGCACATGCGCACCCGGCCTGACATCCACAAGAACATTCTCCAGCACGTCAAACGTCTCGTCCCATGATCCTAGAAAAATTGGTCCTCGAGAATTTCCGACAATTCCGCGGTCGCCAGGAAATCTTATTCTCCACTATCAAGGATCGCAATGTTACCCTGGTCCACGCCGAAAATGGCTTCGGCAAGACCGCCATGCTTAATGCGCTGCTCTGGGGCTTCTATGGTCATGAGGGTCTCACTGAAGACCTCCCGAAAAAGGAAAACATCATCCACGAAGGCACCGCCGCCCGCTCGCGGCATGCCACCAGCACTTCCGCGAAGGTCACGATCTGGTTCAGCCACGACCACGAGCGCTACCGCCTGGAGCGCGAACTGACCCTTGAACAGCAGAAACTCGACGCCAAAAAGACCGACCTCACCCTGGAATTGAGCATGGACGGCATGGTTCAGCCCGTACAGTTCGCCCAGAAAAAAATTCTTACCCTGATGCCCACCGGCATCAGCGAATTCCTATTCTTCAACGGCGAAGGCATCGAGCATCTGGCCCGCGAGGAGAATTCCGCCAAAATCACTGAGGCCATCCGCCAGATGCTCGGCCTTAAGCTCCTCGAAACCGCCATCGAAGATCTCCGCTGCCATAGCGTGCTCGGCAAACTCCGGACCGAGCTCAAGGAGCGGGCCAGTCTGGAGAAGGCGGCCAAGATCGATGAGCAATCCCTGGTGGACGAAGACATCGCCGACCTCAACAAGCGCAAGGAAACCAACCAGAAGAACATCGTCGCTACGGATGCTGAGTTGGGCATGGTCAACGCCAAGCTCGAACTGAACCGGGAAGCCCACCACCTCCAAACCCGCCGCGAAGACCTCGAGAAACAGCAAACCGCCCTGAACGATCGACTCGGGCTCGTCACCAAACGGCTCGGCCAGATAATCGCGGAGGATAGCTACGCGCTCTTCGCCGATGACCTCGTGAAACGAGGACGCGAGATCGTCAACAAACTGCGCTCGGAGGGCAAAATTCCTGCCCGCGTGCTCAACACGTTTCTGAAAGAATTGCTCGATAGCAAAACCTGTATCTGTAAACGCCACCTGGTTGACGGCTCATCCGAGCGCAAGGCTGTCGAAGACCTCATGACCTACGCCGGCGACCAGCAGTTCAACAACGCCGTGGGCGCCCTCGACAACGCCCTCGGCCGGATCGAGGAGGGGGCCGAACACACCCGCAAGACCCTTCAGGAAACCAACGCCGAACGCATCAAGATAATCGACGACCTCAAGGTCGTACGTGAGGAATTGGCGGATATTCACCAGAAGATTGGCGGCAAGGCTGACGAGGAAGTCCACAAGCTGGAGGAAACCCGTGAGGCCCTCCTGCTCAAGCAGCGAGAGCTGGTCGCTGAGAAGGCGCGCATTGAGCTCAAGCTCGAAGAAAAGACCAAACGCCGGGACGAACTCACCAAGGAAATCCAGGATATCACCGATAGCGAGGCCGACGCCCAGAAAGCCCAGCGCCGCCTCACCGCCGTCGAGGACAGCGCCCGGTTATTGGAACGAATACTCGAGATTGAAACCGCAGAGCTCCGCCCTGTGCTAAACAAGGAGATTGGCGAACATTTCCGCAAGATCATCGGGGTGGGCTATTGGGCGGAGTTGTCCGATGACTTCAAGCTCAAGATCATGAAACGCCTCGAGGTAAGTGAGGACGAGAGTGACGCATCCAAGTCGTTTGATCTCGAGGTGGCCCTCAGTCAGGGCCAGCGGCAGGTCACATCCCTCGTCTTCATCGCCAGTATGGTGGCCTTGGCCCGTCGGCGCTCCGAGATCCCAACCATCGTTAAGGGCTTGACCGGTTCAGAATACCCCATGGTCATGGATTCGCCATTCGGCCAGTTGAGCCAGTTCCGTCCCGGTGTCGCCCGTTGGATCCCAGAACTTGCCCCGCAGGTCATCATCTTCGTCAGCAGCGCCCAGTTCGAGGGCTCCGTAGCCAACGAGTTGAAGCGCTCCAGACGGATCGGCAAACGCTACTTTCTGACTTACCACGGCCCCCACATCCACGCCGAAGCCAAACGAGAACTTCAAATAGGTAAGGACCCCGTCACCGTCTACTTCGAGAACAAAGAGGAGTTCACCGAGATCCAGGAGCTTGAGTCATGAGAAGAATCCAACGTGCAATTGACAAAGAGCCAATCGTGAAATCCTTGACCGATGGTGAATATCCATGTTTCCGAGAGATATTCCGCCTACTGATCTTTGCCGCAATACTTGGACTGAAGCTCAAGCGCCGGGAGCCCCTCGAAAAAGTTGATTCAGGAAAGTCAGTCCCCGAGACATATTTCGCCAACAGCCCTGTCTGGCCAGGGCTGATTTATCTCATAGGAATCGTCGAAACCACGTCTACTGGTGTCCTTCAGGCAAACGATCAAGCGGAAGACACGCTGGCCACCGTCTTCGAGGAATATGCCAATGGAGGGCTGGCCTTCTTGAAGGAAAGATTCGATGAGGCTCAGGTCGACATCGTTTCACTCATTGACATTATAAACGAACTGACGGTAACAGTCCCCGCACGAAACCCCAATTTGGCGGATATCGCCATAATCTAACGGTATGGGCATGCCAACATCTGACAGTGGGGACGAGTTACGCAAGAAGGTATCCCACATTATCACTTGGAGGTCAGGCACAAAAAGAGCCCCACACAAGCCGCTGCAGCTACTTCTTGCGATTGCCTCCACTGAAAGCGGTGGTCCGCGCCTTCTGAGTTACGCTACTATTGAAGAAAAGCTAAGAAAGGCGCTTCAGGTTTTTGGTCCGGTCAGGAAATCAGACCATCCTGAATATCCGTTCTGGCACCTTCAGACAGACAGAATCTGGGAAGTTAAAGCCGATTGTGCCGTGACTCTTCGTCGGGGCAGTCTGAATCCTACAGCCAAAGAACTGCGCCAGAAGGGCGCCAGTGGTGGCTTTCTGGTCAATTACGATCGGGCTCTGCGAGACTCACTAAAATTGCGGATGGATCTGATCCACGACATCCTGGATACCCATTTCCCGCCGAGCATTCACGAGGACATTTTGACGTTCTTTGGTTTAAGCTTCCGACAGGAGCATGACATTCAATGCTCAGACTGCGTCCATTTTCGACAGCGAGTCCTCACCGCTTACGACAGTGCCTGTGCGATTACCAACTACTCTGTGCGAATGGAGAATTCTGTTTTGGGAGTCGAACCCGCCCATGTACTCTGGCCACAGGCTGGCGGTAAGGACCAGGTGACCAATGCAATCGCGATGACCACGCTGCACCGGAAGCTATTTCACCTGGGAGTCTTCACCGTAGATGCCAACTGCCGCATTCGCGTATCGAAGAACGCCCGCGGCTCCAGCGGATTTGAGGAAATGGTCGGGAGGTTTGATGGTAGAAAGATCAGCCTTCCAGCGGATCCAGCCCAGCAACCTAGCCTGGAAGCCTTGGCGTGGCACCGCGAACAAGTTTTTCGCCCTTGATCGTCAAGCCGCCGGTTAGATTTTAGCCGCAGCCTCGTCCCCGAAGAACCTTATCCGTGCGCCGATTCATAAGCCAGCGCTCTACGAAACCGGCGATACCAGTGTTTCCGACCTCAGATGCCAAGTAACCGAGTCCTCTGTGCAGATGCGCGCGAAGACAAATGGCAGCTCCGTCCGGCTCATCTGAGAAGCCATCTGCTATCGCGCGTTTGTGAACGAGAGCAGCGTAGGTGTCAGCTTGGTCTCCAGCAAAAACCTTCCAACTCATCTCCACTCCGCCATCGCTCCCCGCAACCGCTCGCGGTGGCGGCGTCTTCTCTCGGAAGGAGCAACAGAGAGCCCAGCGACAGAGTATATTCCAATTGGCGATTCCTGTCTGTCGCTTGAGTTTGAGCAGTTGGTCTCTGCCGAGCGTAGAAATACGGACGGGATCAGCGGGCGGTTTCATAGTCCCAGAAATAGCCAGAATTGATTTTAGTCGATCGGGTTTGTTCCTCGAATCGCAGCTCGTAGCTGCGGCCCACGTAGCGCTTCAGATGGTGCAGCGATGTTTCATCTATCTCCTCGTCCGTCGAAAGCAGGATCACTTGGTGTGACGCCACCGGGAAATACCGTTCCAGCAAATGCCTGCGATGCGAGGAGTCGAGCCGGCCAAGCGGCGTGTCGATGATCGTCGGCAATAGCCGGCCGGAAGCGCGGGCCAGGCCCCAGAGAATCGAAGTCGCCAGCAATTGACGCTCACCGGCGGACAGCCGTTCAAACGGCAACGGTTTGCGGTCCCCGCCGGTCAGCTCGATTCGGAACGTCGTTGGATCGATCACCAGCCCAGTCACCAGGCTGCGCTTGCGCAGAAGATGGTGGAAGGCTTCCAAGATCAATCGTTCCAATCGCTCCGTGTGTTTGCGGATTACCGCCACCCGGAACTTCCCCAGCGTATCCCTCATCCGGGCCGAGTGTTTCAGCACTCGCGCCACATGTTCCCGGTCCACTTCGGATTCCACGCCTTCCCCGAGCTCACGTTTGAGCCGCCGTTCCGCGTCCTCCACCTGCCGTTCCAACAACCGGATTTTTTCATCCTGCGCCGCCAGAGCGCCCTGTCGCTCCTGCCACCGCTTCCGCGCCCGCTCCAAATCGCCCTGCAGGCCCGCAATTGCCTCGGCTGTCGGCACCCGCGCTAATTCTAAGTCGAGCCGCGTGAGCCGCTCCTGCAATGAGGCCACCGTTTCCAGCTTTAGCTCGATGTTACGCCGCACTTCCGGCAGCACTGCCGTCCGTAGGTGCCGTAGTTCGGCCGCCAGGTGACCGTTGGCGTCGGCCAGCACGACGTTTCGCTTTGCCGCGTTTCGTTGCCGACGGTCTTCGGTCAGTAAATCCACGACGGTCTTCAAGTAGGGAGGGGGAAGCTTCAGTTTCTTCAGTCGAACCACAACCTCGGAATCGCGGTCTTCAAGAGCGCTAGCCAGCACGTGGGCCTTGTGGGCTTCGAGTTCTTCGCGGGCCAGAGCCTCCGTCTCCTCTAGTAGGGCCGGAATGAGGAGCAACGGCGCGGCCCCCGTCGACAGTTCCCGTAAGTCCATTTCGGCATGGATTAGGTCGGCCTTCAGACGGCCGCGCTCTGCCTCCAGCTCCTTGCGAGTCAGGTAGAGTTCGCCGCCCTCTTGCCGGAACCGACCCTCTGCCAGCTCTACTTCTTTCGCCTGTCGCTCGAGTTCGTTCACCCTGGCCCCGCGCGCGAATCGGGCCTCCTCCAGCAGTTGTTGGGCTTGCTCCAATTCCTGCTGAGCCTGTTGGATGCGTTCGGTTTCCTCCGCGCTGCGCGATTCCGCCCGCTTCCGCCGCTCCAAAACGATCAAATCGGTCTCCAGCCGGTCCACCAGATCGAGCCCCAGCAGACTGTGAACGGCAGTGCCCAGTATCTCCGCGGCGTGCTCCCCCTCAGCCAGCTCCTTGATCTGTTCCGCATCGAAAAAGAACAAATGCGCGATCCCGCTGGGAATATAGCCCTCGATGAACTCGTCCCAGTGCTCACTCAGTTCCTTGTCCAGAGCCGCGTCCGTGTGCACTTCCATCCGATCCACAATGTCTCTGGGCGTGTCCCGCCAGGATCGGGTGACGCGGTAGTACTTCATCTCACCGTCCACCGCTCGACGAAACCGCAGCTCAATGGCGGCCCCTTCAGCTGGATCAGCGTCCCGGTTGATCATGGCGCGCAGATAATCGCGATACGCAAGGCGGCCGCGACCAGCGCAACGGGCCTTTTGCCCATACAGCGCCAGTTGCACCGCATCGAGCAACGTGGTCTTGCCGCCTCCATTCAAGCCGCCAAACAGCACGATCGGTTTCCTTTCATCGACGGGCGCCAGCACGGCCTCCTGCCGCCCGCGATATACACCAAAGTTGTTGATCACCAACGATTCCAGTATCATTCATTAGCTCCGTTTTCTGCGTTCGTTTTCCTGTTGTGTTGCTGATCGAACTCAGCTAATTTGAATTGGTGCTCTGCTTAACCGAATGCTGACGCTTGCCGTCAGAGCTTGATGTAGGTTCAAGTGGAGCCCTTTTTTTTGGCTTTTTCACCGTCAAATCTGTGGTTTGTCGGTTTGAATAGCCAGTGCAGGTAAGCCATGGACCATTGACCATCGGGATAAGGGACCACTCTAGTGGAAATCCCAATGTTGAATCTTGGCCCTGCCACTCGACAAATTTGTTGGTAAATATGCCGGTACAATCGCTCCTTTGCGATGGTTCGCTTGCCCCGACGCTTTTTACCCTCCGGAATGGCCTTGTGTTTATCGTTCAGTCTAAAGGAAATGGAGCCCAAAACCACGTCCAGGCACTGCATTAAAATATGATCGTGTGAACGCACTTCAGTGATGTCCTGCTCCTGCAAAATCAGTCCGGTCTTACGAATCAGACTGTCTTGCGCCAAACCGGCAATAAAACCCCGAAACTTTGCCATCTGTTCCCGGGTGTCTCCGATTTCATCCAGGTAGATCCTCAATTTGGGGGGCGTGGCATGGTTAGGCATCTGGCGCAAACCGAATCCATGTTTCAAAAATTGGTAGTACAACAAGTAATACTCGTGAACCTCCTGTTCTCGGCTGAGCCCCAGCGGCACGCACGCGTTTTGCGTAAACATGATTCGTACGACCAATCGTCCATCGTCAATTTCGTCAAAAAATGCCGTCACCATTGCTTCATATCGCGACTCCACAGTCCGATCTGTCTTCTCCCACTTGACCTCGCTCACCAGTTTTAGATCTTCTTTCTTCTTCACCAATCGTTCATTCACGCTATTTAAGTTCGAAGCTCCAATGCGTAGGCCGCCATAGAAATTGGAAAAATAGGTTCCTCGACGATCGGATTCATCACAAAAAATTAGGTATTCCTTCTCTGTGTTCATTCCTTTGCCTTAGGAAAGTGTCCTCGGCCCCTCGGCAGTCGTTCCGGTCTCTGGAGTCTCACACAATTCCTCACTTCTTTTCCCCTGGCCGGCCAGCTCTCGTGCCGCCTGGTGACGCCGGGCCATGTCTATCGCGTCCTCTCGGCTGTCGTAGTAGTGTCGGCTGATGGATTTCTCGAGCCGCTCGAACAAGCCAGCCCGCCGCGCTTGGGCGCGTTGCTGCCGCTCGACGCTCAACAGCTCGCGAGCCAGCTCGAATTGAAGCCGGTCCTCGCCGCACACCTCGCGCAACAACTGCATCTCACTCTCGCCAAGGACTAGATTGTCGTCCAACCGCGCCCCCGGATACGCTTCCCCAGTGGCTTCCTGATAGATCCGCGGCAGGCTATCCTCCATCTCATGCTTTTCCACCACCCAGATGCGCCGAATCTCCTGCAACTCAGGCATCGTAATCAGTTGAATCGTTCGCACGGCCTCGGGCCCGTGCCGCCGAATCCACCTCTGCGCTTCGAGCAGTTTCCTAAGCCATAGTTCCCGCGACTCCTGGGTGTAGGGCCCCGGGATTACCTTGTCACCCTCGAACAATTGAACAGTGCCGGCCATACGACGAAAATCACGAAGGTGATGATCGGAATTCTCACCATTTGGCCCTTTGCCGTTTCTGAAGTCCAAATCGTTCCGCAGTTGCAGGAGGGGCATCATCCACTCCTTCTCCTCATCGTTTTGAACCATTGCGGTCATGGACTTGTCTTTGTCCACCAAGGTGCAAACCCAGCAACCGAACCGGCTGTCACCACAACTGGGCGTCGAGCTATCCAGGACAAGGGGACATTCCCCATCAGCAGAAGCCCCTTGATACATACCCAGCAAATCCTTGTTCGTAATCCCCCACGGATTCTCTTCCTGCATCAGGAACATCCAAACTTCGTCGTTAGACCAATCCTCAATCACCGTGTAGATCGAACAGCCAGGAAGCGTTGCGCTCGGGCTGAGTCGGTCTCTCACCCGATGTTTTTGGTTTCTCTTCAGTACGTGGGCTCGAGCGCTGCTTTCAGCCTTGCGTGCTCCAATCAGAAGGATTGCCTCACCATTGTCAGTGACCACTTGCCTAATGAACCGGTTCGAAGGCTTGATCTTGAGCCGTTCGGTGCACCACCGGAATTGAGGTCGTGGAGCCGGGTAGCCGCGACCAATGAGATTCACCCAGAAGGACTCATCCACTTTGGGATGCAGTAGTTGCGGCTCGACAGGCATGGAGTCTTGATTAGCCCTTTCACGTAAAGCAGACAAAGATCGCTGCACCCACGCAGCCACCACAGGATTCTCGACCATCGTATCGGTGCTAATCACATGGACGGTCTTTCGGCGTTGCTCGACGGGCAGTTCCGCCAGCGCCAGCCAGGTGAGTTGGAGGACCGCCGTGGAGTCCTTGCCACCGCTATACCCCACAATCCAGGGCACATCATCGGCCAGGTAGAGTTCGCGAATCTCCTCCTTGAGTTGTGAAATCGTTGCCTTCAGTCCGAGTTCGGCGAAGGCAGGTTTTTTGGATTCAGCTTTAGGCATGGCAAGAGCTTGGATGGGGCAAATTGTTCATTCGGTCCTCGTTTTCATCATTTCCTCCGATTAAGGGCATCTTCCACCTTCTGTTCTTCCGGGCTGAGCTCAATGCCCAGATGCCGTTTGATCACGTTCGTCGTCAGGATGATGTTGCTCGTTACCTTGGATACCTTCCCGCCAATCATGGCCCGGCCCTCCCACACCTTCGCGTTCTTCCGCGACCAATCGATCTGCGAGAGGCCCTTCAACCGTGTCTTCCATCCACTTGGGTTGCCCTGGAGCAGGGCGTTGCCCGCCTTCCCGATAGCCTGCAGGGCGATGCCGTGGGAATGGATGTAACCCTCGCGGATCTCGCTCGCCGCAATCTTGCCATCTCGCACTTGAGTCCAAGAGGGAAAGTGCTTCGCCACCGCTTCCCAAAATTCACGAGCCAGGTTTGCGTCCTGTTCAAGATCGCCATTGGCCAGTCCCTCCACCAGGTCCGCGCAGGCGTTGTAAAAGGCGCTTAGAGTGAAAAGTTTTCGCGACCGTGGCGCTAGCGAACTTTTTTCCAGGTCTACGATGTCTTTGAACGTTTCCGACTTCATCACCACCAGCCGTGCCAGTTTGGCTTTCTCGTTCCGGTGATCGTAGAGTAGTCCCAACGAGCGGCTCGGCCGGATGGCATAGCGATTGAGGTCGGCAAACATCTGTTGGCTGCGCGCCAGCCCGATGTCAAGGAAGAAGACCACAGCAATAGTCTCGCCTCCCAACTCGGGCTTCTGTTCCAGGGCTGACAGAATGGCGGCCCGCCGATGCTGTCCGTCGTTGATGATGAACTTGGCGTCCATCGGCACCTTTAACATGCCAATCCGATTTTCGCCCGGCTTGGTCGAGATTGGTTCAAACACGACTTCCGAGTCAATCGAGGCGGTGATGGCCGAAAAAATGTAGTCTTTGGGATTTTCCAGAATGTAGCTTGCGATCTCCGGGATACGCGCCTTGTTCAACACCCGCTGTGCCCGCAGCTCGGGCGGCAGCTCCTGTTCGTCGAAAATGGAGATCTGTTTCAGAGTGCGCAACGTCCACATGGCCACGTAATACTCTCGCCCGGCTTGGATGCCTTTGATCACAGGAAAGTTCAGAGTGGACAATGATTCCATACTCGATCAATGTTTGGTAAAAATATGGCGGATCCGCATAGTATGTCAATACTATCACAAACAAAAAGTTATTCACATACAACCCGAACGCCGATCTACCTCGACTGTAATGCAACGACGCCCATCGATCCGGAAGTCGAATCAGATTTCCTGTTCTTCATTCGCGAGGAGTTCGGCAACGCGGGCAGCCGGACGCATGAATTCGGCACCCGCGCAAAACAGGCGGTGCAAAAGGCACGTGATCAGGTGGCGGCGGTGGTTAAGTGCCAGCGTGAGGAGGTCATCTTCACCAGCGGTGCCACAGAAAGCAACAACCTCGCGATTCTGGGACTGCGTGAGCATGGCGAGAAGACCGGCAAGCGGCATATCGTCTCGACTGCCATCGAGCACAAGGCCGTGCTGGAACCGCTGGAGTATCTTGCCAGCCGGGGATTCTCCGTCACGTTTGTTAAGCCCGAGTCCAATGGTTCGGTGGCCGTGGAGAAGATTGCCGCGGCTCTTCGTCCGAACACGTTGCTGGTTTCTGTCATGCACGTGAATAATGAAACCGGCATTATTCAGCCGATCGGCGATATCGCGTCCACCTTAAAAGACTATGAGGCGTTTTTCCACGTGGATGCTGCCCAAGGCTTCGGGAAACGCATTTCGGATCTCCAGAATCCTCGTATTGATCTCATCAGTATTAGCGGTCACAAGGTTTTCGCCCCTAAAGGCATCGGTGCACTTGTGACCCGCCGCCGGGGTTACAACCGCCCACCGCTCACTCCCCTGGTGTTCGGTGGCGGGCAAGAGCGTGGTCTCCGGCCTGGCACCCAACCCGTTGCCCTTATCGTCGCCTTGGGAAAGGCTGCGGAACTCTGCCTCCGGGACCATGCCGAGCGCGAAGCCCGCTCGCTCGAACTTAAAGCCCAGGCCCTGGCGGCCTTCCGCGAGATTGGTGGCATCCCCACCGGTGACCAAAGCAAGGCGCTACCCACCACCCTCAACGTTGCCATCCCGGGACTCGACTCCGAAGCCGTTATGGTCGCCCTCAAGGATATAATCGCGATCTCGAACGGCTCTGCGTGCACATCCCAGAGTTACACCGCCAGCCATGTCCTCACTGCCATGGGCTTATCCGAAGACCACACCAAGGGGGCACTCCGCCTTTCTTGGTGCCATCTCACACCAGATGTTCCCTGGGATCGGGTAGTCGAAGTTTTAAGGTCAATGCAATAAACTGGACCAAAGCTGTCAGATCTGAGGGTTATCTGGATCGATCCACTCACTCGGTATCCCCAGTTCCTCGGGCCAGCACTGCGAGTCAAGGCATTGAAAATCAAAGCCCGATGTAGTCATCAATTGCCACGGTTCAACGTTGCGGTTCAACGCAACCAATCCTCCAGCCTCGATCTTTTCCAGGCGTTTGACTGCTGAAGGTAGCTCCTCCCCGTGGAGTCGGAGACAAAATCGAGAGCCACCATCACATAATTCCTGGACGGCGGCGAGGTAGATGGGATTTGTCCCCCAGCCTTTTTGGGCTCCAGCAACAATTGCCAATCTTGGGTGTGAAGAATTCTTTTCCTTCAACTTTAGCCTCAAGTAATCCACGCCGTAATCGGCTACGGTTGTCGCGGTGCACATATGTCGTTTCCAGGGCCATTCCAGTTGGTCAAATTGGAGAAAGCCATCTTTGTGTTGGACCCGCATCACTTGGTTCCGACACGAACAGATGTATTGTTGGACCGCACCTCCGAATGCGGCTGGGAATACGATGGGAAACGGCAAAGGCTCTCCTGAAGCGACTTGTTTAGGGTGCCGTTTGGCCCCAGGACAAATCCGCCCATTCTTATGAAAGGAATGAACAACGCCGCCCATCGGGACAAACCGAATCGGTTGTCCGCAGTGATAACAGCGTGCTGATTCCATTTTCATCTTCGCCGTTTTGAATCGAGCCAATTCTCAATGGGCACCAATGCATAGCAGATAGAATCCACGCAATCCAGCGGCATTGGAGATATCGAGCCGGGTTAGTAATCATTGATTCTCACGCAAAGGCGCAAAGGACGCGAAGAATATTTGCTTCAGGTATCGTGGTTTCCTTTAAAATGCAGAATTAGCTGATCGTTTCAGTGGCTCAGGATGCGGTCGCTGCGGGAGGCATGGGTTTATCCTGAAGAATCAGGTCAGTCTGCTTGGTTTGTTGACGCTGTTTTTCGGCGATAATTTTTTTCAATTCCTCGGCGTTGTGGATAATCGGCCCGCTGTGGGGATGTTCGGTTGCCCAGCGACGAGTGTTTTCACAGAGTTGGTGAATGTCGTAATTTACCTCACACGCTAGTTCATCCTGGATGCGCCACACTTCCTCGAGAATCGGATTTGATGTCATGCTTTATTGTCCTCCAAGTTCAATGGGACTGCAAATTTCGGGTAAAGTGAGGCCGCGCGCCCTAATGGTAACTACTCAGGTCAAAACGGCGGCCGTATGAGCGGATGAGGGGCCGGAAAATATTTTCATTTTGTACGGGACTCCCAACTTTCCGCCTGGTAATCTGGCGGCATGCTCGAAAGCGAAA
>Ga0116154_10001894_pt1 | contig 16557 bp, 18 predicted proteins | sample AD_UKC030_MetaG_FD_89898 | JGI IMG/M metagenome (GOLD analysis project Ga0116154, IMG submission 89898) | Active sludge microbial communities of municipal wastewater-treating anaerobic digesters from USA - AD_UKC030_MetaG | ecosystem: Engineered > Bioreactor > Anaerobic > Digestate | place: USA...
CCTGAAGAAAGAGATCAAGCCGGGCGAGCAGGAGGATAAAGGCACCATAGTCATAGCGACCGTGGAGGGCGATATACACGATATCGGCAAGAACATCGTGATATCCGTCCTCGAGAACCACGGCTATAAGATATACGACCTCGGCAGGAGCGTTACGGCCGATGTGATAATTAAAGAAGCGGTCAGGAAGAAAGCGGATATAATCGGCCTCAGCGCGCTGATGACGACGACGATGATACAGATGGAGCGCGTCGTCAGGGAGCTGAAGAAGAAAGGCCTTAATTTCAAGACGATAGTAGGCGGCGCGGTCGTGACCGAGGCGTTCGCGAAGGAGATAGGCGCGTCGGCATACGCGCGCGACGCGATCGAGGCGGTCAGTATCGTGAAATCGCTGATGAAGGAAAGGTCGTGATGCCCATGGAGCGCAGGAAGGTCACAATACCCGATATCCGCAAGAAGAAGATTGAAGGCAGGAAGATAACGATGCTTACCGCCTACGATTACCCGTCAGGCCGACTCATTGACGAGGCGGGCATGGACATGATACTCGTCGGGGATTCGCTCGCGATGACAGTCCTCGGATACGACTCGACGATACCCGTGACAATGGACGAGATGGTGCACCATTCGAAGGCTGCGCGGCGCGGCATCAAATACGCGCTGCTGGTCGGAGACATGCCTTTCATGACCTATAACATCGGGGAGAAAGAGACGATACGGAACGCCGGCAGGTTCATAAAGGAAGGCGGATGCGGGGCGGTCAAGATAGAAGGCGGCTCGGAGATGGCGGGCACGGTCACGGCCCTGACAAGGTCCGGGATACCGGTCCTCGGGCATATAGGCCTTACGCCGCAGACGGCGACGCAGCTCGGCGGGTTCAGGGTCCAGGGCAAGGACGCGAAGAGCGCGCGCCGGCTCATCGATTCGGCCGTCGCGCTCGAGAAGGCCGGGTGCTTCGCGATCGTGCTCGAATGCGTGCCGGATAAGCTCGCGGGGCTGATCACCTCCAAGCTGGAGATACCGACGATAGGCATCGGCGCGGGCCCGTATTGCGACGGGCAGGTCCTCGTGACAAACGATATGATAGGCATGTACGACAGGTTCACCCCGAGATTCGTGAAGAAATACGCCGACCTGTGGCCGCAGCTGGCGAACGCGTTCAAAAGGTACAGGGAAGACGTCGAGGGAGGGAAGTTCCCGTCGAAAGAACACTCTTTCGAAATGAACAAGTCCGAGCTGAGGAAACTGAAGACGAACAGGAGAGCCAAATGAAGATCACGGTAATAGGCCCCGGTGCGCTTGGTTGTCTCGTTGCCGCTTCTTTGGTAAAGTCCGGCGAGGATGTATGGCTTCTCGATAAGGCCCAGGAGCGCGCGAGGAAGATAAACAAGGACGGCATAAAGGTAGAGGGGACCGGCGAATTCAGCGCGAAGGTCCGGGCGACCTGCGACGCGAAGGATATAGGCGTCTCTGACCTCGTCGTCGTTTGCGTCAAGTCGTACGACACTGAGGACGCGATAAAAGAGGCGAAGGCGGTAATAGGCGACAATACGCTCGTGCTGACGCTGCAGAACGGCCTCGGGAACGAGGAGGCGATAGCCGAGATCATAGGCCAGGAGAAGGTCATAGGCGGCGTCACGATGCACGGATCCACATACGTTGCCGACGGCCGCATCCGGCACTCCGGCAAAGGCGAGACGATAATAGGCAGGTGGTATACCCCCGCGCCGCGCAAGGACGTGAAGAAGTGGTATATACCCCGCCGCCGGCTTGAGGAAGTGGCCGCCGTCCTTAAGAAAGCGAACTTTGAGACGAAGATATCCGACAGCATAAAGGACGTGATCTGGTCGAAGCTCATAATAAATACGGGCATAAATGCGCTCGGGGCCATCACGCGCCTTAAGAACGGGGACCTGTTCCAGTACGAGTGGACGCGGAATATCATGAAACAGGCGGTCATGGAAGCGGTAAAGGTCGCGAAAAGGCGCCGGGTAAATTTGCAGTACACCGATCCCGTGAAAAAGATCGAGTCCGTATGCTCCGCCTGCGGCAACAACATATGTTCGATGCTCCAGGACGTGCTCGACGGGCAGGGGACCGAGATAGATTACATTAACGGCGCGATAGCGGCCGAAGGCGCGGGCCTCGGCATCGCGACGCCGGTGAATTCCGTATTGACGGACCTGGTGAAGACGTTGGAAGAGAGCGGCAAAAAACAAATCAACAAGGAGTGACTCTAGATGCATAAGGTTGTGGAAAAGAAGGTTTTAGCCAGCACTATAACCCTCCTCAAAGTCGAGGCGCCGATGGTTGTGCGAGAGGCAAAACCCGGGCAGTTCGTGATCGTCAGGTTGAACGAGTTCGCGGAAAGGATCCCATTGACGATCTGTGACATCGACAAGGCAAAGGGGCACTTGACGATGATAATACAGGAACTCGGAAAGTCGACAAAGGACCTGTGCGCGATAGAGGAAGGCGGCCAGATACAGGATATACTCGGGCCGCTCGGCAACCCGAGCGAGATAGAGAAGTTCGGGACGGTAGTGATGATAGGCGGCGGCGTCGGCTCGGCGGAGCTTCTTACCGTCGTGCAGGCGCTTAAAGATAAAGGGAACAAGGTAATAACGATCCTCGGAGCGAGGAGCAAGGAACTCGTGATACTTGAGGATATTATCAGGAAGCTTGCCGACGAGGTCATGATCACGACCGACGACGGCAGCTACGGCGAGAAGGGGCTCGTGACCGACGCGCTCAAGAAACTCTTCGCGCGCGGAGAGAAGATCGACCGCATCATCTGCTGCGGCCCGATACCGATGATGAGGGCCGTCGTGGAGACCGCGAGGCCGACCGGCATACCCGCTATCGTGAGCTTGAACGCTATCCTGCTCGACGGCACGGGCATGTGCGGGTCGTGCCGCTGCACTATCGAGGGCAAGACGCGTTTCTCGTGCGTCGACGGGCCCGAGTTCGACGGCTACAAGGTCGATTTCAACGAGCTCACAATGAGGAATAAGAGGTTTCTCGCCGAGGAAAGGAGCGCGCTCGAATCTTAACATGGCTAAAATATCACGTCAGGTACTCGGATGCAGGGAACCGAACGAAAGGAACAAGGATTTCAAGGAAGTCGCGCTCGGGTTCACCGAAGAACAGGCGGTCCTCGAAGCGCAGCGCTGCATAGCGTGCAAGAAGAAGCCGTGCTGCAGCGGATGCCCGGTAGAGGTGGATATCCCCGAGTTCATCAAGCTTATCGCGAAGAAGGACTTCAGGGGCGCGATACAGAAGATAAAAGAGAAGAATAACCTTCCGGCTGTCTGCGGCCGCGTCTGCCCGCAGGAGACCCAGTGTGAGGCCGTCTGCACTTTTGCCGCAAAGAAGGAATCCATAGCCATCGGCGCGCTTGAGCGTTTCGTTGCGGACTGGGAAGCCGTGAATACCGGGGCAGGCAAGGCATCGCCGGCCGCGCAAAAGAACGGCATTAAGGTCGCCGTCGTCGGCGCGGGCCCTGCCGGGCTTACGGCCGCGGCGGACCTCGCGAGATACGGCTACAAGGTCACGCTGTTCGAGTCGCTGAGCAACAGCGGCGGAGTGCTCAGGTACGGCATACCAGAATTCCGCCTCCCGAAGGTCATACTCGACAGGGAGACGGAGTATATAAGGTCGCTCGGCGTCGAGATCAACTATAATATCCTCGTCGGCAGGACCATAACGATCGACGACCTTTTCAAGGACGGTTATAAAGCGGTATTCGTGGGCTCGGGCGCCGGATTGCCGTATTTCCTCGGCATACCGGGCGAGAACCTCAACGGCGTCTACTCGGCGAACGAGTTTTTGACGCGAGTGAACCTCATGCACGCATATGAATTCCCGAAATACAAGACGCCCGTCAGGATAGGCGAGCGGGTGGCTGTAGTAGGAGCGGGTAATACAGCGATGGACTGCGTGCGCGTGGCCAAGCGCCTCGGCGCAAAAGAAGCGATGATCGTATACAGGCGCAGCGAGCATGAAGCGCCCGCGAGGCGCGCCGAGGTCGAACACGCGAAGGAAGAAGGGATAGAGTTCCGCTTCCTGACGGCCCCGCTTTCGATAGAAGGCAACGAGAAGGGCGAAGTCAAGAGCATGACATGCATAAAGATGGAGCTCGGCGAGCCGGACGCGAGCGGCCGCAGGCGCCCGGTGCCGGTAAAGGGCTCCGAATATACGATGCCGGTCGACACGGTCGTGATAGCCGTCGGCCAGGGCCCGAACCCGCTGATACCGCGCACGTCCAAGGGTATCGCGGTGGACCAGAAGAGCGGCGAGCTCATCATAGACGAGAACTGCATGACGTCGATAAAAGGCGTCTTCGCGGGAGGCGATATAACCACCGGCGAAGGCACGGTCATCGCCGCGATGGGCGCTGGCAAGAAGGCCGCGGCCGCGATGTACAGGTACCTTAAGGGAGTTTAATGAAGAGAGCGTTAATAGCTTTCCTGTTGCTGGCTGCCTCGGTAGCTATCAACGGCTGCTTCATCGATATCTCGGCGGTCTCGAAGGTCAACAGTGACGGATCAGGTTTCAGGATAACGACCTATACCGCTGACGGCGCGAGCGAGAAAGAAGAGCTGCTGAAGTATTATGCGCTCCCGGAGGGCGGCAGCTGGAAACTCGACAGCTATGTCGAGGGCAAGCCGCCGCTCCATGTCTACGAGGTAAAGAGGGAATTCAGGGAGATAGGGGATCTCGAGCCCGACTACATAAGAAAGGGCGCGGACCCGTCGAATGTCTCCGGCAACAAATGCTCCCTCGATATACGCAAGGGCATGGTCTTCACGACATACAGGTATGAGGAGGTCTACAGGGACTGCGCGGACCAGGCGAAGATACGCGCGTTCTGCGACGGGTGGTACGGTTCGGCGCTCGAGATAATGTCGGATGAGGTCGCGAAGGCGTTCCCGCGCTCCGTGAAGAAGGCAGAGGTGAGGTCGTTCCTCGACGGCAGGTTCAGACCGTATTATGACTATTTTGTCAGGGAATTCCTTACGAGCGGGCGTAAGTCGTTAGAAGGAAACGACAGCGCCGCGAACAAGGCGAAGATGGCGGAGTTCGAGGCGCAGTATGAAGAGACGGTTTTCGCAGGTTATATGGCCGACTATATCGTTTCAATGGACAAGGGCCAGGACAGGAAACGCGTTTACGACAGGCTCCTCGCGCTGCACGAAAAGATAGACGAGAAACTCTCGGCGATGGGCGAGTCGCTCAATGAAAGCAATTACGACGACGCGTTCGGGGTATACGGATGGCCGTTATTCATGGGATACTCGTTCAAGGTATCCGTCACCCTGCCCGGACAGGTCGTCGAGGCGAACACGAGCGGCATAAAGTCCGGCACGGTGACATGGAAGTTCAACAGCGATGATTTCCAGATGAAGGAGTACAGGTTGACGGCGGTATCGAAGAGGTTCAACCCGGCAGGCGTTATGATAATAACCGCGGGCATCCTTTTGGCCGCATACGCGGCATACAGGGGAAAGCATAAGAAGAAGTGAAGAGAGTCGTTGTCGCAATGAGCGGCGGCGTGGATTCATCGGTCGCCGCTTTTTTATTGAAGAAGCAGGGCTTCGACGTCATCGGGCTGACGATGCGGCTGTCTTCCGCGCCTTCCGGTGACGCGGGTCGGGCCGCCCGCAGGCTGGGTATCCCTCACCGTGTCGTGGACTACCGCAGGGAATTCGAGCGCGATGTCATAAAGTATTTTTGCTCCGAATACCTTAAGGGCAGGACGCCGAACCCGTGCGTCGTCTGCAACAGGAAGATCAAATTCGGGAAACTGCTCGAAAAGGCGAAAGCCCTCGGCGCGGACTTTCTCGCTACGGGCCATTACGCGCGCCTCGGCCGCGACAGCGCGTCGGGGCGTTATTTCATCAGGGAGGCCGCGGACAGGTCGAAAGACCAGTCGTACTTCCTGTTTGACCTGGGCCAGCGCCAGCTCAGGAGCTTGTTGTTCCCTCTCGGGGATATTGAAAAAGCGGAAGTCAAAAAGATCGCTAAGGCGGCGGGGTTGAAAACGGTGCATGACAAGCCCGAGAGCCAGGATATATGTTTTATCAGGGGTAAAGGTTACAGGGAGTTCATCCGCGGCAGGGCCAGGGGCATCAGGCCCGGCAAGGTCGTCGATACCGGCGGGAAATATCTGGGCATGCATAAGGGCATCGCGTTCTATACGATAGGGCAAAGGGAAGGGCTCGGGATAGCGGCGGGAAGGCCCATCTATGTAGTAAAGCTCGACCCGCGAAGGAACGAGGTCATAGTGGGCGACGCCGGCGAAGTGAAGGGCAGGGAGCTCACGGCGGACAATGTCCGCTGGATGAGCAAAGCCGGCCTTTCAAAGCCGGTCCGCGCGCAGGCGAAGATAAGGTACAACCACCCGAAGTCGGCATGCAGGGTAATGCCTTTGTCGGCGAGCAGGGTAAAGGCGGTCTTCGACGAGCCGCAGCACGCGATAACCCCGGGGCAGGCGCTGGTAGTCTACGACGGGGAGAAGGTATTGGGCGGCGGATGGATAGAGTAGCGGTCGCTTTCTCGGGGGGCGCGGATTCGGCATTCCTTCTCAGGGCGCTGAGTGACGCGCTCGGCCGCGGGAACGTTCTCGCCGTTACGGTCAGTTCGGAGTTCGGCACGCGCCCGGAGATGCGCGAAGCCGCGCGCCTGGCAAGGTCACTCGGCGTAAGACATGCCGTCATCAAGGCGAGGTTGTTGTCCGACCCGAGGATCAGGGCCAACACGCCTCTCAGGTGTTATTACTGCAAGAAGAAGATATTTTCTTTGATAAAGAAGGAAGCCGCAAGAAGGGGATACCGGACAGTCGTCGACGCGAGCAACCTCGACGACAGGAAAGTTTACAGGCCCGGGCGGCTCGCGCTGAAACAACTCGGGATACTGAGCCCGCTCGAGGAAGCCGGAATGACAAAAGCGCGCATACGCGCCCTGTCGAAAAAGGCGGGGCTTCCGACCTGGGACAAGCCGGCGAACGCCTGTCTCGCCACGAGGATACCGTGCGGCACTCCGATAACGAGAGACGTCCTTCTCAGGGTGGAGAAGGCGGAGGAGCTGGTCAGGCGCGATATCGGCCAAGGGCAGCTGCGCGTGCGGGCGCACGGCGACATCGCGAGGATAGAAGTGGAGAGGCGGCAAATGAAGAAGGCGCTCTCTCTCGGGAAGAAGACGATAAGAGGGCTCCGCGCGTTGGGCTTTAAGCATATTACTTTGGATACAGAGGGATACAGATGAAGAAGAAAGTGATATTCTCGTGGAGCGGCGGCAAGGACAGCGCGCTCGCGCTTTACGAACTGGTCCGGAGCGGGGAGTACGATATCGCCGCGCTGCTGACCACCGTCACGAAGGATTACGACAGGATAAGCATGCACGGCGTCAGGACCGTCCTGCTAGAGAAACAGGCGAAGGCACTCGGCATTACGCTCGAGAAGGCGCTCATGAAGAAGGGCGCGACCATCGAGGAGAACGAGTCGAAGATCCGCGAGGTCATGCAGAGGTACTTCGGAAACGGCGTTCTGCTTAACGCCGCGGGCGATATAGCGCTTGAGGACGTCAAGAAATACAAGGATGACAACCTCGCGCGAATAGGAATGGAAGGCGTATACCCGCTCTGGAAACGCGGAAGCGCGGAGCTTGCGCGCAGGTTCATAGTCCTCGGTTTCAAGTCCGTGATAACGTGCGTGGATACGGCCCTGTTGGATAAAAGCTTTGTCGGCAGGGAGTTCGACGCGTCGTTCCTGGCGGACCTGCCGGCGGGCGTCGACCCGTGCGGCGAGAACGGCGAATTCCACTCTTTCGTATACGACGGGCCGATATTCCGCGAAAAGGTGGATTTTACCAAAGGCGAGATAGTCCTGAGGGACAACCGCTATTACTTCTGCGACTTATTGCCAAACTGAAGTATTTGTGATAATATAATCATCCTTATCCCGCACAAAATATGATGGCGGCGTAGCTCAGATGGTTAGAGCGAGCGGCTCATACCCGCTATGTCATCCGTTCAATTCGGATCGCCGCCACCAGATTCATTCATAGAAGGCCCAAAAAGGAGGTACCCATGAAGAAGCTCTTGCTTTGCCTGTTGGCGTTCTCCGTCGTATCTTCCGCGCACGCGCAGGTAATGAAGAAGGCGTCCTCGTCGCGCAGCATGAAGCCCGCCAAGAAGGTCATCGTATACGAGGAAGGCAAAGGCGTATTCGCGCCGAGCGGATGGATGGGAGACGTCGGCTGCATAAAAGCCGATCCTAACTGCACGGTAAAACCGAAGACCGGGAAGTTCTGCTCGAAATGGACATACGACAATTCAAAGGGCGCCTCGCAGGGATGGGCAGGGGTATACTGGCTATACCCGGAGAACAACTGGGGCGGCAAGAAGGGCATGGACCTCTCGGGGCATAAACGGCTCTCTTTCTGGATCCGCGGCGAGACCGGCAGGGAGGTAGTCAGCATAAAGATGGGCGGCGTGAAGGGCGATTTCCCCGATACGGTTACCAAGGAATTGAACGAGCTGAAGCTCGGCTCCCAGTGGAAACAGTATTCGATAGACCTGACGGGAAGGGACCTCTCCAACATCTCCGGAGGGTTCTGCTGGACCGCCGACGGGAAATTGAACCCGAAGGGCTGCACATTCTACCTCGACGAGGTCGCCTACGAGTAACGGATGTTCATAAACGGCGTCAGGGACACTATAAAAAAATACGGGCTGCTCGATAAGGGCGACAGGGTCGTCGTCGCGGTATCGGGCGGGCCGGACTCGACCGCCCTGCTATTAGCGCTCGACGCGCTCAAGCGCGAATACGGGCTGAAGCTGCATGTCGCCCACCTCGACCATATGTTCCGCTCTTCCGCGGAAACGCTCAAGGATAAGGAGTACGTAAGCAAGCTCGCCCGGAAGCTCAGGTTGCCGATGATATTCAAAAAGATAGACGTACCCGCCGGCGCGAAGGGATCGGGCATGTCGCTCGAGGAAGCGGCGCGGGAAATTAGATACGGTTTCCTTCTCGATGCGGCGAAAGAAGCCGGCGCGAATAAGATCGCCTTGGGCCATACGCTCGACGACCAGGCAGAGACTGTACTGATGCGCCTAATACGCGGCTCGGGTACCGGCGGGCTGCGAGGGATACCCCCGAAGAGGCCGCTCGGCGGCGTGATGGTGGTAAGGCCCCTTATCGAGCGACGGAGGAAAGATGTCGAGGGCTACCTCTCCGGGCTGAAGGTCCGCGCGCGCCAGGACTCGACCAACCGGATGAAGAAGTTCCTGAGGAACAGGGTCCGGTACGAGTTGATGTCGTATCTTAAAAAATATAACCCGAACATAAAAGAAGTGCTCGCGCGCAGCGCCCGGAACCTCATGCATGATCACGAAGCGCTTTCGGCTGCGGTCGATAAGGCGTACCGCAAATGCGCGAGGATGAAAGGCGGCGCCGTCATCTTAGATATCGGCAGGATGTCGGGGATGCCGGTAGGCATCGAGCGCGGGATACTGCGCAAGGCGATAGGTTCCGCGAGGGGGGGCCTGCGCAACCTCGACTATTCGCATATCGAGGATATCGAGGAGCTGATGCGGCCGCGCGGGAAACGCGCCGTGGACCTGCCGGGGAAAGCGAGGGCCGTCCGGTCGGGGAATTATATCGTATTCTCGATGGTAAAGGATGAGCCCGTCCTTCCGGGCATATACAAACGGCTGCCTGTCCCAGGTTCGGCATACATACCTGAATTGGGGCTGAGGTTCAAGGCGGAACGCGTGAAGTCGCGCACTGCGGGGCCCGGCAAGCCGAAGACGCAGGAATATATCGACCTCGACAGCGTGAACGGCCCGTTATACATAAGGACCTGGGAGAAGGGCGACAGGTTCAGGCCGCTCGGCATGGCCAGGAGTAAAAAGCTCCAGGACCTTTTCGTGGACATGAAAGTGCCGAGGGAGTCGAGGGCCTCGGTGCCGCTGCTCGTATGCGGCAGGCGGATAATATGGGTATGCGGGGTGCGCCTCTCCGACGAAGTGAAGGTCACGAAGGGCACGAAACGCGTGCTTAAGGTCTCGTATAAAAAGCCCTAATTTGCTTGCCTTGTCCCGCGGCTTTCTGTTATAATCAAGTCCCCAAAAAGGAAAACACATGGCAAACGGACACAAGAGGAAAAAGAACAATAACCAGATGCCGCCGGTGATGCAGCGAGTCGTTGTCGCGCTGATATTGCTGACGGTATTTTTCTACCTGTCGGGCCTGCTGAAGAACGAGCCGCTCATGATGCAGCAGCCGAAAGAGATAAGCTTATCGGCGTTCACGACGCTCGTCGCGGGCAAACAGGTCGAGACGGCCGTCAAGAAGGACTATGCCGTCCAGGGCAAGCTCAAGGACAATTCGCTCTATAAGGTCTATATCACCGAGTTCGATCCCGAACTGACGAAGCTGATGCGCGAAAACGTAAAGGATTTTAGTGTTAACGTCCCGAACCCGTTCTGGGCGAATTTTTTCTGGAGTTTTGTTCCCATTCTGCTGCTTATAGGTTTCTGGCTGTATCTCTCGCGCAGCGCGCAGGCGGGAGGCGGAAGGATAATGTCGTTCGGCAAGAGCCGGGCCAGGCAGTTCATGGGCGGGCAGGTCAAGGTAACCTTCCATGACGTCGCGGGCGTAGACGAAGCAAAGGAAGAACTCCAGGAGATAATCGAGTTTTTGAAGGACCCGCGCAAGTTCACGCGCCTCGGCGGAAAGATACCGAAGGGCGTCCTGCTGATAGGCCCGCCCGGCACCGGTAAGACACTCCTGGCGAAAGCGGTTGCGGGCGAAGCTGGAGTTCCGTTCTTTTCGATAAGCGGTTCCGATTTCGTCGAGATGTTCGTCGGAGTCGGCGCGTCAAGGGTGCGCGACCTCTTTGAAGAAGCGAAGCGCGCCGCGAAGATAGGCGGCAAGGGATGCATAATATTCGTTGATGAGATAGACGCTGTTGGCAGGCAGCGTTTTGCGGGTGTAGGCGGCGGCAACGACGAGCGCGAACAGACCTTGAACGCTCTGCTCGTCGAGATGGACGGCTTCGGCACCCAGGAAGGCGTCATTGTCATCGCCGCGACGAACAGGCCCGACGTGCTGGACAGGGCGCTGCTGCGCCCGGGAAGGTTCGACAGGGTTGTCTATATTACCGAGCCGGATATCGTCGGCAGGGAAGCGATACTGAAGGTACACGCGAAGAACATAAAGCTCGCGCCTGAAGTCGAGATGAAAGTCCTCGCGCAGAGGACTGTAGGGTTCTCGGGCGCGGACCTGGCAAACCTCGTCAACGAGGCGGCCCTGCTCGCTTCGAGAAGGAGCAAGGAGGCCGTCACGATGGACGAGCTCGGGGAATCGATAGAGAGGGTCATCGCGGGCCCGGCGCGCAAGAGCCGCGTTATCAGCGCGCACGAGAAGGAGATAACCGCGTACCACGAATCCGGGCACGCGCTTCTCTCGCTGCTGATACCGAAGGTCGAGCCGTTGCATAAGGTAACTATACTGCCGAGGGGCATGGCGGGCGGCTACACGCTGACCGCTCCCGCGGAAGACAAATACTATAAATCTAAGAACGAGCTTCTCGCCGAGATAACGATGGCGCTCGGAGGCAGGGCGTCGGAGGAGATAATCTTCGGTGACGTCACGACGGGCGCGCGTAACGACATAAGGGTCGCGACGGAGATGGCGCGCCGCATGATAACCGAATTCGGCATGAGCGACAAGCTCGGCAACATGGCTTTCGGCAAGAGACAGGAGCAGATATTCCTCGGCAGGGACCTCTACGAGGAGAAGAATTACAGCGACCAGACAGCCCTGCTGATCGACCAGGAAGAGAAGCGAATAGTCGACGAATGCTACGACCGCGCGAAGCAGACCCTGCTCGATAACAAAGACAAGCTCAAGGCGCTCGCGGAAAAACTGCTCGAGAAGGAAGTCCTCGACGTCAAAGAGATAAAAGAACTGCTGGGGCTCTAAATGGAACTGCGCGTATTGGAGATAAGGGATATCGAGGAAGCCGCCCGCGAATTGCGCGCGCTCGATGTCCATAAAGGCGGTGTGGGCATAATGGCCCCGAAGTCCGTTTCGAGGGTGATAAAGGTCTCCGGGCTGAGCTCGGACGCGTTCAACATCCTGAAGCAGGAGATGCTTTCGGCCGGCGGCGACTGCGCCGTCGCGTGGGACGCGTTCATAAAAAGGAAGAAGAATACCGACGGCATCATCATCGGTTCCGCGGCGCAGCTGGCGCGCCTCTGCGAGAAACTGCGGAAGCAGCCTCTCGGGCTCGCGCCGCTCGGAAGGATGATATCGGCGCTCGAAGAGGGATGCGCAGGCAAGGGCCGCGTCCTGCGGGCCGGGAAATATAAATTGAATCTCGGCAAGCGCGCGCATATAATGGGTGTATTGAACGTCACTCCGGATTCATTCTCCGACGGCGGCATGTATTTTGACAAGGAATACGCGGTGGCGCGCGCGTTGAAGATGCAAGAGCAGGGCGCCGACATAATAGATATAGGCGGCGAGTCGACGAGGCCTGGCGCAAGGACAGTTCCGGCAAAGGAAGAATGCAGGCGCGTGATACCGGTCATAAAGGAACTCGCGAGGAAGATAAAGGTGCCGATCTCCGTCGATACGACGAAATCGGAGGTCGCGCGCGAAGCGCTTGACGCGGGCGCTTCGATGGTAAACGACGTTTCCGGGCTCAGGAAGGACCGCGGGATAGCGAAGTTAGTAAGCCGGCGTAAGGCGGCGATTGTGCTGATGCATATGAAGGGCACTCCGGCGACGATGCAGGATGACCCGGTATACAAGGACCTTATCGGCGAGATATGCTCGAGCTTAAGGGAGAGCATCGAGACCGCAAAGGCCGCCGGGATAGGGGATGACAGCATAGTGATCGACCCCGGCATAGGGTTTGGGAAGACGGTTGAGCATAACCTGGCGATACTTAGGCGGCTGAGGGAGTTCAGGTCGCTGGGTTGTCCGGTGATGGTAGGGCCCTCTCGCAAGCGGTTCATAGGCAGGATAGCCGGGGCGCGGGAGGACGAGAGGCAGTTCGGGACTGCGGCGTCGGTAGCCCTGTCGGTGCAAAACGGCGCCGATATAGTCAGGGTGCACGACGTAAAACAGATGAAACAGGCGTTACAGGTGACGGAAGCCATAATACATGGTTGACCTATTATTCGATTTCTCGCAGGCGAAGACACCGATGCAGCTTATCATTGTGGTGTGGAAACCCATCATCGAGATAGGCATCATCTGGTATATCATATATAAACTGCTCGAGTTTGTCAGGGGAACGCGGGCGGTACAGGTATTACGCGGGATCATAATCATCGCCGTCATATTCCTGCTTACGCAGCAGATGAGGTTCGACGTAATAAACTGGATATTCACGAAGCTCTTCGCGCTTTCCGTCATCGCTTTCCTGATCGTATTCCAGCCCGAGCTCAGGAGCGGCCTCGCGAGGATAGGAAGGGAGAAGGTCTTCGGCAACATAATTACCGAAGAGAGGACCATCGAGGAGATCGCGAAATCGGTCTCGATACTCGCGCGCAAGAAGATAGGCGCCATAATCGCCATCGAGAGGGAGGTCTCTCTCGAGCCGTATACGGAGAGCGGCGTGGCGCTCGACGGCAGTATCACGAGCGAATTGCTCAACACGATATTCATGCCGAATACCCCCTTGCATGACGGCGGCGTAGTGGTCCACGGCGACAGGATAGTGGCCGCGGGATGCCTCTTCCCGCTATCACAGAGCCCCGACATAAGCAAGCTTCTCGGCACGAGGCACAGGTCGGCGATAGGGCTTACCGAAGAGACCGACGCGGTCTGCGTGGTCGTATCGGAAGAGACCGGCATAATATCCGTCGCGAACGCGGGCAAGCTGACGCGCGACCTCGACAGGGAACGGCTCATCAACCACCTGCGCGCGCTTCTTTACAGGCCTAAGAAGGAGAAGAAGCCGCACGTCAAGTTCACGGTCAATAACTTTTTCAGGAAGAAATGACGATGGGAATATTCTCGAAGGAATTCTGGCTGAAGATAATAGCGTTTGTGCTCGCGGTGATCATCTGGGCATACGCGCGGGAAGACCTCGATAGCACCCCGGGCTACATACCGGAGAACCCCCATCACATAGCCCCCGCAGAGATACCCCAGAGATAACCAAGCATATGCCCATACTCGGCGTCAATATAGACCACATTGCCACTTTAAGGCAGGCAAGGGGAGGCAGTGAGCCCGACCCCGTGCTCGCCGCGCGCGCCTGCGAAGCCGCCGGATGCGACTCCATCGTGGCGCACCTTAGGGAAGACCGCCGCCATATGCAGGACCGCGACCTCTATCTCCTGAGAAAGACCGTCCGTACGCGACTTAATATGGAGATGTCGATCGCTCCTGAAATAGTTAAAGTCGCGTTGGATCTCGTCCCCGACCAGGCGACGCTCGTGCCCGAAAGGCGGCAGGAGCTTACGACCGAGGGCGGGCTCGATTGCGTGAAGTTCAGCAAGAAGGTAACGTCCGTGACGGAAAAGCTCCAGGGCCGCGGAATAACAGTGAGCTTGTTCATAGACCCCGTCGACAAACAGGTCAAGGCCGCCCGCGCGACAGGCGCCGAGTTCATCGAGTTGCATACGGGCGAGTATTCGAACGCGAAATGCGTTCGCGCGCAGAGGGCGGAGCTAAAGAAACTGAAAGAGGCGACCGAATACGCGATCTCGCTCGGCCTGCGCGTCAACGCCGGCCACGGGTTGAATTATATCAACGTCCGCGACGTAGCGCGGATAGAGGGGATGGAAGAGCTTAACATCGGCCATTCGATAATATCGCGCGCGGCGTTCGTCGGGCTCGAGAAGGCCGTCAGGGAGATGATAGGGCTGATAAGATGATAGAAGGATTCGGGGTAGATATAGTGGAGGTTAAGAGGATAAAGGCCGCGGCCAAGAAGTTCGGCGCGCGGTTCCTCAATAAGATATATACGAAGCGTGAGATTGCCTACTGCAAAAAGAAAGGCATACCCGAACAGCACCTCGCCGCGCGTTTTGCCGCGAAGGAAGCGGTCTATAAGGCGTTCGGCGGCGACGGCAAGAACCCGATCGCCTGGACCGACATCGAGATAATCAACGACAGGCGCGGCAAGCCGGACGTCGTCCTCAAGGGCACCGCGAAACGGCTCATGGCAAGGCGCAGGGTAAAGAAGGCGGTAGTGAGCTTATCCCACACGAAGAACTACGCCGTGGGCAACTGCATACTCCTCGGAAGATGATCGGGATCCCAAAGAGAAGGAAGAATACGAATAAGGGCGATTACGGCCATGTGCTGGTGATCGCCGGCGCGCCGGGCTTTACGGGCGCTGCGGCCCTCTGCGCGAGGGCGACGCTCCTCTGCGGAAGCGGGCTTTCGACCCTCGGCATAGCCAGGGGGCTCAATACGATACTCGCGCGCAAGCTTACCGAAGTGATGACGAAGCCGCTTCCCGAGACGAAGTCGGGGGCTTTGAGCGAGAAGGCGTTCGCGCCGATAATGGAATTCTCTAAGAAGGCGGATTGCGTGGCGATCGGCCCCGGCCTCTCGCGCGACCCCTCGACGCAAAGGCTCGTTCGCAAGCTCATCGTCTCGCTCAGGAAGCCGATGGTGTTAGACGCCGACGGCCTGAATGCCATAGAAGGCTGCGCGCCGCTGTTAAAGCGGGCGCGCGCATCGGTGGTGGTGACACCCCACCCCGGCGAGATGGCCCGCCTTACGGGTATGCGCGTCGAGGACATCTCCCGTAACAAAGAAAGAGTTGCAAAAACCTTCGCGAATAAGTATAATGTGGTCTGCGTTTTGAAGGGCCACCGCACCGTTGTCGCCCGCCCGCAAGGCAAGCAATACGTCAACAAGACCGGCAATCCCGGCATGGCAAAGGGCGGCACGGGTGACGTGCTCACGGGCATGATCGCCTCGTTCATAGGGCAGGGAATGGGGCCTTTCGAGGCGGCGTCGCTCAGCGTCTACCTGCACGGCCTGGCAGGCGACCTCGCGGCGAAAGAGAAGGGCGAGGCCAGCATGCTCGCCTCGGATTTGCTGGATAAGATACCAGAGGCAATAAAGCGTTTTACAAAATAGATGGCCATAACAAAGCAAAAAGGTGACACAGCTGAAGCATATTTGGCCTATACCCTAAAGAAACAAGGATTCAACGTACTTATCCCTTGGGGCGAAGATGTCCGTTATGACCTCGTAAGCGAGAAGAACGGGGTCTTCAAGAGGATACAGGTAAAGTCGATAAAGCCGAAGAAAGGCGTATTAGAAGTCAGGTTCAGAAGCTGTAATAGCCATAAAGTAATACATTATTCGAGCAAAGACGTAGATATAATAGCGGTTTATAATGAAGAGGGGAATAAGGTATACTTTATACCCCTGACGGATGCTGGCAGAAAAGGTTATAAACTGAGGCTTACTCCGGCAAAGAATAATCAGAAGAAATTCGTTACCCTGTCTTCTAAATACGAATCTCGGTTTGATTTATTGGAGATATAGGCTGGCGTAGCTCAGTTGGTAG
>Ga0116154_10001904_pt1 | contig 16521 bp, 17 predicted proteins | sample AD_UKC030_MetaG_FD_89898 | JGI IMG/M metagenome (GOLD analysis project Ga0116154, IMG submission 89898) | Active sludge microbial communities of municipal wastewater-treating anaerobic digesters from USA - AD_UKC030_MetaG | ecosystem: Engineered > Bioreactor > Anaerobic > Digestate | place: USA...
CCCTCATGCGGCACTATCCGGATTTTGCGCGCGTCGTCCAGGCGAAGCCGGCCTTCTGCTGCGCCGGTCTGGTTACTGAGGCGATGACACCCCGGATCGAAGCATATACCGGCGTTCCGGTGGTGACCCTTACCTACGACGGCACCAGCCGCAATATCAACCAGAAGATCCGGCCTTACATCAAGTTCCCCCGGAAGAAGGGGCTGGTTAAGGTGCAGGAAGTTCGGGGTTTTTAGTGCGGCAGAGTTTTTGACTAGATGAAATTTTGATCATTTCACATTACCCGGCCCCAGCCAGGGGCAGGACTTTCTCCACATGGAAGAATACGACATGTCGGGTCAACTGTTCGCGGTGAGCGGAATAGTCGCAACGCCGGCAGAGGTCTTTCACCAGATCGTCGTTTTCCTCTTCCCGGATCTTCTTCAGATAGAGCCGTTTTCCCCTGTAGCCCGGGCCCTTTTCGAGAAAAAGATAGGCGGCGTAAGGATTTTCCTGCAGATTGGTGTGAGTCAACCGCTCCAGCATGATAAAGGCTACCGTGTTTTCGTCGGTGAAATGCGGCCGGGCGTACATCGCGGCGTTGACTCTGCCGTTCTTGTCCGCCGTGGACAAGACACCGTAACCCTGGGTGTTTTCAAAATATTCAACCATCGTCATGTTTTTCTGTCTCCTTTTTTATTGCTTGTTACACACGCAAGAGAGTTCATCAAGACAAAATCATTGGCGACATTGTAAAAGAGAAACGGGAAAAGTCAACAAATGAAACGTTTGACGAATGTTAGGATTATCTGAATATAAAAAATGTTTGCCATCCCATGCGTCAGGGAGTATTTTTTAGACAAATCGAGTTCAATTGTTTAGAATTATTGAGGGAATTGTTTCGGATCAGATCAACAATATGGAGAATCTGTTATGAAACGGATTTATCTGAATGGCATGAGGACAGGAATTATCGGCATGTTACTCACTGTCTTCCTTACAGTCTTGGGCTGGAATCATTGCAGCATCGCACAGGCTGGAACCGATGAAATGCCAGGACCGTCCCTGTCGGAGGTGGTTCTGTTCGGAGTACGTCCAATCAGCGAGTTGGAACCGAGCCTCTTTAGAAATGAACGGCGGCAATGTGTTGAATCCTATCGCAAAGCCGTGTCTTTACAGTCTCCTTTATGGAATTGGAAAGCCCCGAAAAGCGCGAAAGATGCGCTAACGGCAAAACGGCGCAATCTGGAGGCTCAGATGATCGTACTTCTGGGGCCGGGTGAGGGTGATGAGGCGGCCAAGTTCACCCAGGAGGTTCCTCTATTTGTGGAATGGGAGGGAATAAGTGAAGGTCCCCTGGAGGAAGTGAGACTGGCCGAACAATGGCTGGAACGTCATCCTGGTACATCCCTGCGCCCATTTGTGCAGCTTTTCATGGCACATCGCCTGCGTGCAGCCTATGAATGTGCCCACAGAGAACAGGCTAAGGGGCTCTGGACTATGGCCGCCGGACGCTATCGAGAGCAGTTGGCCGCTACGCTGGCCTCTTCCAACAAACTTATTGTCTGTATTACCAAAGATCTGGAGGAGCTGGATTATGTTTATCTGCCGGGCTTCACTAAACCTTAAGTCTGCAATGTCCTTTGGGGTTGCCCTCTGGTGTTTACTGTACCTGCTGGCTTCTGAAGGGCTTGGTTGTTCCTGTGCCTGGGAGGGCCCGTTTCTGAAGGTGGCGCCTCCGTCGCCGCTTATCGTTCACGCACGCGTGCTGCGACATCACGGCGGCATGCAGCCGATTATGGATGTTCTGGTGCTGGAAACTTTAAAGGGCGGGCTGTTGGATACGGGGTTGCAAATTCAAATGGGGGACGGGATGCACTGCCGACCGGGTATGCAGGATTTTCCGGCTGGCACCGAGTGGATTTTCGCCCTGAACGGCCCCGGCGCCAAGCCCGGTCAGGGATGGGCGCTGTCTCACTGCGGGGAATACTGGCTCAGAATGGAAAACGGCCATGCTTTCGGTAGCATTGACGGCAGGCAACTCGAAAAGCAGGAAATGTCCCTGGCGGATCTTCGCCTGCGCCTGCATTATCCGATATTCAAGGAGACTTTTCCGGGCCGCATCGAATCCGGCCGGGTTTACCGGCGGCCCTTTGGCGGCAGGTTTGAACTGGTTCTGGAGCCGATGCCGCAAGGGTGGGAAATCAGGGTTTATGAAAAGGGGCGGGAAGAAAATCTGGCGCGCCTGACCCCGCCGTTACATTTCGCACCCAATCCGCGGGAGATCGATGGATGGCAACTGGCCGATCCATTGCCGGATTGCGCCATTCCTTACGGTGCCGAGGCCGGTCCGGAAAACCCCCGGCGGTTCATCTTTTCACCCGAAGTGGGATCAACGATTGACGGATCCAAGGCAACCCGGGCCGTTACCCCCGAAGAAGTCGAGCGGATCAGCCGGTTCGGCCGGGGCAAACTGACGATTGGGAATTTTGAACTCGCCCCCGGTTCCAGTGGACAATGCCCGGGTATCAAATGGCTGGAGTTCAACGTCCAGTTGGAAGTCAGACATCCTTAGATTTGGTCCCTTTAAGAAATACTACATCAATCGGTCGTACTTCGATCCCAGTTTATAAGACCGGATCTCGATGAACTGGTTAACCAGGTCCAAGCTGAGGACCAAGGAATAGCCACTCCGGGAAGTACTCTTGGAAAGGGACATGGCAACTTTTTTTCTCCCGTGGACGGGCTTAGCTCCAAGCCGGGGAGTGCTTGAAAAATGAGCATCCTGCTTCAGCGCTTGATGCAGTTCGTCACCGGCAGGACCATCCAGTAAAAGCTTTACTGAATATTTCATCGAATTCAGGATCACTTCCCCGTCGCGTTCCGTTACGGGACTGTTTACTTCCTCGATCAGTTTGGCGCCGCCGAAAAGCTTAACCAGGACGGGACGGATAAGAGCGTCCAGATCTTTGACGGGGGCGCTGGAAGGGACAAGATCCCGGGAGGCAAAGAAAGCGGGGTTGTCGGAAATGCTTGCCATGCCCTCCTGGCTGAATGGGCCGGCAGACCCGTCGGTTTCTGAGGCGCTGCTTTGTCCGGGCGCTGTCCCGTTTTCTTTCTTTTCACATGATCCGACGGCCAAAGCCATGATCAGCATGAACCCCATGAAAACATACCAGCCAAAATTTACGCGTTGCTTCATCATTTTTCTCCTTCACCTTCGCTTCATTCAGCCAAGATTTCTCAATCATAAACTGAACCCGACTTAAACAGAAAGACACACCGATAAAGCTTACAAATATCTTGACAAGAAGGGAGGCTTTCCGTAACGTAACCCCCCTGAGAAACCGGGTAAAACAGGACAGGGCATGTATTCAAGAAAGATTGTTATCCGCTATAGCGCCGATATTGTCGAAGAACCGATTATCTACGAACTGGTCAAGAAGCATGATCTCATCTTCAACATTCTGAAGGCGCGCATTTTCCCCCGTCGTGAAGGCGTCATCGTTCTCGAACTGACGGGAACGAAGGAGAACTTCGATGCCGGAATCCGTTTTCTCAAGGAAAAGGGACTCAAGGTTGAATCTCTGTCCAAGAGCGTCAGCCAGAACCTGGACCGCTGTGTCCACTGCGGTGCCTGCACGGCTTTCTGCCCGACCGGCGCCCTGTATTTCGACCGGGAAACCTGGCAGGTCAAATTCGATCCCGAACGGTGCAACGGCTGCGAACTGTGCGTAACCGCCTGTTCCGCCCGCGCCATGGAGATTAATCTCTTTTAGCCGTCTAAAGCCTTCCCGCTAAGGTTTGGCGTCCTTTTCCACATTCGGGTTCAGCATCTTATCGGCCTGCTCGATTGTCTGCTTGCCCTTCTCGATATATTCCTTTCCTTTTTTGTAAGTTGTTATGCCCTTTTCTACGGATTCAATGGTTTTCTGTTCCGCCTTTTCCAGGGTTGATTTGATGTTCTGTTTGGCCGTGTCCGGGTTCTTCCAGTAGAAGTATCCGCAGATGCCGAGAAAAATGAGGAAAACGATCAGGGCCAGTTTGAAAAGCTTTTTGAAGACAAACCAGGTAATGAAAAAGGCGCAGAAAACGGCCACGATTACCGTGAATTGGTGACTGGTTATGTACTTGATGAATTCGTCCATGTCGTTAAAACCTCCTGAAAAGTGATGGTTATCGACGAGCCATGCAACGCAAACAATACAACACAGGGCCAATTTACAGAAAAACAGCATGGAAATCCAGCCTTCCTTTCACCTTGACAAAGCAGGGGTCTATGAAATAGTTACGAAAAAGGCATGTTGGAAATATAATTAATTATTCCGGGATATTAGGTGAATGAATGCCGGATTTGGATTTGGGGTATGAAGCAAAACCGGAAAATCGGCTCTGCATGTATGCGCATCGCAGGCGTATTACGTGCGGTCAGGGAGATGAGCCATGAGGCCTGACGCCGGACAGCAGGATTGCGCAAAGAAAGTGGCGATTACGACTCTGGGCTGCAAGGTAAACCAGTATGAATCATCAGCCCTGGTGGGTGAATTTGTAAAACGGGGTTACTCGGTCGTGCCATTCAATACTTGGGCCGATATCTATGTCATCAACACCTGCACCGTAACAGGCCGCAGCGATTACCAGGCCCGCCAGTTGATCCGCCGGGCTTTCCGCGCCAACCCGGGGGCAATCATTGTCGCGACGGGTTGTTATGCTCAGGTAGCCCCGGAAGAGATTGCGGCCATGCCGGAAGTTTCCCTCATTGTGGGGAGTGATGAGAAGATGACCCTGCCGGAGCGCATCGAAGCTCTGGCCGTTGCCGGTGGGAAAGTTCAGGTCGGCGACATCAGCCGGGTGAAGGATATCCATTTCCAGGCGGCATCGTTTTTCCCGGGTCACACGCGGGCGTTTCTGAAGATTCAGGATGGCTGTAACGCCTGCTGCAGCTACTGTATCGTGCCTGCGGCCCGTGGCAGGAGCCGCAGCCTTCCGTTGGAAACCGTGCTGATGGAACTCCGGCGTCTGGGACAGGCCGGATATCAGGAAATTGTGCTGACGGGAATTCATCTGGGCGCTTACGGCAGGGATTTGCCGGGATCAATCTGTCTTTTGGACATGCTGATAGCAGTGGAGCGGGAGCGTCCTGTCCCGCGGATCCGCTTGAGTTCCCTGGAACCCACCGAGCTGACCGACGAACTGATTGATTGGATAAGCGGATCGGACATGGTCTGTCCGCACTTTCATGTTCCTCTGCAAAGCGGGGACGATGACGTGTTGAAAGCCATGCGGCGAATCTATGACCGGTCTTTCTTCCGCGATTTGATCGAAAAGATACGGTTTAAAGTGCCCCGGGCGGGAATCGGCGTCGACGTTATGACGGGTTTCCCCGGTGAGGATGAGGCCGCCTTTCAAAACACCTTTGATCTGATCGCATCCCTGCCTCTGACTTACCTCCACGTATTTCCCTATTCCCGAAGGCCCGGAACAGCCGCAGCTGCCATGCAAGGACAGGTGGCGGAGAAGACCAAAAAGGAGCGAGCGGAAACGTTGAGATGCCTGGGAGCTAAAAAGAAGAGAGAATTTGCCCGCTCGTTTGTCGGCGCCGAACTGCCCGTTCTCATCGAAGGTTACGAAGGTAGAGATAAAAAAAGCGTGCAGGGATGGACGGACAATTACCTGAACATGATTCTTGAACAGGAGGCGCCGGATTGGGTCAATCACGTTGTTTCGGTTCGGGTCATGGACGAGAAAGACGGACAACTCTGGGGGAGGATCACCCATGCCTGAAAAACGGGATCGTCTTTTGCGGGAACTGGAGGAAAAACTCCGGTATAAATTCCGGGATAGAACGCTTCTTGACCAGGCCCTGACGCATCGTTCCTTCGCCCATGAGAACCTGAATCTGGATTGGGAAAATAATGAGCGGATGGAGTTTTTAGGCGATGCCGTTCTGGGTTTCTGCATCAGCGACATGCTGGTTAAATCCCATGAGCATTTTACGGAAGGCCAGCTTTCCAAGCTCCGGGCGTCACTCGTAAACGAGCGTTCCCTGAGTGTTGTCGCCGGGATGATCGGCTTGGGCGACTATGTCCGCCTGGGTAAAGGAGAAGAATCTTCAGGGGGAAAAACCAAGGTGTCCATTCTTTCGGATACACTGGAGGCCGTGGTGGCTGCCATTTATCTGGACGGCGGCTTCCAGAGATTGACCGAGTGGTTTCAGACGTTTTTTGTTCCTCTCCTGGAGCGCAATCCGGAACAGTTTCGCTATGCGGATTACAAGACGGCGCTCCAGCAGGTCGCACAGAAGAAATTCCGGGATATTCCGGCTTACACCCTCACCGGCGAATCCGGTCCTGACCATCACAAGCTTTTTGCAGTGCGGCTTACCACCGGAAGCATCGTCACGGAGGGGACCGGCCGGACCAAAAAAGAAGCGGAACAACAGGCGGCGCGAAAAGCCCTGGCGCTGATCGAAGGCAGCGGTGGTGAGAAACCGGAAAAATGACGGCTATGACGAATAATTCAAACTGATCATAAGAAAGGAAGTAACGAATGGGCGAGCCAGGTAACAAGATCATTTTTTCCATGATGCAGGTGAGCAAATTTTACGACAAGAAACCAGTGATCCAGGATATTTCCCTTTCGTATTTCTACGGTGCAAAAATCGGCGTTCTGGGATTGAACGGTTCGGGCAAAAGCTCGCTCCTGCAGATTATGGCCGGCGTGGACAAGGAATTCAACGGCCAGCTTATCTTCAGCCCGGGCTACTCCATCGGTTTTCTTGAACAGGAACCCCACCTGGACGACGCCAAGACGGTGCGGGGCATTATCGAGGAAGCCGTCCAGGAAACGGTCGATCTGGTAAATGAATATAACCGGATCAACGAGCAGTTCGCCGAGCCCATGTCGGACGATGAAATGGATCGTCTGATCACCCGCCAGGGGGAGGTCCAGGAAAAACTTGACGCCATGGACGCCTGGGATCTGGACGCCCGACTGGAGATGGCCATGGATGCGCTGCGCTGTCCGGAAGGGGACACGCCGGTGAAGGTCCTCTCCGGCGGCGAACGGCGCCGTGTCGCCCTGTGCCGGCTCCTTCTGCAGAAACCGGACATCCTTCTTCTGGACGAACCGACAAACCACCTGGACGCGGAAACCGTGGCCTGGCTGGAACATCATCTGCAGCGATACGAGGGGACGGTCATTGCCGTAACCCATGACCGCTATTTCCTGGACAACGTCGCCGGCTGGATTCTGGAGCTGGACCGTGGCCGCGGCATCCCCTGGAAGGGGAATTATTCCTCATGGCTGCAGCAGAAACAGGAACGTCTGCGGCAGGAGGAGAAAGCCGAGACCCAGCGCCAGAAAACCCTGCTGCGCGAACTCGAGTGGATCAACATGTCCCCCAAGGCGAGACAGACGAAATCCAAGGCCCGGATCAGCGCCTATGAGGACCTCCTTTCCCAGCAGGGCGAGGCCCGGTCCGAGGAGCTGGAAATCTATATTCCCCCCGGACCCCGTCTGGGCAAAGTGGTGGTGGAGGCGGAAAAGGTGTCCAAGGGTTACGGAGATCGCCTTCTTTTCGAGCAGATGAATTTTCTGCTTCCCCCCGGCGGGATCGTCGGGATCATCGGACCGAACGGCGCCGGAAAGACAACCTTATTCAAGATGATCACCGGGCAGGAAACAGCGGACTCCGGTCAGATCCGCGTCGGCGAGACGGTAAAACTGGCCTACGTCGACCAGAGCCGGGCGAGTCTCGATCCGGAAAAGTCGATCTGGGAAGTCATTTCCGGCGGTCAGGATGTGCTGCAACTGGGGAATGTATCGGTTAAGTCGAGGGCTTACGTGGCCCGCTTTAACTTCTCCGGCACGGACCAGCAGAAACAGGTGGCCAACCTCTCGGGCGGGGAACGGAACCGGGTTCATCTGGCCTGCATGCTGAAGGAAGGGGGGAATGTCCTGCTCTTGGATGAGCCGACGAACGACCTGGACGTCAACACCATGCGTGCTCTGGAGGAGGCTTTGGAAAACTTCGCCGGCTGCGCCGTCGTGATCAGCCATGACCGGTGGTTCCTGGACCGAGTGGCCACCCATATCCTGGCCTTCGAGGGTGACAGCAGTGTGGTGTGGTTTGAAGGCGGCTATTCCGACTATGAGGCGGACCGCAAAAGGCGCTTGGGTGCAGAAAGTGAACGTCCCCACCGGATCAAGTACCGTCAGTTGACCCGGGTGTGAGACTTGGGCGTCAGGTCGTGATACGGAGCAGAAACCCTTTCAGGTAATGTCCTTCGGGGTGGGCCAGGTTGACGGGATGATCCGGTCCCGGCCCCAGCATCTGGAGCAACTGGGCAGTTTTCCCGGCATCGGCGACGGCACCCTGAACGATTTTCTGGAAGAGGTCGGTGTCGATATGATTCGAACAGGAAAAGGTCGCCAGCAAACCGCCGTCACTCAAGTGACGGATGGCTTGCAGGTTGATATCCTTGTAGCCCCGACTGGCGCGTTGAACATCCTTTTTCGATTTCGCGAAGGCCGGGGGGTCGAGGATGATAAGATCGAAAAGCTCAACCGTATCACGGAGATAGGTAAAAACATCGGCTTTGACCACCGGATGTTCCTCGTATGAAAAACCATTCAGACCCAGATTCCGTCGGGCGATATCATTAGCGCCTTCCGAAAGATCGACTGAAACCACTCGTTTGGCTTCACCCGAGATGGCGTAAACGGAAAAGGCGCCGGTATAAGCAAAGCAGTTCAGAACCGTTAAGCCGCTGCTGAGAACTCTGATCCGTTCCCGGTTCACCCGTTGGTCCAGGAAAAACCCCGTTTTTTGTCCTTGGACGGGATCAACCAGGAAAGTCATCCCGTTTTCCCGCACCGCCACCTCGCCCGCCAACTCTGCGCCATAAACGACGCCGATCCGGTCTTCGAGACCCTCGATGCGGCGTGATTTGCCTTCACTCCGCTCGTAAATCCAAGCCGGATTAAGGTGCCGGGTCAGGATATCTAGAATGACGGCCCTGACCTTTTCGATACCCGCCGTCCCGATGGTCAGGACCATGCCGTCGCCGTAACGGTCCGCAATCAGTCCCGGCAGCCCGTCGCCTTCGGCGTTGATCAGGCGATAGGCGTTTGTCTCCGGCGGAACGATCCGGTTTCGCAGTTCCACTGCGTCGGTCAGCCTTTTTTCCCAAAAACTGCGGTCGATGACCTGGGTCGTGTCCGGTGTCAGCAGACGAAAAGCGATGTCCGTACGGGGATTATAAAATCCCAGGCCAAGCGGGTTTCCATCCGCAGCAACGGCTTTGACAAGATCGCCGGCTTCCGGTTTTCCCTCCGCCTTGCCGACGGCGCCGGAGAAGACCCAGGGATGGCCCTTGGCAAGGGAATACTCCCGGCCGGACTTAAGATAAAGGTTGGGATATTTAACATTCATGCGTTATATTCCATCCTGACGCGATTATGGGACAGCCGGTTCCATCGAGAGACGGGCTCTCGCGAATCTTCATAGAAAACAAGGGAATACGTGAACATGATTTGCATTTTGCGGGGCGATGGTAACGGTTTTTCGGGGCGATTGCAAGGAACAATTAAACGCGTACGGACGGCACAAGCGATATGAAAGCCGTAAACTCGCCGATCTTGAATGGCTTTTCCCCCTGGGAAACGGACCTGATTAAAGCGACGTTTCTGCACCGGCCCAATCGCTTCGTTGTCGAATGTGCGTTGGACGGTCAATCGGTCTTGGCGCATCTGCCCAATCCGGGTCGTCTGTGGGAGCTGCTTCTGCCGGGGACCACAGTCATCCTCGTTAGGCGAGGAATCGTTTCACCGGGCGGACTGGCGTACAGCGCGGTAGCAGTGGAGCGGGACGGTGTACCGATACTCCTCCACACCCAGATGGCCAACCGCGTGGTGCAAAATCTCCTTGAATCGCATCGGGTTCCCGGCCTGGAAGGGGTGGAAATCGTCAAGGCGGAGGCAACGGTCGGACATAGCCGGTTCGACTTCCACCTGCGGCAGGGTAATCGGGACATTCTGTGCGAAGTCAAATCCTGCACCCTCTTCGGCAACTCCTTCGCCATGTTTCCGGATGCCGTGACACAACGGGGCAGACGTCACCTGCTGGAACTGGCGGAACTGGCAGACCAGGGCTTCCATTGTGTCGTCATCTACCTCATCCACTGGTCCGGCGCCCGCTGTTTTCTTCCCGATTTTCACACGGACCCTGATTTCTCACGGGTTTTCCGGGAGGTGCGGAACAAGGTCCGTTTCTGTCCCCTGGCCGTGGGCTGGTCTGCGTCGCTTCGCCTGCTCGATCAGGTGCGGGAGGTGGCGATCCCCTGGCCGGTTTTGGAAAAAGAAGACCATAACCGGGGAAACTATCTGCTGATTCTGCATCTTTCCCGGGATCATGCGGTGGAGGCGGGCGCACTGGGCTCTGTTTTTTTCCGGAAAGGTTTCTATATATACGTCGGGTCGGCCAGGAAGAACCTGGCCCAGCGGATTAACCGTCACCTGCGCAAGCGAAAGCAGCTTTTCTGGCACATTGATTACCTGAGGGAGGTTGCCGATACATGTCTTGCCGTGGCGATTCGCTCGAGTCTGAATCTGGAACATGACCTGGCTGGTGAATTGGGGAAAATCACTTCTTGGCAGATTCCAGGATTCGGCTCGTCGGATTGCCGGTGTTCGAGCCATCTCTTCGGTATGGAGAACCATCCCTTGAAAACCCGGGCGTTTATCAATTTCATTCAGTATTATCGCATGGACCGGCTGGAACAAATGGGGAACCTTGGTAAAATCGGATCGTGAGTGCGAAGGAAATGATGGATAAGCCTCTAAAAAGGGGGTCGGACAGATTAAGCGTAATGGTTTCCTTTGAAAATGAGATTAAAAAGCGGAGCGGGCAGATCAATCTGCTGGAAAAGGCAAAATATTAAAGCTGTGTTTTCGGGAAATGATGCAGCAAACGAAAAAGGGGGCGCAAAGACGCCCCCTTTTGATAACAAATGACCGTCACCGGTTACAAAACCGGCCGTGGAAAAGAGACCGAGTGGACGACCGCACTGATAATGACCTGGATGATGACGGTAACTAAGACAATGATGATAAAAAAGGTTACCTGTTTGTCGGAGGGGACATCTTTCAATTGCTTGATGCCCAGGAATAAAAGATAAAGCCCATAAATTCCGGCGATCATGGTGATGATCGAGAGAGATGGTATAAGCAGGAAAATGCCGCCGATCCAGTAGGGGGTCATTGAGAAAACGGCTATTTTGAGAGCCGCAGCCATATCCTGGGACGCGCCAAAGTTCGGTGACAGGCGGTCAATAACGATCGCCAGGATGTATACCCCGGCAAGACTCATGATATAGCTGGTAACACAGTAGGCGAGACCGTAACCGATGGGAAGACGGAACGTACCGACACCAAAGGAATAACCGATCATACTGAACCCAATGAAGCCGGCCAGGGCCGGGATGGCCGCCAGGATTATGGCGTATTGCGTGAACAGTTCGGCTGCGGTGTAAGTTTCTCCCTTGATCACATCCCATTCCGAAACCGGTGATAAAAGGATGTTCTTGACTCGTTCGACCAGATTCATACCTTCCTCCTTAACTTGTACAGGAAAATTGTTAGTGTGACAAAGCAACCGTCTTCCGACGACTCTTGCCGCTTGTGACCTGTGTTGCATCTGAAAATGATGAGAGAGAACTGATGAATGCTGCTTTGAGCAAAAATGATTCGGCATGACCGGCCACGGCTCTGCATCCCGATGAATCTCGGCTATTTAATATAAACCGGGTCCCCTTCCGGCATCATATCATTTTTCCGGAGAGTCGCGATGATCCGTTTTAGCGAGGTCTGTTCATTATCGTAGGTGATGGTGATGAGACCGTTCACGCCATATTCGAAATGGTTGATCCCCTTGATATTGTTCAGGACAGCCCGTGTCCTGGCCTTGCCGCCTCAGGAATCACAACCGGGTATGGTCATCTGCACGGTCCGCTCTTGTGCCCACAGGGGCGAACACAGGATAGTCGCCAAAAAAAACAATGAAAGCAAACAGCAGAAAAAACGTCGGGTATTCATAAATAAGAAAATTCCTTCTCTTGGTTTAAGATGCGCCGTAATTTAGCGGTCTTTGATGTAAAAATCCAGAGAAATTTGCCCCGAAACCGATGACCGGAACGTGAATTATGCCACAGCGGCTTTCCCGCCTTGACACGGGGCGATCATTCTTCTATAAAAGAAGCCGTCAGCATATGAAAAGTCCGAAACAATGAAATTTGTTCAGCAAATAGGGCCCTCAGACAGAATACACTCGCCGTTTTATTTTAGCTGTGCCGGAAGAAGGGAGAAAAAATCTACATGGCGTTGATTACGTCCGCACCATTCATTCTCGCTTCGGCCTCCCCCCGGCGTGTTGAGCTGTTGCAAGATCTGGGCTTGTCCTTTACCGTAATGCCGAGCGGCGCCGATGAAACATACCGCTCAGGCGAGACGCCGTCGGCGCATGTCGGGCGGATCTCCCAGGCCAAGGCGATGGTTGTCGCCGTCGATTATCCCGAAGCATGGGTGCTGGGCGCCGACACGATCGTCGTGATTGACGGGGAGGTCCTGGGAAAACCGAAAGACCGGGAGGATGCCCGCCGGATGCTCCGTCGTCTGAGTGGCCGGGAACACCACGTCTTTACCGGATTTACGATTGTCAGGAAATCGGTGTCCGTGCTGTGCCGAAAAACAGTCCGGTCAACCGTCGTTTTCCGACCGATCGAGGAAGATGAACTGCAGTGGTACATCAATACGGGCGAACCCTACGACAAGGCCGGCGGCTATGCCGTGCAGGAAAAGGGCGGGTTGTTCGCGAAACGGATTCGCGGCTCCTACTCGAATGTGATCGGCCTTCCTGTAAGTGAAGTGTTTGAAATACTGAAGAAAATCGGAGCAATCCGGTTTAATGGATTCATTTATGACCGACCCGGTTGAACAAAACATCATCCGGATTCGCCAGGAGATTGCCGAAGCCGCCTTGCGCAGAGGGCGCAATCCGGATAGCATACGCCTCATGGCCGTCACGAAGACCGTTGACGACGACCGTATCCGGGAGGCCCTGGCCGCCGGAATCCGTCTGATCGGTGAAAATTATGTTCAGGAGGCCCAGCGGAAGATTCCCCTTCTGGGCGAGGGGCTGGAATGGCATATGATCGGTCATCTCCAGACGAACAAATCCAAATATGCCGTTCATCTTTTTCACATGATCCAGTCCGTCGACCGGATCGAACTGGCACGTGAACTGGACAAGCGCTGCGCCGCCGCCGGTTTGGTCATGCCGGTTTTGATCGAGGTCAATACGGGGGATGAGGCGAGCAAAAGCGGCGTTGCGCCTGAGGGAACCCTTGATCTGGTCGAGGCGGTCGCCGCCTGCGGCAATCTAAGAATACGGGGCCTGATGACGATGCCTCCCTGGTTCCCCGATCCTGAGGAGGCGCGCCCCTTTTTCCGCACATTGCGGGAACTCCGGAATCGGATCCTGGACCGGGCTATTCCCGGTGTCGACATGACGGAATTGTCCATGGGCATGTCCGACGATTTTACCGTGGCCGTCGAGGAAGGTGCGACGATCGTCCGGATCGGACGGGCGATTTTCGGGCAACGTCCGCCTAAAATCTCTTCGGGTGAGAATAGATGAGAACCCTGAAGTTTATCTTAAATGGTGATGAAATTGAGATCGGGGTCCACGACAGGGAAACCCTTCTCGAGGTGCTGCGGCATCGCCTGGGCATGACGGGAACCAAACAGGGCTGTGACCAGGGCGAATGTGGCAGTTGTACCGTCCTTCTCGATGGCCAGCCCGTCTTATCCTGCCTGACGCTTGCGTTGCGTGTGGAAAACCGGCAGGTGACCACAATTGAAGGCCTTGCCGAGGGAGGTAAACTGCATCCCATCCAGACGGCTTTTCAGGAAGCCGGCGCCGTCCAGTGTGGCTTCTGCACACCGGGTATGGTTTTGACGGCCAAAGCGCTGCTGGATCGGAATCCGCATCCCTGCCGCGAGGACATCAAAGAGGCCTTGGCGGGAAATCTCTGCCGCTGCACCGGGTACAAAAAAATTGTGGAAGCGGTGGAACGGGCGGCGGCAAAAGGGATGGAGGAAACCGATGCCCAGGGATAATACTTACCATTGTATCGGGCGGGGCATGCCCCGGACCGACAGTTTGGCCAAGGTGACCGGAACGGCGCAGTTCACGGCGGATATTCCGGCGCACCGGTGCCTTGTGGGAAAGATTCTCCGTTCGCCCCACGCCCATGCCCGGATTCTTTCCATCGATACACGGAAGGCTGTAACCCTGCCGGGTGTAAAGGCCGTGGTGACCGGCGCGGACGCTCCGGTTAAATACGGCATTTTGCCTGTTTCCCAGGACGAATACCCCCTGGCGGTGGAAAAGGTCCGCTTTATCGGTGATGAAGTGGCCGCCGTGGCTGCCGTCGATGAGGTGACGGCCCTGCGGGCTCTTGAACTCATTGATGTCCGTTATGAAGTCCTGCCGGCTATACTCGACCCCCATGAGGCCCTCGTCCGGGAAGATGTGAAAATTCATGAGCGAGCCGCTGAGGCCAATATTGAACGGCGGGTTCACCTGGTTTTCGGCGATCTGGACCAGGGATTCGCCGCCGCGGATTATATCCGGGAGGACCGCTTTTTCAAGGACGCCTCCAGCCACGCTTTCCTTGAGCCCCATAGCGCACTGGCGCAGTATCACGACGGCAAGCTTACCCTCTGGAGTTCAACCCAGGTACCCCATTATGTCCATCGCTCCCTGTCCAAAGTCCTCGGTATTCCGATGGAAAAAGTCCGGGTGATCAAACCCGCGCTGGGCGGCGGCTTTGGCGGGAAGGGCGAACCCCTGCCGCTTGAATTCGCCGCGTCGCTTTTGGCCGTCAAAACGGGACAGCCCGTTCGGATCACCCACAGCCGGGAGGAGGTTTTTCTCACTCACCGGGGCCGTCATCCCATGGAAATGACGCTGAAAACAGGCGTTAAAAAAGACGGGACCATTACAGCCGTCCAATTTAGCAGCTTGCTGGACGGAGGCGCCTACGGGTCCTATGGTGTGGTGACAATGATCTATTCGGGTCAGTTGCTGACGGCGCCCTATCGGGTTCCGGCTTACGCCTTTGACAGTGCCCGGGTTTTTACCAACAAACCGCCCTGCGGCGCTCAGCGTGGTCACGGAGGCGTGCAGCCCCGTTTCGCCTTTGAAGTCCATCTGGACCGCATCGCAGCCGATCTCGGCATTGACTCCCTGGAAATCCGTCGCTGCAACGCCATTGACCCGGGTACGATCACGGTGAATGAACTGCGCATTACGTCGTGCGCTTTCAAAGCATGTCTGGACCGGGTTGCGGAAACGGTGGATTGGAAAAACAGACGCGGTAAACTGCCCTACGGGAAAGGCGTCGGACTGGCCGGCGGATTCTATGTGTCGGGTGCGGCCTATCCCATCTACGCCAACCCCATGCCCCATTCCCAGGTGCAGATCCGCGTGGATCGTGACGGTGGGGTGACCGTTTATTCCGGCGCCTCCGATATCGGTCAGGGTTCGGATACGCTGCTGATGATGATCACCGCAGAAACCCTCGGCATTTCCGAGCAGTCGGTTCGCGTTGTATCCGCCGATACAGAAACCACACCGGTTGACCTTGGTTCCTATTCCAGCCGGGTGACCTTCATGGCCGGCAACGCCTGCTGCCAAGCTGCCCGGGAGATTCGGGATCGCCTGCTCGGCGCCTGCGCGAAGAAACTGGAACGAAATCATGAAGATCTGATGCTCCGAGGCGGTTTCCTGTTTGAAAACGGAAAGTCGGAGCCCCTGATGACGTTTGCCGAGTCGTCCGTTCTGGCGGAGGCTTCCGGGGTTGCCCTGTGCGCCCTGGGCAGTTATCGTCCGCCGGAGTTGGCCGGTTCCTATAAAATGGGCGGGGTCGGTCCGTCGCCGGCCTATTCCTTTGGCGCCCAGGCAGCGGAAGTGGAAGTGGACACGGAAACCGGTGAAATCAAGGTTTTGAAGATCCATTGTGCCCATGATCTGGGTTTTGCTCTCAATCCCTTGACCGCGTCCGGTCAGGCGGAAGGGGCCGTCGCGATGGGTTTCGGAGAAACCGTGCTGGAACACCATGGTTTTCTGCCGGGAGGTCGCCACAACGGGCCGAATTTTCTGGATTACAAGCTTCCTACTTGCCTCGATGTTCCGGAAATAGAGGTCACGCTTGTGGAAAGCATCGATCCCGCGGGTCCTTACGGAGCCAAGGAAATCGGCGAGGGGAGTCTCCATCCCAGCCTGCCGGCCATTGTGAATGCAATCCATGACGCCATCGGCTGCTGGCTTCACGACCTGCCGCTGACGCCGGAGCAGGTGCTGGCGGCGCTTGCTCAAAAGGAGGAAAATCCATGATCCTCCCGGAACTTGGCGTGCTGAAGACCGAAAAACTTGCCGAAGCCCTGCGATTATTGAAAGAAAACTCCGACGCAAAACCG
>Ga0116154_10001914_pt1 | contig 16431 bp, 15 predicted proteins | sample AD_UKC030_MetaG_FD_89898 | JGI IMG/M metagenome (GOLD analysis project Ga0116154, IMG submission 89898) | Active sludge microbial communities of municipal wastewater-treating anaerobic digesters from USA - AD_UKC030_MetaG | ecosystem: Engineered > Bioreactor > Anaerobic > Digestate | place: USA...
ATCACCAAGTATGTTTTTAGAAAATTCTATAATATATCCATCGTTTGACGAAGCACCTAAAAAGTGGGTTATACCGTCTGAATCTGTATGCTCACAAAATTGATTTACACCTACTGACCAATCTGCTATCCAAGATAGATTCTCCCTATCATAGTAAAAGATTCTATTATTATAAGAAGCATTTGTAGATACTGAAAAAAACACCTTATCATCGTAGTAGTATGCACAAGCATTTGATATTTTTGATTCTGATATACTTTCAATATAAGGTCGTATCTTAACTGAAAGCTCATTTGTTCTTAAAACTCCCCAAAACTGTCTTTCATTACCTAATACAAACACACCCTTTTTATTCAGAAAATAAACATCGTTTGCAGCGATAACTGCTGTAGCGGGTGCTGATGTACCAAAAGAACCCACTACCTTTGAAGCTGACGGAATAACAAATGTAACATCTCCAACTGTAGCTGAAGATAGTTGCACCTGCCATATACAACCTGTTCCTTCCGGTGTTGTACATAAAACCGTTGCTTTTGAGTTTCCCTGTCCATCTCTATAGTCAACAACTACCTGTGGCTCTGTTCTACCGCCCTTTTCCAAGTCAATCCAAAACCCACCGTAGAAGTCGGAAAACACACCCATATTAGGTCCTGTTCCTGTTCCATAAACACGATATTTATTATTTGGGTCTTTTGTTCCCCACAATCTATTACCTGAAAGTTCCATAGGACCAAACTTAGGACCGCCTGTGGTATTTGCATCGGGAACCTCAACATAAGGATTAGGGGTTGCACTATTATCATCAACATAAGAAGTTGTTTCTGTTGAAGCAAGTAAAACCTCATAACCCGATTCATCTGATATGTAAATCTGGTATCTCGTTGCTCCTGCTGCGGCATCCCAAGATATAGTCATTGTTTCTTCAGGCTCTGCCCAATCACTTCTTGCTTTACTGATTGTTGTAGATACTTCTGTGCTTCCTACCGTTTCCCCTATATCGTTTAGTGATGTTATTTGAGCATAATAACTGTACCCTGTTCCCGTGACACCTGCACCGCCAGAAAGTTGTACATTAGTAGGTGCATCAATTTCTGTGTATGTGATTAGACTTGTTCCGTTGTATCTTGCTAATGGGTCAATTCCATTTGATATATATAAATAACCCTTTATTTGCTTAAAATACGCTCTCGTTCCTGCTGTAAATGTTGCACCTGTAATCTCTGTATCTTCCGTTTTAGTGTGTTTCCAAACCTTTCCACCTGCTACCACTATAAGTTCTCTTGTACCGTTGGATTTAACATATTCACCCATTCCGTCTATCTCGTCTGCACCGGAAATAGCCTTGCCATATACAGCGGTACCCCATCTCGGAGATGGTAATCCATCATCAACTAACATCAGGTTTAAAAGCTCTGCCGCTTCGGTAGGTTTTATTCTTTGTGCCCTTTGGATTGTATTCAAGCCATCGTTGAATCTATCAACCTGAATATCTAATTCCTGTACTTTTGAATAAACATATCTTCCAAGTCTCATAGTCCAAATCCTATCCCGATTTCATTATCTCGGTAATCAAGTATTGAAATATCATTTGTTCTTTTCATCTGTTGAATAAGGGCATTTGCAATATCAAATTGCTCTCTTGACTTGCCGGGGTCATCATTTTTGTACAACCAAGACAGCAAGTAATGAACTAAAAACAAGTGATCTGATGCATCTGCTATATCAGTAGCTGCACTAAACTGTAGTGCCTTTTTGTAATATGGATAAGAAATAGTCCATCCATTATATTCTTCGGGTATTTCAGGATTCCAATTTATCTTATAAGCGTTTGGTTTACCTGAAATCCAAAAGAATTTATCTTTTGAACCTGCAGCAACTAAATCAGCCGCTTCCTGTGGTGTTTTTCTTACATAAACTGCTTTATTTGTGCCATCAGTCAGTTTTATGTATGAACCTATTCTTACAAGTGCAGTAGGACAATCGGATTGTTCATCACCAGTAGCAACTGTGGTTTCTCCACCTGTACTATTTTCGGCAAGAGTTGTGTATAATGACGCCCACTCTGTCCCATTAAAGATCTCCCAAAACCCTACTCCTGCATTTAGGATAGAGCGTCTAACAAGGTAATCCTCACTTGTTGAATCAGGTGTGTCTTGGTCTTGCTCGTACATCGCTTGAACCATATCTTGTATTTGTTTTTCGGTTAAAATCATTTTGTTCCTTTCTTAGCCTCAAACTTTGGAGACTCAATCTTAGGAGCCTTTATAGTTGGAGCCTTAATCTTTCTAAAGTTTTCTAATACCTCAAATGTATTAAATTTAGGCGATTTAACTTCTACCTTAACAGGTTTAAGTGTCTTTTGGGAAATTGCAGCTAAATTTACTTTCTTGGCTTTACCTGAACCTGATTTAGTTATATTTGATAATGCCTTTTTAATATAGGCAACTCTTTCAAGTTCTAAACCTGCTTTTTCTTCTGTAATTGCACCACTTTCATATTGATACATTATGTAATTTTCATAATCGGTTAAATCAGATTTGTAGTCGGATATAATCTTTTTATTAAGTTCATTGTTAGATGTGAGTTTGGGCATTGAAATAACCTTTTTAACCGACTTCACTTCATCCTCACTATAGTAGAGAATCTTATCGTCTGTTTCCTGCATATTTCCTGTCTTTTTTACTTTTTCTTTAATCTTGTTTTCTTCCGCATTTTTCTTACGGGTATCCATTACCTGCTGATATGATGTTTTTCTGTCACCTGCTTGTTTAACAAAAGAAGTTTGTTTTTCACTTAGTGGTTTTCCGCCACTTTCAAAATATTCTCTTGCTTCGGGTGTTGAATACTGACCAAATAGGGCAGTTTGTAGTTTTCTGTTTTCAGGAATTAAATATCTCATAGCACCTGATTTTGTTTCGCTATATCCCCTATTTCCTGCACCTATGCCCTCTATAGTTTTCTTTAACTGTCCACCACCGACAGGCGGAGCTAAGTAATAAAGAGGTTTCTTCAATTCCGCACCTACTGTTGATTTTCCGGAAGCAATATCTAATACATTTGGAATTGCTGCCCCTATAGGTAATCTACCTCCAGCAGGATTAAATGGTAGGTTGCTAACAAACTCTCCTACAGGAGTATTTGAATCTACCGGATTGAGCATTTCAGCTGGTTCTTTTCCTTCCTCTAATCCTTGAACATACGATTCTACAAGGTGTATAACATCTATTTGTGGTCTTCTTCCTGTTACCTTTTCGTATAGGTTGTTAAATACATAACTTAGAATTGCAAACTGTGTTAAAGCTAAAGCCACCTGTGCTTTATTGTATTTAAAGTTCTTTGGAACATCTTTTAATAAAAAGCTCATTTGGTTGTTAACTTCTGTCTGAAACTGTGTAAACATTCCAAGTGTTTTAGAACCGAATATAATTGGTGTTTGTCCATAACTTCTATCTACTAAAACTCTTGCACCGTAGTCATCTGCTGCTTTCATAGCATCTTCAGGACTTAATCCTTTTGATAGATTCTCAAAGTATTTCCCCGCTATGACCGATCTCTTTGTGAATTTATCTACAGTATCAAACAGAATATTTGCTTTCTTTACAGCACTTTCTCCAAATTTAGGAAATAAAGTATCTTTACCTAAGAAATTTCTTGCTAAATACTCACTTTTTACCCCATCAATATCATCAACAGCCTTAAAAGGTGATTGAATTCCTTCAAACAATCCTTTTACTACTGCTGGTTTACTTGTGGTAGCTATTGATTGTGTAAATGGAATGTAGTTTGTTAATGCACTCGTTATGTTAGCACCTACCATATTTGCACCTGTTCTTTTTCTTGCCCAATCTCCAACACCAAGTATTCTCCTTCCAAAAACCTTTTCAAAAGGTCTGTCTATAACATTCTTTTTTCCAGCCAAAGAATCTACATATTGACCTAAATAGGAGTTGAAGTTGGATAGTCTGGTATCACCATTACTTGACTTACTTATGTAATCTATAAGTGCTCTTCCTCTTTGTATATCCCCTGTATGATAAACTTGCTTTGATGCAGGTTCTATGTAACTATCAAGGGCTGTAATAAGACCTTCGTGTGTAGAACCACCAACCCTGTGTTGCCCAAATTTAAAAAACTGTCTTCCGGGTTTGGTATCCATGTGTATTGCTGCCATTTCAGTGGGCAACTTATCCTTTGGAATATTAAGTAATGAACCAAACTTATTGGTTAACTCACTTATTTGTTTAGTGTGAGTAACATAGTTTTGTTTTTCTGCTATTGGTTTGTACCCATAGGGAGTAATTGTATCGTTAATCCTTTTAAGTAGTTTTCTGTACTCCTGTCTGCCAATTTCAGCAGCTTTAATTATGTTGTCTACTTTTTTAGTATCACCCTTAAACTTTGTGAGTAGTTTTTCTTTTGTTATATTGCCCTCAATAAAATCCGCAGCGGCCATATCTTCTGCTGAACCTCTTTTTGTAATTCCAAGACTTTTAAATTTAGATGTTAAATCCTTCTTCCAACTATTAACAAACCAAACCCTTTTAGTTTCATTTTTAGTAATTGGTTCAACAAAGTATTTATTAACCGAATCTGTTTCCTTTGTTCCTCTGCCAAAGGTTTCCTCTACATTTCTTTTAATAGTTTCTCTTTGATAAGATAGTGCAACTTTATCCTTTACATCGCCTGTAGACAGTGCTTTAGAGGGGAAATTCTCAGATACAATACCTTTTTTGTATGCTTTTGTTCCAATTTCCTTTTCCCATTGGGATATTTGATGTGCTTCTACCTCTGTTATTGGTTTGCCCTCTATGTAAGGTTTTTTACCTGTCCAACCACCCGGAGGTATATTTATTACTGAATCCCCTGATTTAAGTGTTACCTTATAAGGAACTACCCTACCACTTCTCTTAAAAGTGGCTTTAGCCTGATTGGGAGTATAAACTTTTGGCTTTCCTGCTGGAAGTAGCTTTTGTTGTGGTATAATATCTTTATATGGAAACTCTAAAGACTTTGTTGAGATTATTTCTTGCTGCGGCTTTTGTATATATTGTGTTTTGCCAACTTTTTGTGTACCCAAGTCCTTTGGGATATTAACCCCACCACCTACTTTATTTGCATCTAAAATAGACCTATTCTTTAAAACTTCTTCAACTGGAAAAAACCCATCTAATTTACCCGTTCTTAAATTATCTTCTGCTAACATCAACCACTCTGTTTTAGTTGGCGACCTACCTTGTGAGGAAAATATATCTCTGTACCACTGTGCATTTTGACTAACCCTGTAGGCGTCATCTAAGTCCATACTATCTTTTATTACTGTTGTACCATTGACCTGTTGTTTTAACCTGTTGACTTCATCCTCTATAAGTTTTTGAGCATTATCTGAGTATTTAGATAAAAATGCTTTAGGATTATTTGCTTTAATCTCTTGTGCCTTTAATATATCTTCAAACTCATTCTTACCTGTACCCATATCGCCTAAAGATTTACTATCTAAGTTCTTTAGTGCTTTAGTACCACCAGACATTAAAGCAACACCAAGCAATGCCTTTTCGTTATCAAAAGAGACTTTCCAAGTGCCATCTTCATCTCGATATATTTCAAATCCAAACAAAGCACCCGCACTACCCTTTCTATAAGGTCTTGTACCCTTAACCCACTTAGCAAGTGTGGTATATGTACCATCGGATTTTCTTAAGTGTTTACCAAGTCCTGTGAGAACCTTGCCTTGTATGGTTTTTGTAGCCTCTGTGAACGATTTGAATGCTTTTCCGCTGACATCACTTGCTATAGGGAATAATGCATCAATAAAGATACTTCCACCTGTCGTTTCTGTTCCCGACATTTTGTCATAAGCAATCCCTTGAAGCACATTAGTTACGGACTGCATTGGTACACTACCAAGAGTTGTAAACTTATCTGTAGCCGATAAAAGTCCTGATGATTTCGCAAGTGTTGGGCCCATACTGTATGCAGTTTGCCAAGCACCCTCTTCAAAAGAACCTTTTTTAGCACCACTTCCTACATAATTTGCCGCACCACCTATAGTTGAACTAAATCCAGCCATAGTTAATAACTTAAGTGGGTTTAATAATCCTTTAGCAGCTAATGGTGCTTCAAATGCTTCTAATCCCTTAACCCCTGTACTGAAAGCGGAACTTTCTGTAAATCCTAATTCGGGAAGTTTAATCTGTGTAAAAGGTACATTCCATTTACCCTGACCTTTATAGTATCCAACAGTATCAAAGGGTTTTCTAATTGGTTTTCCTGCTTCATCCTTAACAAAGTATGTAGATAAGTCTTCTCCAAACCTCGCAGGAGCAGACGAAACCTCTATATTATTTGTATTACCAGTGACTATACCCTTACCAAGTTGACCTATATCGTAACCAACTTTTGGCACCATTGTAACAATAGACTCACCAGCATTTTTTATTACATTACCAGCCCACTTATTAGCCTTTTGTAGACGGGTATCCTGCGGGTTATATCTATAATCCTGTCCAAACTCTATTTTAGATTCGGGGTCACTAAGTAGCGTTTGCCAAGAAGCAAGGTTATTAGCAGCTTTAGACTGCCAAAACTTGTTTGATAAAGAACCTGCGGTATCTACACCACCAAATTTCTTTTTAGTGTCCTCTTTTAGGTCGGTAATTAAGGAGCGTAAACTCATTTAAACTACCTCCTTTAAGCTGTGTACAATAAATCTGCAAGACTCTTTTTTTCAGTATCCTCTGTAGTTCCGGGAATCAAACTTATAGGTGTACCACCACTTGATATACTCCCCGTATCTATCCCACCTTGTGTTATATCTTCGGGATTTATCTGTCCCATTGCGGATAGTTGTTGACTAAATGCATTTGCATCTTCAAGTGCCTTTTGAGAGTTCTGTAGTATTTCAGCTTTTGATGTTATCTCAAAGTCGTTAATCTGTTGTAGTCTTTCCATTGATCTTGAGAACCCTTCTCTTATAGCATCTACTTCATTTTGAGCCATTGCTGTTCTTCCACTTGCTCTCGCTTGAGCGATATAATCCTGCAAACTCCTTACATATTGCTGTATTGATAATGTTTGTTCAGCTTTCCAAGTTTCAAGTGCCGAAAGTTTATCCTGTGCATCTTTAACTATATTCTGTTTAGCCATTTCTACTTCCCCAAGTTGCTGTCTTACCTGCGACATTACATCAGCAGTATTTCTATTAGCTATCTTTGAGTAAGCATAGTTTGCCATATTTGCAGCAGAACTATCCCCAGCTCCTGCCTGTCCCAATCTTTGACCAAAAGCATTTACTGCACTTGATAGATTAGATGCTAAATCTCTAAGAGATGTAGCTTGATTTTGTTTTATCTCTCCTTTAGATGCTTCTGCTTGTGCAAGACCTAATTCCTGTCCACGATTAATTGAACCAACTTGATTACCATATCCGGTATTCATAACACCTAAATAATCTGACTGAATCTGCGGTATCTGTGCTTCCTGTCTTTCTAAATCCTGAAAGAATGGGTTGTATGCACTTCTTGCCTCTTTCAACATTCTTTTTCTTGCTTCCGCCTCTTGCCTTGCTCTTTCTTCCTCTTTACTTCTTGCATCGTTTGCAAGATTTGTAATACCACTTACTACCGGTGTAGTAGTATTTTTATATAAATTTGTGTAATTAGTATTGCTACCATCTGTATCCGTTGTATTCGTTGGATACGGTGTTTTTGGTAACCTTGCTGCGGATGTTCTAAATGCAGCGTTGCCTACAGAACCTGTCTTTCCACCCAATGCTTCTGTAATCTGAAGTTCCGGTAATCCAAACCAATTTCCTTTTCCTACGTAACCTATTGCCATATTAAATTCTCCTTAAATTAAAATATACCTCACATATCCATACAGAGCTGTGAGGTTTCTATTATCATTCTGATAAGAATTACTCGTTAGTTAGTTTCAATTCTATCCACTAACTATTTAGTTTCTAACATACCTAAAATTATTGTGCAAATCGTGGTATAATACCTTCAAATTCAAGAGAATGTACAATGAGAAAAAAACCACACCCGCCAAAAACATGTGAAAACTGCGGTAATACTTTTGTAACAAGGAAGGAAATACAACGCTTTTGTTCTAAAAAGTGCTTTAGAGAAGCTTGGCGTGGGGAAAAACACCCAAATTGGTTAGGAAAAACGTATAACAAAGTATGTCCTGTGTGTGGAGATTTATTTAACACCAAGGGAAGTGAGCACATATGTTGTTCAAGAAAGTGTATGGGTATATTAAGGAAACAAGAGGGGAAATTAGTTGGAAAGGGAGCTCCTAATTGGCGTGGTGGTATAAGAACGAGTGGTAAATATGTGTATGTTTTTATGCCAGAACACCCCTTTCATGATTATAAGGGGTGTGTGCTTCAACATAGATTGGTTATGGAAGAAAGTTTGGGAAGGTATTTAACTAAAGACGAAATAGTACATCACATAAACTATTCTAAAAAAGATAATAGATTAGAAAATCTACAGTTGATGACTCGTGCGGAACACACAATACTTCACAAAACTCATTTATTAATCTCAAAGTAATAGTGTGTCTCTACACACGGAAGAATAGTAGCAGAATACATATCTATTAATTGTTGTGGGTCTATAACTGATTTAACCCACACAGTACCACCAACCACCCCCCACGTTGATTTTAAAGGATATGGGGATACCCCAATAACTTTATTTGTGGAAACTCTAATAGCTTCCTTTAATGCTTTTTGCCAATCTTCAATTTGTTCAAGCACACAAGATAATACACAAATTGGAAAAGCATCGTCTTTATAAGGTAAATTACAGGCATTAGCTACAATTACATCGTGTCCCTTCTTCTTTGCTAACTCAACCATCTTGGGACTATAATCACAACCCTCTCCCTGCGGACACTCATCAATCAACCACGCAGTATTAGTTCCAATGTCTAAGAACTTCTCTTTTCCTATCTTGGCTTTCAAAAATTGAATGATAGCATCGTTTGTTGCCGACCTACCTTTTTCAATTATTACATCGTAGTCCATTTTTTATCCTTTCAAGTGTTCTATCAAGGTTTTCCCAATGATACCAACTTCCCGGACCAAACCGCCATTCGTGCAAGTAGACTATATCTTCTGTTGGTAGTTCGTTTGCTTTCGGCATTTTTTCAAGATAGTCTTCCAGTCGTTCGCTTTTACCTAATACTTTTAATCCCCACACCTCATCAGTATATTCCGGACTTTCTTCGTTAAAAGGAAGTATCGCATAGGTTGGTTTTAGTCCCCAACTTTCAAGTATGACTTTAGACAATTGTTGGTGCATTTTAGATGGTTTGTGGCTGTGAAATAGCCCGTGAGTACCAAAGAAGTCATTTCTTTTTTGAAGAAACTCTAAAAGTGCTGTGTTATCACCTAAAGTATGTTTACCACCTTGTGCAACTATATAATCATCAGTCCAAGAACTATCTATGTGATGAGTAATACCTATCGGGGTTACTGCGTGGATTATTCCAAACTCATGTTTATCGCATATATCACAAAACCATTTTAAATGCTGTACATCGGTATCAAAACTAACATCATCATTTCTAATATATATCATTTGAAAGCCCTCACCCTGCAATCTCTTTCGGGAACATGATTTATATCCTCTCTGCTAAAGGATATATCACTAAACCCTACCTTTTTTAATAGGTTTTCAAGTTCGTCTATCTCATAAACATAGTGGTGTAGCACTATTGGGTCTATTTCTATGTCTTGCCTACCATATAAACCCCAATGTCCTCGTTGTTTAAGTGTGGAATCCTCGTTGCGGTACATATTTATAGTGTCTGTAAGTACTGTAAACTCAATTAATATACCCGCTCCCTTTTGTAGTACCCTATACCAATCAGCAAGTATCTTGGGAAACTCCCATTGATAAAAGCTCTCTATAACATGAATTGCAAGTATATCCTCAACTGAGTTATCCTCAAACGGTAGTGGGTTTCTCAAATCATGCTTTACATCTGCTTCCGGGCATAAATCCACGTTAATATACCCACCTATTTTTTGACTACCTCCTCCAATATTAAGATTCATCTATTATCCTTTCATATAAGTCGTTAAACTTATCTGCAATTTTATCCCACCTATAAGGTTCTACCTGTGTAGAGGTATAGAACTTACCTATTTCTTTAAATAAAGACTCGTAGGTTCTATCTGCGAAGTGTACATTTAACATTGCTGGTATGCCTACTTCTGTTGTAACTACAGGCTTATTCATTGCAAGACACTCCATAACAGGTGTTGAATGACCTTCGTTAACTGAGGCACATACATATAAGTCTATTGACCTATACCAATCAGGCATATCTTCGGGTTTTACCCCTTTGGCAAGTACAACTTCAATACCTAAATCATCACAAACCTTTTTAACTAAGTTATATCCTTTATATTCCCTGTTATAGGAATTGTCATCAAAAGCCATTCCAACCCTAAACTTATGGTCAGGTTTGAAATAGTCAAATATCGGGTCGGGAATGTACGTTGCATTAGGAAAGAATTCCTTCTGCTTCGGGTTTATTATGTGGAAGTTAAAGAACTTTTGCAGTTCCGACACATAGTCCGGATATCTAAAAGACCTGACAGATATCAAAACCTCAGACTTTATCTGCGGTATAAGTTGTAGTTGTCTTATTACATCCCAATTATTGAAATGCACTATATCAGCATCATTTGCCTTTCTAATAAACTCATCAGGTGTAATTGTGGTATAGTAGTCTACCTCAATATCCTGTGGTATCAACTCTTTCATTTTCATTGAAAGCCTATCTACTATCCAGCCTAATTTATCAGATAATAAGAGTATTTTCATATTTCAAGTACCACAGTAAACCCATTACCTACCTTTGTATCGGGGTCTTCTGTAGTATATACCTTAAATCCAAAATAATTACACATTTCTAAAAATGACTGCAAGTTCCAAACACTATGGTGGTCATCACCTTCGGGTAAAGGAATTTTACCCTCATGTCTATCAATAAATTCTTGAAGTGGTGTTAGTTCTCTGTTTCTATCAAATGTTCTATCTCTATGGGGAACAATCATAAAGATGTATTTTCTTGCAACCCTGTGCCATTCTTTTATTGCTTTTATAGGGTCGGGAAAATGCTCAATAACGTGGCTTGATATAACAAAATCATAAGACTTGTCCTCAAAAGGTAAATCGTCTCCCTCACTTACTACATCTACAGGCATAAAACTACCACAAGCCTTTACTTCTTCTTCTTTAAACCTTGACATACCCTCGTACTTATCTACGTTTATAGTGTCTAAGTGGAAAGCGTTGTGAGCGCCCCCGCCTATCTCTATTCCTTTTAAACCATCTAACAATTTATGAGCTAATTGACTGTCCCCTGCCATTATTTTAAATGCCCCTCATAACCAAAATACTTATTACCGCCCTCGTCATGTACATATCCTTCCATTATAGCTACATCTGTTGCTGTTTTATGCAGCGCATATGGAAGCGAAATCTGATCTCTCCTCGAACCCCACACAATTTCATCCCACCAAGTTTCGTTAAATGCCCTTATTTCGTTTGTATGCCTACGAAGTATCACTGTTGCCTCAAAAAGCCCACTGTGAGGCTCGTAGCCCTCTAATTTGTAGTTATTTACCTGCTTTTGGATGGTATTGGTGTCGTCAAGTCCAAAATTTATGCAAGTTATAGCCTCATCGTATAAACAATCCCTGTATGGATGTTTAAACATCGCTATATCGGTATCTTTAAGGTACTTATCTACGAGTTCTTGCATAGGTACTTTTAAGGTTATTGAGCCGTCAATCCACAAAGAATAATCAGCATCTGGAAAGTATAAGTGAGGAAGTATCTTATGTTTTTTAGCATTTCTTACAGGGTCGGTGAATTCATTACAAGCATCTCGCCTTTCCCATACCTTAGACTCAAAAGGAAAGTCTGTAAATGCTACAAACTTAGCACCTGTCGTGTTTTGGTTTTCTTTTAAGGTATCTTTTCCACCTGTTATTGCTGTATAGACATAATTATTCATTTATTGCTTCCTCTATAACTTTTTCATACTCTCCAATATGTTTTTGAATAGTATTTGCCTGTGTATCTTTATACGCTTGTTCTGCAAGTTTTATCCGCAAGTCAGGATTGTCAATTAAGGCAGACAGGTGATTAAACCATTCTATTGGTTCGTTTCTAACTACAAAGCCGTTTATCCCGTTTCTTACTACTCTTTGATAGTTGGGTGTATTTGAGCCAATAAAAGGTACTTTACAAGCCGATGTTTCATAAAACTTTATTTCTGACTTCCCATAGTTGAAGTCTGAGTGATGGAGTGGTGCTATTCCAATGTCCATATTTCCCATCTTTTCCTTCCAAAGATCTACCCACTCATAAAAGTCCGATTTACCATCATAATAATCACACCTTCCATTAGGAAGTACCTTTTTAATGCTGTCAGGTATCATTCCAAAGAACACGAACTTGACTCTCTTACCATACTTTTCATTTATCATTTTAGAAGCTTCAACGATCCCGCTTTGTTCTATATCGGTATAGTGTGTGGATGATCCAAAATAAACTATATTTATCTTTTTATCAGGTTTTTTTCTTTTGGTAAAATCAAACTTATACACATCTAAATCAATGTAATTCGGCAGAACATGCGTCGGGCCCGTTCGGCCATAACTTGCAACAACATCCCTTAAATATTTGGTTGTAACAGTTAGCGTCTCACAATCATTGATAATAACCTGCTGAATTTCCTTCATTCCCTGTTTAGTCTGATAGTACATCTGTACGGGATTAAACTCGTCTATGTTGTAGAGGTTGTCATCTAAGTCCATTATGTGCTTTAAACCTGACTTTTCCATCACAGCCCTCAAGTAGGCGTAGGGTTTGGGTGTGTCTATGTACGATGAAAATAAAAGGTCAAAGTTTTTACCGAGTTTACGCCACGAGCCTATAATGTCCTTTTCGTCTACTACTTTCTTTTTTATTGTTACGTCAAACTTTTCGGGATTGAGATGCGATAGTGGATTTACCACTCTCCACCAGTCAACTGCTGATGTGTTTGTACCGCCTTTAGAATGGGTTTCAAGACCGCATATTTTATATCTCATATTTTAGTAGATCTAAGTACTACTACACTTGTACGATTATCTCTTGAGAAATGGTTGATAAGTGAGACATTAGAAAAACTATAGTGTATTTATCATTTTCATCTATGGCTACGCACGTTCCAATCCTATCACCTACGGCAGCAGTGCCAGCTTGAATCCAGTCTGTTGGAGTAAATGCTTGTAGAACTCTATTTCTGACATCAAATCTGTAAATCTGATTTAACACACTCGCACCATAAATATTTAAGTACCCAAATCTGCCCTCATTATCACACGGAGCATACTTCCCACACGAACCTGTAGTTAGTAATGGGGCTTTACCATCATAAACAACACCATTTGACCAAGCACCTGTAGTTCCACCAGCAATATCAAGCATATCAAGAGTAGAGGTATTTCCACCTCTAAATGAGAATATAAACGAATGTCTGGAATTTTTAGCAGGGTCTGGCTCTATTCCAAACGAGGCAAAGGAAGTACACCCAGCCCCCATATTTCCACCCCTGTTCCCATAATAAGTTATAGACCAAGCATTAGCATTGATTGAGTTTGTGCCGTTATCTTGAGTGTAATTTGTGTAGTTATACGTATAAGTTACGTTAGTAGCAGAACTCCAAACTAATAACTGGTTTGGGTATTCAATCACATATTTGGCTGTTTTTGATGGAGTTACACTCCAGTTAGAACCTAAAGTATAAATAGGAGATGGACCTGCTGTATGAGAAGCAATAATTCTTCTTTGACCAACTGCCGTAGGAATTGCAGTATCCTCAACTATTCTTATTTGAAAGTTACGATATTCATTTGCTAAAACTGAACTGTCTCCACCACTTTCCTGACCCTTTAATGTACCAGCAGCACTATCTGTGGCTATTAAACAGAACTTTGAAGTTCCACCAACATCATAAGTTCCTTCTCCAACTAAGAAGCCCTCTCCAGGCTTGCGGTCGTATGGGACATAAAGTTCATCAAGTGCAATACCAGAAAAATCAGTTGAAATAGTAGCTGGTAAATTAGTATTACTTAAAGAAGCAAGTGTATTAGTAGCAACTTCGTAAGACCTAAAAATAGTTGCCGCCAATGCACCCGCTGATAGCATATAAATTTTTCCACCTAATATCTCATATACATCACCAGCAGCAGGAGTAAATGATAAAGCAGTATCTAAAGTTAAAGTAGGGTTTGTTCCACTTGTATTACCAATTATCCATCTTTCCTCTGTTTTTCCAGAACCTCCAGCAGACGAACCTATAATTCTAACTTTGAAATCATACTCACCACTTCCACCTCTATTTGCTAACATATTAGAACCTACAGCAGTTATAGTTGTGTTTGTTACCACAGATGTAGTTGAAGAACCCGCACCAACAACCCCGACAAGAGAAAGAGAAGGTGCAAATACTGCTCCTGCACCTGCTCCAAAAGTCCCACCAAGACCGGGAGAGCCTAAAAATTGCCACCCTTTTGTTATTTCGTTAAAACGATTTAGTACAGAAGCCGATGCTAACTGATAAATAAATGGATTGCGTGAAATATCGTTTCGTAAGTCCGAAGCTAAACTTCCACCAGCTGCGTGTGCATTTGGTGCAGGTGTAACCTGAACCCACATTTGTCTATCTATACCTTTTTTGAAACTATTTGACATAATGTCTCCTTTAACTTATTAGCCTCCTAACATTATTAGCCCAAGCATTGTTAGAGTTTATTCTGAAAGTTACATCTGCTGCTTGAGAACCAAAATTAGTTAGACCAGTAACTGTACTAACTGTAGTAACTGTACCAGATGAAATAGTTGCCTGAACACGTGCTTGATTTGCTGATTTGTCTATGTAAGGAGGATTTGTAATAGCAAGTAGTACGGCTCTTAACGAATTCAAAATGTCAACGCTTTGGTTATCAGTAGGAGTTGTTGGCTGTTTCATTCGGTTTAGAGTATTGCCTTCAGGATCAAAAACAAGATTCTCTGTTGCAAGAACCTTAAACTTCTCATCAAAACTCCAGTTTTGAACCTGTTGTTCTGATTTTTCTATTTCTGATTTACCTTCGCGATCTCTCATCTATTTTGTCTGCCTCTCTCATAAACTTAATATATTTGGCAAGTTTAGAAATCCTGACTGTGTTGGGTGACATATCTGATAAACCGATTGCCTTTTCCAAACTTTTAACGAACTTTTTAAAATTATCTTTTCCGTCTGCGATCTCATTTTTCTGCACTTTAGAAACATAATACTTCTCTATGGCTTTTATGTCATCTTTCATTCCCAAGTCAGGATTGTCCCAAATATCTTCAACATCATAGTATTCAGCTGTATATGGTTTTCCCTTTAGTTGTTCATATAAGGCTATCGGAGTTTCAACATCACTGTGTGGTGTTATATCGTGGCTTTTGACCTCTGATGGCTCCTGCTCTTTATTTTCAACCTCTGTTTTGGGTTCTGCTTTTCTAAATACTACATCATTTTCCATATTATTTTTCCATTTCCCTTATCTGTTCTTCTATTCTGTTAGCGTCATCTACTGCGTGATTTCTGTGTGCGTTTATCAGTTGTTCTCTTGCTCGTGCTATATCAGGGTTACGAGATGACTTTTCAATATTATACATTGCTTTTTCAATAGTTTCCTTTTCCCGCCCAACAGCGTGTTCTTTTGCTTTATAAAGTTGTTCTAAGTCAAAACTTCTTGTATTATCCATATTTTTATCCAAGCCCCCGAATTAACGAGGGCTTGAAAATCACTACCATAGGTATGTTTTACCACTATGGTACTACGAATGCTTACATACGATTATCCAGTTAGAATCAAGTACTTTGACCGCGAAGGACATTGCCCAACCTACGGTTGAGAATCTGTCTACTGGGTTATCAGTACTATTCGCTCCCGGATTCTTGACGTAAACGTGTTGTCTATCTCCCTCCAAGTCAGTTACTGCAAACGCTTCTTTACCGTGAATGTAAGAGTTGTACACGTCAACTGTTGAACTCGTAGTTGTAGCTTCGCTACCTTCTATGAATCTAACTCCGTGTAATCTTCCAAGTTCACCTTTGTAAAGATTTTCTCCATCTTTATAGGTATGTGCGTTAACCCATGTGGAATCGCCCATTAAAGCATAAGATCCGTAAGGATTAGTTTTACCCAAGAAGTAACCATCGTCGTACTTCATAGCTTTTTGAAGCTTTAAGGTCTTAACTGCTTTTCTAACTTCTGTTGCTGAGAATGTATCTGATGCCGCTACGTCTGAAATTAAGGACTTGGCTCCTGCAAGTTGTGCAGTACCCTTGTCTAATTCAGCCCTTATTAAAGCGTCTCTGGAT
>Ga0116154_10001916_pt1 | contig 16425 bp, 6 predicted proteins | sample AD_UKC030_MetaG_FD_89898 | JGI IMG/M metagenome (GOLD analysis project Ga0116154, IMG submission 89898) | Active sludge microbial communities of municipal wastewater-treating anaerobic digesters from USA - AD_UKC030_MetaG | ecosystem: Engineered > Bioreactor > Anaerobic > Digestate | place: USA...
CCTCCAGACCTTGCTCTCTCAACGCAGAGCCATACTCGGGCGCGAAGAGTACTTTCGTATCCTGCGCATGAAGACGGGCGAACTCTTCGCCCTCTCGTGCAGGCTGGGCGGACGGCTGACCGGGGCCAGTGACGCCGAGGAGCAGGGGCTGCACGACTACGGCATGGCCCTCGGGACGGCCTACCAGATCTACGACGATTGCCTCGATCTGTACGGACGCGAGCGGGAGGCTGGCAAGTCGCTCGGCACCGATCTGGCCGCCGGCAAAGTCACGCTTCCCATCATTGTCGCGTACGAACGGGCCGATCCGGCCCAACGCAGACAACTCGACCGGCTGCTCGCCGACTGGCACCCGGAACGGCTCGCTCCTTTGTGCGCGGTGTTGGAACAGCTCGATGCCCTCGCCGAATCGGTGTCCACCATCCGCGCCCTGTGCCACTCCGCCCGCGAGTCGGTATCGGCCCCGGATCGCCCCGCCGAGCGCCCGGCCCTCGCCGCGGCCGCGGAGTTCGTCGAGCAGATCACCGGCTCGCTGGGGGTTCCATCCTGGAAGATCCCCTCCTAAGATGCCGGCCGCCTTGCACCCCAGTCCGCCCGCGTCAGACCAGTCCAAACTCCCCGTGGCGGATGCCGTGCTGGTGCGCGACGCGCAGCACGGGAAGATGGAGGCGTTCGACGAGCTGGTGCGGCGGTACCAGGAGCGCATTTACGCCACCATTTACCATATGACGTCGTCCCATGAAGATGCGGACGACCTCACCCAGGAAAGCTTCATCAAGGCCTATCGGGCCCTGAAATCGTTCAAGGGCGACTCGAGCTTCTTCACCTGGCTCTACCGCATCGCGATCAACAAGACGATCAACTTCCTCAAGCAGCGCAAACACCGCGGCAGCCAGATGAGCCTCAACGATCTGGATTTCAACGCCGAACATGATCCGGACCTCGTCGCGCTGGTGTCGGACCGCACGCCCCGGCGGGAAATCAACCTGGCCGAGCTCCAGGAGAGATTGAACGAGGCGATGCAGAAACTGTCCGAAGTGCATAGACTGGTGGTGACCTTGCACGACATCCAAGGCCTGCCCCATGAGGAAATCGGGCGCATTATGGATTGCAATGTCGGCACGGTGAGGTCGCGTTTGTTCTATGCACGCCAGCAGTTGCAGGCCTATTTGTCAGACTATTTGAATTAGAATCAGCATGCATCCGGATCACGATCACGATTCCTTTGCAGCCCTGCGCAGGGCGGTCGCCCTCAAGCGCCACGAACAGCCCCCCCCGGGCTACTTCGATCGCCTCCACAGACGCGTCCTCGACCGCCTTCCCCTCGAGCCGGATGTCGAGCCCGAGGACTGGTTTGAAGCCCTCTTCGAGAGATTCCGGCTGCGCCCGGCCCTGGCCGGGTTCTTCAGCTTCGCACTGGGCGCCTTCTACCTCGCCGGCTTGGGCTACTCCGGACGCGTCGCTCAACAACCCCAAGACGCCCCGGCGCGGATCGAGATCGCCAGCGGTTTCGAGCGCCGGCCGTTCTCAGCCTTCGAACATCGAGTGACCTCCGCCTTGGCCCGCGATGCCCGTCCGTCGCGCCCCAGCGTCACGCCCGTCATCCCCGCGGGATTGTCCGCCCCGGGACTGCCGCTCTGGCATCCCTCGTCGGGCGGCAATCTCAACCCGGTGGGCTACGTTGTCCCGTCCCGCTAGCCCTGCCGCGGCTTCCGCCATTCGCTGCGCGGCGGCTCAGCCAATCCCTGCGCCCGGAACGCAGTGCGAAAGTGCGTCTTGGCCACCGCGGGGAGCGCGTTCGCCCCGTGCGCCTTCACGAACGCCGCAGCCGCGGCGTCCACAGCCGACGAAGCCCCCTTGGGGAACTCCATCGCATAGTCCTTTTCGAGACCAGCGAGCCGACGGACAAACTCGTCCCGGGCGAGAATCGACGCTGCGGCCACGGCCAGGTCCGATTCGGCTTTGTGGCGTTGGACCAGCTCGATCTGGCGGCCCAAACTCATCAAGGCCTTGGCCACAGTCGCCTTGTTCGCCGCAAACTGATCGCTGATGGCCCGCACCGGCAGCGGATTCATCCGATGCCGCTGCAGCATCAGATTCTCGATGGCGCGCGCGTGGCCCCACGCCAGAATCCGATTCACGTTCCCCATGCTCGCGTAGAGCCGGTTGTAGGCCGCATTCCCGATCGGCACGACACTCGTGATGCAGCCCGGCGTCTCGCGAATGAGCCGGGCCAACTCGCCAATCCGCTTCGCGCTCCCGATCGACTTCGAGTCCTTGACTCCAGCCCCCTCCCACGCCCGGATGATGGCCTCGTTCACGTACACCCCCGCAACGCAAAGCGGGCCGAAAAAATCCCCCTTGCCGCTCTCATCGACACCGACGCGCGGCAGGAGCAGATCGGGGTTCAGCACCGTCTCGTAGCCCAGGCGCGCCTCCTTGAGAATCACCGGTTCGAGAACGAACTCGACAAACTCGCGCGTCTCCTTCCCCTGCACCACCAGCTTCCCGCTCTGGTACTGAACAAGGTTCACCCGCCCCTTCTCCGCCGCAAAGCGGGCATGCGCCACCTCGCGCCAGGTCCAGTCCTGCTCCCGCAGCCACGCCTCGAGCGCAGCGGCTTGGGCATCGGTCAGTTCGCAGGTGTAACTCGCCAGGGGCGTCGCCATGGGCCCCGACCGTACCGCCCGGCCGCCCCACTGTCCAGACGACCGCTTCGGTCAACTGCCGCGCACTCGAAGGCCGCCATCGGGCGCGATCCGAACTTCGCGGGCGCCCGGTGGAATCGACGAAACCGTCTCGCGCCCGCCCGGCCACCGCACCTTGATCTGGACCGGCATGGTGCCGACCGCCCGAGGCCATGCCATCACCTGCGCCGCACCGTCTTGCGACCAATAGCCCGACCCGGCATGGATCTCGCGCGCCGGCCCCCAACGACCGCCCGTTCCCAACCGGACCACCGCCCCGACCCCGGTGGGATTGCCCGAGGGGCCTTCGATGCGAACGCGCAGGCCGGGGCGGCCGCGGACGTTTCGATACAGCTTCGTTTCACCTGCATTCTGCGTGACGACAAGATCGACGCAGCCGTCCGCGTCGTAGTCCGCCAGAGCGCAGCCGCGCTGTTCACCGTAGACCCTGATGCCCGATTCCTGACCCGGCACGGCGACAAGACCCGCCTGGGCGTCGCCGCGAAGCCAGAGTCCGCGCCCGGCATCAGCCCGGCTCGTCTTGGGCTGCATGGCAAAGAAATTCTGCGCCAGGAAAACATCCTCGAGGCCATCGCCGTCGCAGTCGCCCACCGCGACGCCAAAGGCGGGGGCCAACTGAGCCTCGAATGGGAGGGCCTTGGCCTCGAACTGATCGCCTCGATTGTAGAAGACCATCGAGGCGAGCGCGGTTGCCTCGACTCGAGCCGCGTGCCCGGCGGCCTCGCCGAGAATCTCCCCCACGGTGGCGCGCCCATACTCGAGATGCGTAGACAGCCGGGCATTCAACGCCGGCATCATGGCGGCGACCGCATCCCGGTCCCGCTCGGGCACATCCTGCCCCCGGCCGGGATCGAAGAACGCCTCGATGAGATCGACCCCGCCGCTCCCGGTGAAGTCGCCATAGTAGAGCCGACGCGGGCTCTCAGGACCCGCCTGGTACTTCGTGTTCAAACCCCAGTTCGACACGATCAGGTCCAGATGCCCGTCGCCGTCCAGGTCGCCGGCGGTGATCCCGTTCCACCAGCCTGTCAGTCCATTGAGGGTTGATGGATGCGCGTCGATGGTGAGGGCGTCGGTTGAGCGTTGAACGTTGTGCGTTGAACGTTGAACGTTCACCGCCACATTCCACGCGCGGAGCCGCCCGCGATCGTTGAGGAAGACACGCACCGGCCCCCACTCGCACGCCAGCGCCAGATCGGGCCAGCCGTCCCCATCCAGATCGGTCCAAACCGCCCCGCTCACCAAACCCACGTGCTGCAGAACTGCGGTCTGCGCCTCGTCCAACATGAGCCGTCCGCCCTTGCCCTGGTAAAGGCGGGACGAGGCGGCGAGAGGATAGCGTCCGGGAATCACGCGGCCGCCCACGAACAAGTCGAGTTCCCCGTCGCCATCGTAGTCGGCGAGGGCAAGCGGACCGACACTCGATTGGTCCGCGGGAATCGCTTCCTCGGGACCGCGGCCGGCCATGTCTAACACTGCGACCGCACAGCCGCCGGGGACGCTTTCTTCGTCCTCGTAATGGGCGTGGCCCACAAGCAGACGCGCGGCCGCATCGCCCACGCGCCAACCGACCACGCCCGTCTGATCCCGCGGCGCGGTTTGGTCGCCCGGCGGCACTTCCTGACGGTCGAATCCGCCCTGTCCGTTGTTGCGGAACATCGCCAGCTTCCCGCCCTTGCCCGCGCCCACGGTCAAATCCTCCCACCCGTCTCCATCGAGATCGTGCCAGGCCACACCGGGACCGAGCTGACTGAGCCGATTCGGCAACAACTTTTGGCGCGCGAAATCGTCGAACGGGGTCTCGACATGCCGATGGCCGAAGCGATTCGACACATCCTCGAACAAAGGCCGCTCCGGATTTGCCTGCGGCCGGGGCGCAACCGGGCCGTCCGCCGGCTCGAAAACCTCGTAGCAGGAATCCGCGCGCACGCCGTCGATGAGGCTCCGACGCCCGCTGCGCCAGATCACTTCGAGCCGCATCCGGTTGGTGGGATGCCCGGCGGCGAACGCGCGTGCCCCTTCGTCGCCCGAAAGATACCGTCCGCCGCAGATCACTTCCTGGATTTGAAGCGGAACGGCGCCGCCATCGAGCCGCAGTTTCGCGCCCACCCCGCGCGTGTTGGGCGGCAGGCCGCGCAAGCGCACACCCACGCGCGGCGCGGACGTGTCGTTCCGATACAGCCCGGCGGCGCCGTTGAGGTTGTTCACCACGACATCGAGATCGCCGTCGTTGTCCAGGTCCGCCAGCGCAATCCCCTGCGAGACGCCCACCTGATCGAAGCCCCAATCCCGTCCGGCCTCGGCGAACCGATTCGATCCAAGGTTGCGGAAGACGAGATTGGCCTGATGCAGAGGCGGCAGCAGCAGGAGCTTCTCGGGGACGCGTTCCCGCGGCCAGGGGCCTTTGGCGGCAATCATCGCCTGGGCATCGAGATCCTGGGTGTCGAACATGTGCCCTGTCGTGCAAAGAATGTCCTCGAACCCGTCCAGATCCACATCGAGAAAGACCACCGACCACGTCCATTCCGAGGCCGGCACACCCGCGTAGTAGGCCATTTCCGCGTAGGTGCCATCCCCGCGATTGAGCTGCAAGACGGTGCGGTCGAATTGCTGCCGGTCGTCGAACACACCGAGCCGCACGGAATAGGGATCCATCCCGGCATCCTGCATCAGGCGCCGCCCATGCTGCCGGCTCATCATGTCGGACACCAGGATGTCATCGTGACCGTCCCGGTTCACATCGGCGAAATCGGCTGCCATCGAAAAGGTCGCAGAGTTGCGGATGGCCAGCCGGTCGATGAGCCGGAAACGGCCCCGGCCATCGTTGATCCAAATCTTGTCGTTCGAGTGGAAATCGTTGCAGACATACAAGTCGGGCGCGCCGTCCCCGTTCAGGTCGCGGAACATGGCCGACAAGCCCCAGTCCCGCGGGGCCCCCGCCAGGGGCCGGCCATCCTCGTCGACAAAAGACCCATCCGTCCACGGCACGATGCTGAAGCGCCCGCCACCGTCGTTCCGGTAGAAGAAATGGGGCTCCCCATGCTCGAGCACGCGCCCCTCGGGGGTCAGTTCGAGCCGCTCGCGGTCCTGCGGACGAATCATCCGGCGACCGCCCACGTTGAGAACGACAAAACCGGTCGACCGCACGGTCGTCGTCCGGTAGTTGGCCACGTACAGGTCAAGGTCGCCGTCGCCATCCGTATCGGCCAGAGCCGCGGTCGTGGCGCCGTACGTGCGCACCAACCCGGCCTCCGCCGCTTCGGTGAAGACCGCCCCGCCGCCGTTGAGAAACAAACGGGTCCCTGTGCCGACACCGTTCACGAGCAGATCCAGGTCGCCGTCGCCATCCACGTCGGCAAACACCGCCCCGCTCGAATACTGCCCCCCGCACCCAACGCCCGCCGATGCCGTGATGTTCGTGAAGCGCCCGTTGCCAAGGTTGCGATAGAGGGCGTTCTCGTTCTCGAGCCCGCACAAATAGATGTCGCACCACCCGTCGCCATCCGCATCCCCCAGGGCGACGCCCGATCCGTTGAGCCGGATCTGGTTTTCCGCCGCTCGCCCGGGCGTCAACACGTTTGTGAAGTTCAGACCCGACTGCGCCGGGGTGAGCAGCGTGAAGCCGGGACGCTTTCCAGGAGGCTGGACCACCGGACGAACGCGATAGCCGGCAACGTCTTGCCACGGAGGCAAGGAAGGAATCTCGAGAGAGTGGCATGCGACACAAAGCAGCGCACCCATGAGCCCTGCCAGGTTGATCGAAGGCGGTCTGATCATCGCGGCCTGCTCAGCGCAACGTTCAACATCCAACGTCCAACGAACTGCTCAGGTGCATGTTGAGCGTTGAACGTTGAACGTTGAGCGTTGAACGTTCCTTTCAGCTACCAACGGTTTGCGCACACAATGCATGGGGAGCGTTGACATTCACCCGCTCAATGCGCGCGGGGACCATGAACTGATTTGTAGCCGCCGACGTGAGTCGGCGCTGATTCCTGTCTTTGCGGTGCGAGATGGCGCGGACTCATCCCGCGATGCGGGATGGCTACGGAACCACGGTTCCTGGGGAGCGGAGTTGTGTTTCTTATGAACGCATTGGGACCATGAACCCAAAGCGGCCGTAAACCGCCGCACTCCAAAGGCCCCGCCACTTCGCCAAATACGCTTGAAGAGGCGAAGCGTTTTGAACCGCGGCGGCGTAGCGCTGTTTTCCATGTCAAGGGTCACGGAAAGCGATTAGGCCGCAATCAACCCCCATGCAAGGGCAAAAAAAGAGACCGGGCGCGAGCCCGGTCTCTTGTGTCATGCCTGGTAAAACTACCGGCGAATCCGACCGAACATGATTGGCGCCTCCGGCGTGAACGTGTACGGGCTGGTCGCGCCTGTCACATCCTGCCACGGGCCCAGGATGCTGGTCGCAGCCTGGAGTGTCCCGCCGCCGGCCCATTCCACCGTGATCGTGCCGTCGGCATTCTCGACGATGCGTGTGATCCTGGGCTGATCCGTAGCCGGCGCGTCCATCCGCCCGATGACCGCGGGCACGAAGGCGCTCGGGTCGCCGTTGGCCGGCTCGGCTCCGTACTGGACGATGAAGGTCGCCGCGAAGTTGTCGCCGCCGGTTCCTTCGTGCTGCACACCCTCGATGTAGTAGCGCTTGTTCGCTTCGAGGGCGATGCCCGCCGCCCAAGGAACGGTCACGCCTCCGTCAGGCGACCAGAGATCGGAACGTTTCATGGTCGGGTCGCCGCCGTTGGCGGTGTGCCACTGCAACGCGGCGCTCCAGCCCTGTTCCTGGGCCACCAGCCGCTTGTTCGCGGGCTGATCGTCCGTGCTGATGAACAAGTCGCTGTCGTCGTCCGAGCAGACAAAGAAGACATAGTTGCCCGCGGTCTGCGGGACGAACAACCCGCTCACGCGCCGGGTGAAGTTGTCGGCCACGTCAACCCCGGCCGAGAACGCAGTCAGCGTCCCCAGGAATTCGGGCGCGCCAACGTTGCCGATCTCGACGGCCTGACGGCTGGTGCCGTTGAACCGCTCCTCCTTGAGCGAGCCCGGCACAAAGACCGCGTCGCCCAACACCGTGAGCGTCGCCGCGTCACTGGTGACAGGGTTGGGATAATTGAGCAGGGAAACGACGCAATCGAACTTGGCGCCGTTGTCGGCGAGGCTCGTGACCAGGGAGAAGGTCTTGCCCGTGGCCCCCGGGATCGGGGTGCCATCGCGTCGCCACTGATAGGTCGGCGGGTAGGAAACATCGGTGGTGGCGTCCACCGTGAAGACGGCCTGATCCCATCCATGCGTCGTCACGCTCTGAGGCTGTTGGGTGATCTCCAGCTTGAGCGGGGCCTGCACGAAGCTGCCGACAACGTTCCCAGTCAGGGTCGGCGCCGTCCCGTTGGCCGGGTCGAGCTCGGATTCGAGTTTGTAGGTGGCCGCGTACCAGTCGCCGCCGGCCCAACTCGGATCGTGATGGACCATCAGCATGTAATAGCGCTTCTCGGCTTCGAGCGTGATGGTGTTGCCGTAAGGCCACTCGGTGAGGGGATACTGATCGGACCGATGAGCGGCCAAATGATCCTCGGGCGGGCTGTCATAGGTTTGCAGCCAGCCGCGCGGATCGCTCCAACCGCCGGGTTCGGCCGCGATCAGGCAGAGGTTCGCCGGGTCTTCGTCAGTGCTCAGATAGAGCCACCAGCGATCGGCCCCGGCGGTGAAGAACACGTAGTTGCCGTCCTCGGGCGGAGCGAAGAACGCCTCGAGCGTGTCATAGTAGAGGCGGTTTGGGTCCGCCACCGCGTCGCGGCCAGCACCATTGGCCGGATACTCGAACGCCGACACGAGGTCCATTCGATCTGGCTGGAGGGGGTAGCGCGGATCGTTGAACAGGTTGGCTGGATCCTCGCCCATGGCGTCGCTCATGTTGTTATACTTCTTGCGAAGCACGTTGCCCGGCGTGAAGACGAAGCCGCGGAACTGGACAGTGCTGTTCGGGGCGATCGTGTTGCCCGCAACCGAGCGGTCCTTGACGTTGTTCACGGTGATCGTGTAGATCGCGCCCTCGGTCTGACGACTCGTGGCGAGAAGCACTTCCTGACCGAGGACTGTCGCCGAACTCACCGAAAGCCCCGGAATGTTGTAGTTCAGAATGTTGCCGCCGCTCACCGCGTCGACCGGCTCCGAGAAAAGGACCACCGCAGTCAAGAAGTCGCTGCTTCCACGAGCCGAGACGAGGGTGGGCGCCAGGGTGTCGGCGAACACCGTCAGCGTCGCCGCCTCGGTGGGCTCGTTGATCGCCGGCACCATGCAGATGGCACGATACTGGGCGCCATTGTCCGCAAGCGTCAGCGCGGGTGTCGTGTAGGTGGCCGCGTTGGCCCCCGCGATGTCCGTCCATGTCCCCGCGCCCGGGGCGCGCCGCTGCCATTGGTAGGTGAGGAGTGAACCGTAGAGCGAGGAGCCGGTCGCAGCCACGCTAAACACAGCACTGCGCCCCGCCTCGATGTTCGCGTCCTGCGGATGCTGGGTGATGGTCACCGACGACCCCGTCGGGTCCAACAGGCAACCGATCACTCCGCCAGTCAGGGTCGGCACGCTGCCGTTGGCCGGATCCGTGTCGCCCTCCTTGATGTAGGTGGTGCCGAAGTCGTCTGCCCCGCACCAGCTCGGGTCATGATGGATCTGCAGCATGTAATACCGCTTGCCCTTCTCGAGCGTGATGGTCGGAGCCGTCGCCCATTGATTGTGCAACGACTGGTCCGACCGGCGGGCTTCGAGGCTCCCGGAGTGGATCTGCGTCCAACCGCGCGGATTGCTCCAACCACCTGGTTCCGCCGCGATCATCACCAGGTTCGCCGGATTGTCGTCCGTGCTCAAATAGAGCCACCACCGGTCCGCACCGGCCGTCAGGAACACGTAGTTGCCGTTCTCAGGCGGGATGAAATAGCCCTCGATGGTGTCGAAGTAATTCCGCGTCGGATCCGCGACCGCATCGCGCCCCGCACCGTTCGGGGGATACTCCCACGCCGTGAGGAGATCGGCCCGATCCGGCTGGTTCGGATACCGCGGATCGTTGAACAGGTTCGCAGGATCGCCGCCGGCGTTGTCGCTGACGTTCTCGTACTTCTTGTGAAGCACCGTCCCGAGCATGAACGCAAAGGTCTTGAATGTGGCCTGGCTATTGGCGGCAATGGTGTTGCCGCTGGCCGACCGGTCCTTGACGTTATTCACCACCAGCGTGTAGCTCGTCCCCTCGGACTGTTTCGAGGTGGCCAGCACCACGGTCGCCCCGTTCACCGTCGCCGAGTTGATGGTCAGGCCGGCAATGGCATAGTTGTCCTTGTTGCCGCCACTGTCGACCGCCACCGGCTCGGAGAACGTCACCACGACGCCCAGGAAGTCCGTGTTCCCTTGCGCCGAGATCAACACCGGCGGGGTCGTGTCCTGAACCACTGTCAGTGTCGCCTCGTTCGAGGTCGCCGTCCCCAGCGTGTTGCTGACCTCGCACTTGTACTTGCTCTGGTTGTCGCTGAAGCTGACGCCCGTCAAGGTCAGCGTCGGATCGGTCGCCCCGTCAATGGGTGCGTTGTTCTTGTACCACTGAAAAGCCAGTGGCGCCGAACCGTCGAAGCCGATGGTGAACGTGGCGGTCGCCGCCTCGTCGACGGTCTGACTCTGGGGATGCGACGTGATGGAAGGCCCCACGCCTGCGCCCTGAACCACGGTCGTCACGGTGAGATCGTCGACCTGATGGAGCGCGCTCTGGCCGCCGGCGCGGGCGCCGATGGCGAACTGGCCCGCGGAGGGAACGAAGTCGGGCAGGACCAGGTTGGTGAACACGATCGCCCCCTTGTAGCCCACGTTCAGCGTGCCGCTCCGGGTGAGCTGAATGAAGACGTCTTCGAACTGGCTCGTCACCATCTCGGGCTTGGCAAACGGCGCGATCGCCACGGTGGTTCCCTCGTAGTTCACCTTGATGGCCGGGGAGGTCTCGCCCACGTCAGCGTTGACGTAGATGTCAAAGCTGACGGTGATCCCGGTGCCCACGCCTTGCTCGCCAAAGTTCGAGGTGTACGAATAGATCTCCGGGCTGAAACAGAACGCTGCGCCGTCTGCTGGCTCGGCCGATCCGGGCCCGATCTGCAGCTTGAACCTCGCGGTGAAACTCTCGATCGCCTGGTACGCGTCCAGATCATCCAGGATGAACGTCCCGATCGCACCCGCCTCGTTGTACGTGAGGACAAGATGCCCGTCCTCGACCGCCGGCATGAACGGGGTCACCCCGTCCGCGCGCATGGCGCCATTGCTCGTCAGGCTGAACCCCAGTTGGAAGGGGTCGCTGAAGTTCGAGGTGAAGGATCCCGCCAGCGCGGTCGCGCCAGCCAGAGCCATCGCCGCAAACCCCTGTATCAATCTCTTGTGCATAGGATTCCGTCTCTGTTCGTCATCGGATCCCCGTCCCTGCGCCATGCCCGCGGAGCCTGGGCACCCACCCAGGCCGCCACCTCTACACGCGGAAGGCGTTGTCGAAAGGTCACCTCTGACATCGAATGCCCCAAAGTGCATTCTTGAACTGTCCCCGATGTTAGGCACCAGCCTCCCGCCACCTGCAAGATAAAACCGGAGAACATCACTCGACTCGTTCGCTTCCCGCACCCGCGCGCACCACGATCTCCCTCAGACCCGGCGGCACTGGCGTCCAAGTGACGCGTCCGCCCGGCCAACGCACCTCGAGCGCCGTGGGGGCCCCCGCCGCCCCGAGTACGCCAACGGGGCTGTCCTGAGACCAATACCCGCCCCCCCCGCGCACCTCGCGCGCCGCCCCGGCCGTGTCCCCCGAATGCAGGCGCATGACCGCACCGAGTCCCAGCGGATTCTGCGCCGGCCCCTCGATCCGGACCCGCAATCCCGGCCTGGCCCCGACATTGCGATACAGCTTCGTCTCCGCGCCGCTCTGCGTGACCGCAAAATCCACGCGCCCGTCCGCATCGAAGTCTGCCAACGCAGCCCCGCGCTGCTCGCCGTAAACCCGCACGCCGCAATCCTCGCCCCGCACCGGATCGAGACCGCCCCGCCCATCGCCTCGCAACCAGAGGCCCCGTCCCGCATCGGAACGCGACGTGTCGGCGCCCACCCCGAAGAAGTTCTGACTCAGAAAGACATCCTCGTTGCCGTCGCCATCCGCATCGCCAACGCAGACCGCAAATGCAGGGGCGAATTGCGCTTCCGCCGGCAACACCCGGACCTCGAAATGATCGTCCCGGTTGAGCAGCAGCGTCGACTCGAGCCAAACGGCCTCGACCTGGCGTGCGGAATCGCGCCACTCGCCCAGGACCGCGTCGATGGTGGCGGCGGCCCAGGACTGGTGGTTCGGGAAACGCCCGGCCAGGCTGGGAATCGCCCGGGTCACGACATCCAGCATGCGGTCCGGCGCGTGCGCGCGCAGTGCGGGCGCGTAGTGGTTCTCGATCGTCTCGATCGCTCCATCGCCATCGAAGTCGCCAAACGTCAACCGAAGGGCCTGAGGACGCCAGCGCTGGTAGCGGGTGTTCGAGCCCCAGTTGGCAACCACCAAATCGAGCCGCCCATCGTTGTCGAAATCGCCCGCCCCCACCCCGTTCCACCAGCCTGTCATTTCGTCGAGCGTTGATGGAAGAGGGTTGATGGCGAGGGCGCGGCTGGGGGTTGAATGTTGAACGTTGAACGTTGAACGCTGAACGTTCACCGGCACATTCCACTCGCTGAGCCGTCCGCGCTCGTTGCGAAACATCCGAATGGGCCCCCAATCGCAGGCCAGCACCAACTCGGGCCAGCCGTCCCCCGTCAGTTCCGTCCAGATCGCACTGCTCACCAACCCTTGCGGCAGCCGCGCCGTGTTCTCGGAGTCCAGTTCAAACCCCGCCCCTTCCCGCCGCCAGAGTGCCGACGCAACCGCCTCCGGATAGCGCCCCGCCCCCGCGCGGGCGCCAACAAACAGGTCGAGGTCGCCGTCGCCGTCGAAATCGGCAACCGCAATCGGCCCAAAACTCGCCGGGGCAAGCGGCAGCACCCCGGTCGACACCTCCTTGCGCCAAACTGCGACCCCGACTCCATTCGTGACGCCGTCTTCGTAGTTCGCCATCGCGCCCAACAGTTCGCCTGGGGCGATCCCGGCCAGCCCGGCCATATCGCGATCGAGCGCGCGACGCCACGCCTCGTGCGTCGAGCGCTTGAAACGGTCATCGCCCAGGTTCAGGAACAACGCGGCCGCGCCGCCCCGTCCGCCCCCAATCACCAAATCGTCCCGCCCGTCGCCGTCCATGTCCCACCAGGCCGCGCCGGGGCCGAGCTGACTCAGCTTCCGCGGCAACAACGGTTGCCGCCCGAAATCGTCATAGGGCTCGTCCACATGCACGTGCCGAATCGCGCTGCTCACGTCAACAAATCGGAGCGCCGGAGACTCCGAAACCCGTTCGCCTCCGCGATCGCGCCGCAAACCTCCCTCCCCGGCAGTCCCCTGCCCGATTTCGATCGGCGCGGCTGATGACACCGACGCGGTTCCGTCCGACTCGATGATCTCGATCAGGCGATTCGGACCAATGTTTGTCAGGATCGTCTCACGCCCGCTGCGCCACCGCACCCTGACATCCATCGACCGCCCCGAGCCTGCCGCGAAGGTGCGCTGCGCCTGATCGCCCGAACAATAGCGTCCGCCCAAAACCATCTCCTGGCTTTGCTCGACCGGTCCGCCCGAAACCGTGATGCGCGCCCCGGCGCCGCTGGTGTTCGGCGGACGTCCCCGCAGCCGGACGCCCAGACGCGGTGCGAGCGACTCATTGCGGTAGATCCCGGCCGGGCTGTTCATGTTGTTCACCGCCACATCGAGGTCGCCGTCGTTGTCGAGATCGGCAAGACACGCCCCCTGCGAAATGGTCGGCTGGTCGAATCCCCACGTCGTGCTGCATTCCACGAACTCGAGCGCGCCGGTGTTCCGAAAGGCCAGATTGGCCGTGTTCAGACGCGGGAACATCCGGCGCAATTGCAGCTCGTCCACGGTCAACATCTTCCGTCCCGCCTTGGCCGCATGGATGCGGGCCTGGACGTCCGCGTTCATGTTGTCGCGTTCGAATCCGTTGGGCACCAGCACATCCTCGTAACCGTCCAGGTCGACATCCAGGAAGAGCGGTCCCCAGGACCATTCTGAAGCCTCGACACCGCAATATTGCGCAATCTCGGCATAGGTCCCGTCCCCACGGCTCAGGAACAGGGTGTTGCGCGGGTACTGGGGACGGCCTTCAATCTGTGTTCCGGCGGGCGTCTCGCCCTGCACGACGTTTCTCTGGGTCAGCCGCCGGCTGTGGTCGGGACTCAGCATCTCCGTGACCATGAAATCGACGTGACCGTCCCGGTCGATGTCCGCAACATCGCCCGACATCGACGCCAGGCTCGTCTGACGCAGCGCGAGCCTGGGCGCGAGCCGGAACCGGCCCTGCCCTTCGTTGAGCCAGAAACGGTCCGGCGTGGCAAAGTCGTTGCAGACATAGAGATCCGGGCGCCCGTCTCCGTTGAAATCGCGGAACAGGACCGAAAGCCCCCAGTCGAACAACGGCTGCGTCAGCGGTTGGCCGTCCTCGTCCAGAAACGCGCCGCCAGTCCACGGCACGGGAGTGAATCGTCCGTGCCCGTCGTTCAGAAAGAACACATCGGGCTCGCCCAACTCCTCCCGGGCGAATCGCCCCACGCCACCCGACCCCAGATCGAAGCTGAACCGAAACCGATTCGTCCACTCGAGATCGGTCGGCGGACGCCCGTTGATCGCGGCGACGAACGGGCGCCCGTCGACCACTTTGAGCGTGAAGCGCGTCCCGGGCGCGTCCATCAAAGTCGAAGTGCGGTAATTGGCGACGTACAAATCCAGGTCCCCGTCGCCGTCGGCGTCCGCCAATGCCAGCGACGTGCCGCCCCGCCCTGGATTCAACGGGGTCGGGCTGGCCGCAAAACCGCCGCGCCCGTTGTTGAAGAACAGGTGGGTCCCGCCGCCGATCGAGTTGACCACCAGGTCGAGATCGCCGTCCCCATCGAGATCGGCGAACGCGGCGCCCGTGCAATCCCGGTTCGCGCACGCGACGCCAGCCACCCCGGTGATGTCCTCGAAACGCCAGCCACCCAGGTTCCGGTAGAGCCGGTTGCTCACACTCAGCCCGCAAAAGTAGAGATCGCACCAGCCGTCGCCGTCGACGTCGCCCGCCGCGACACCCGCCCCGTTGGGCAACACCTGGTTGGTCACAAAACGCGACTCGGGCAGCATGTTCGCGAACGCGATGCCCGTCTCCGATGCCGCAAGAAGCGTGAACCCTGCGCGCCCCCCCTCGAACACAGGGAGCGCGGCGGCGCGAAACCCCTCGCCCGTCCCCCAAACCAGGGCCGAAACGGAAGCCGCACAGATCGTCCACCCTCCCGCGAGGACGCCCGTGGCGAAGACCAGGATGTTCCCGAAAGCGCCCATGCCATCGTCCGCTCTCGCATCAATAGCCGCCGACGCCATCGAGCGAAAGCCTCAAATGCAGCTCCGAATTCAGAAACTCGGGCCTGCCCCTGGTCAGGCCCAACAACCTGAACGCGGTCAATTTCCCCGGAGGGACGTCACTGGCAGCAGATGGCCCCGGAGCCTCCGCGCCTCGCCCAGCGCAGTCGCCGCGTCCCGCCGCCGCGATGGCAAGGCGGGTCGGCGTGCCACACGCCCCGTCCGTTGCGGTGTCGGCGTTGCCGGAGACGATGAAAGCGCGACGCCCATGAGTCGGCTGGTGGCTGGTTGAGCGTTGAGCGTTGAACATTCCTGGTTCACGGTCCCCGTGCGCATTGACCCTCTGAATGTCAAGGCCTCACCTTTGGCCCGTACTGTCAGGCGCCAACCACGAATCACTCGAATGACACGAATTCGAGGGAACCATGATTCGTGTCATTCGTGTCATTCGTGGTCACTCCCTCTCCTGGGCAGTTCAACGAGCAGGGCACAATCGGCCGCGTCAAACTCGGACAATCCCCTCTGTGCACTCGATGATCTCCCCGGTCGACTGCCACGCCGCCTGACGAAAGGAGCGCCGAAGGCTGCGACACAGACTGCCGAGGGGGGTAAGAACCGCGGATGACGGAGGCGGGGGCGGCGATGACGCGGACGAACGGTTGTCGGCTTGCAGCGATGCGGAGAGGAGCGTACTTATCGGCCATGCGCATCATCTCCTGCATCCTGGTTAGCGCTTTCGTCCTGTCGGCTTCGAGCGCCTGCGCCCAATTTGCCTCAGGCATGGCGGGTGGATGGGGAGGCGGGGTCGGACTCCACGGCGTCACGCGACGAACATACATGGGCGTGCCAAACGTTGTTGCCGCGCGCTATTTCAGAAACTCGGGCCTGCCCCTGGTCAGGCCCAACAACCTGAACGCGGTCGATTTCACCGGAGGGACGCCACTGGCAGCAGACCGCCCCGGAGCCACCGCGCCTCGCCCAGCGCAGTCGCCGCGTCCCGCCGCCGCGCTGGCAAGGCATGTCGGCGTACCACACCGCCGGTCTGTCGCGTTGTCGGCGTTGCCGGAGACGATGAAACCGCGACGCCCGTGAATCGGCTGGTTGGGCGTTGGGCGTTGAACGTTGGGCGTTGAGCGTTGAGCGTTGAGCGTTTCTGGTCCACGGTCCTCGTGCGCATTCACCCGTTGAATGTCAACGCTCTCCATGAAAGCACCTAACACC
>Ga0116154_10001922_pt1 | contig 16398 bp, 10 predicted proteins | sample AD_UKC030_MetaG_FD_89898 | JGI IMG/M metagenome (GOLD analysis project Ga0116154, IMG submission 89898) | Active sludge microbial communities of municipal wastewater-treating anaerobic digesters from USA - AD_UKC030_MetaG | ecosystem: Engineered > Bioreactor > Anaerobic > Digestate | place: USA...
GGCTGCGCGATGCTCCTCGACGACTTCGCCGACGTCCGCTCCGGGGAGCCGCTGTCTCGGGCCCTCGCCGCCTCCGGACGCGGACCGTCCGACGTCTTCGCCTCGCTCCGGTTCGTCGACGCCGACCACATGGTCCAGTGCCGCCGGCGGGCGACGTGGGCGTGGGTCCCGGTCGGTGCCGACGTCGTCTTCGTCTGCCGGAACCGATTCACGGACCTCGTCCGGAAGGACGAGCGGCTCGCCGGGAACGTCCTCGTCCACGAGGCGCTCCACACGCTCGGGCTCGGCGAGAACCCGCCCTCCTCCGAGGAGATCACGGCGGCGGTCGTCCGCCGCTGCGGGAGGTGAAGGCGCTGCGGCCGGGAGCGGTGCCCGTCCCGGCGGCGGCGATTCCCCTCGCGTCCGCGGCCGGCCCTCGCCGCAGCGCCGCCCTCAGCCGGCCGAGCGCGTCGGCATCGAAGGGCTGGCGGCGAAGAACCGGTAGACGACGCGGACGCAGCCGAGGACGATCTCGTCCCCGTCCCGGAGCACGACCGCTTCGCGGACGGGCCGTTCTCCGACTCGCGTGCCGTTTCGGCTTCCGAGGTCCACGATCTCCGCCCGGTCGCCCGCCACGAAGACCCGTGCGTGGGCGCGGGAGACCGAGTCGTGCCCGAGCCAGACGTTCGCCTCCCGCACCCGGCCGAGGACGTTCGGACCCTCGGCGAGCGGAAAGGTCTGAGCCCCCCAGACGAGGAGGTGAGACCTCGCCGAAGGGGGCTCCGCCTCCTCTCGGACCGGGGCGTCGAACGCGAAACCGAAGCCGTGGACCGTGCGAATCAGCGCGTTCGGCCCGTGCCCGTCGCCGAGCGCCTTCCGGATCTCCTTGACGAGGGAGTCGATGTTCCCCTCGGTGACGAAGACTCCCGGCCAGAGCTTCTCCTGGATCGCGAGCCGCGAGACGGCCGCCGGCCGCTTCTCGATGAGGAGCCCGAGCAGGGCAAAGGCCTTCGGCGTCAGGTGCACGGGCGCCCCCGCCCGAGAAACGCGGCGGGCGTCGCCGTCGAAGGTGACGTCGGCGAACGAGGCCCTCATGCGTCAGCCTCCCGGCACCGCGGCGAGGATCCGGTAGGTGAGCCGGATGGCCCCGACCCGGATCTCGTCGCCGTCCTCGAGGACGACGCGCCCTCGGATCGCCTCCGTACCGCGAAACGTCGTTCCGGTCGCGGCGAGATCCTCCAGCTCGGCCCGGTCGTCCGTCACCACGATCCGGGCGTGCTCGTGCGCGACCGACGGGTGGCCCAGGCGCACCGTCGCCGAGCGCTCTCGCCCGAGGAGGTTCCCTCCCTGGGAAAGCTCGACGTGCTGGAGCCCGCGCACGAGGACGTGCCGTGGCGCCACAGGCATCTCGTGCGCGTCGCCGTCGAAGGCGTACCCGTATCGATGGACCGTCCGGATGAAGGTCCGCCCCCGAGGCCCCGAGCCGAGGACGTGCCGCACCTCGCTCACGAGGGACGTCAGCCTCCCCGCGGCCACCCCCTCGGCCGGCCACAGGGCCTCGAAGATCTCCTCGCGGGCGACGGCGCCGGGCCTCCGCTCGAGGAGGAGCGTCAGGAGCTGGAAGGCCTTCGGAGAGAGATGCAGGGCCGTGCCCCCCCGATGGAGGAGCCGGCGGCCTCCGTCGAATGAGAAGCCTCCGAAGCGCAGCCTCGGGCCGAGGTCCTCTCCGGCTATGGCACCTCCCATCCCGACCTCCATACCTTCGATACGAATCTGGCGCTGCGTCGGCGGAACGGAAGGACGCGATCGACGGAATCAGGGAAATCCGAGGCGAACGAAAGGAACCCGGCCCTCCTCCGAGGGCGGCCGGCTAGATCGCGCTCTGCGTCGAGATCTCCGTCGAGCCCGCACGGTAGACCAGGACGACCGAGCCCAGGCGGATCTCGTCGCCGTCCACCAGCGTGACGCGACCCCGGACGACCTCGGCGCCGCGGAGCGTTCCGTTGCGGCTCCCGAGGTCCTCGATCGTCGCCACGGGTCCCTCGACGGTGATCCGGGCGTGCTCGCGGGAGACCGACGGATGGCCGATCCAGACGTCGGCGATCCTCTCCCGACCGACGACGTTCGACCCCTCGGCAAGCGCGATCTCCTGGCTGCCCCAGAGGACGACGTGGCGGAACTCGCCGGCCGCCTCCGCCGGCAGCTCGCGGACCGCGGCCTCGAAGGCGTAGCCGAAGCCGTGGACCGTGCGCACGTACTCCGCCTCCTTCGCGTGGTCACCGAGGGCGTTGCGGACCTCGTTGACGAGCGCGGGAAGGTTCGTCTCCGAGACGAAGGTCCGCGGCCACAGCGCCTCCTGGATCTCCGCCTTGGAAACCGCATTCGGGCGGCGGGCGAGAAGAAGCTCCAGGAGCTGGAAACCCTTCGGGGAGACGTGGACGACGTCGGGGCCTCGAAGCAGAAGACGCCGTCCGCCTTCGAAGGTCAGCTCTCCGAATCGCAGCCTCATGTCACCTCACGGTCTTGTGCGAAAGAGTCTACCGGGATTCCCTGTGCGATGCGAACGCATCCGCCCGGGAGTGCGCGGGATCGCGACTCGGGCCGGGGCGCCGACCTCCTCCCCCGGGCCCGTCCGGCTCCCCGGAGCGCTCGAGCGCCTTCGATCGGCCCTGGAGAGCCCTCGAGGCGCACCCGCGGGTTGCCCGGACGCGAGGGATCGGAGTAGATTGCGCGAAAAGCTTCTTCTTGGCGCGGGGCCTCGGCTCGGGGCCGGCCGTGCCGACCCGGAGGTGGCGAGTTGCCGCTCGCTGCGGGCCAGGAGCTCGGGCCTTACGTCGTGCTGGCCCCGGTCGCAACGGGTGGAATGGGGCTCGTCTACCGCGCGCGGGACCGGAAGCTCGACCGGGAAGTCGCGTTGAAGGTCCTTCCGGACGGCCTCGCTTCGCACCCGAAGGCTCTCGCGCTCTTCGAATCGGAAGCGAAATCGGTCGCCGCGCTCTCCCACCCGGGAATCGTCGCCATTCACGATTTCGGACGGATCGGAGGGACGACGTTCGCCGTCACCGAGCTCCTCGCGGGCGAGACCCTCCGGGCGGCGGTCACGCGGGGACCGATTCCCCCGCCCCGGGCCGTCGACATCGCCGCCCAGGTCGCCGACGCCCTCGCCGCGGCTCACGCGCGGGGGCTCGTCCACCGCGACCTGAAGCCGGAGAACATCTTCCTCACGACGTGCGGCCGGGTGAAGATCCTCGACTTCGGCCTCGCCGTCCGCGCGGCTCCGCTCTCCGCGGGCGCCGGGGACGCCGAGGTCCCGACCGCCCCCCTGGTCGAATCGTCGACGGGAGCACCGGGAACACCGGCCTACATGTCTCCGGAGCAGGCTCGCGGCCTCGCCGTCGACGCCTGCTCCGACCAGTTCGCCCTCGGCGCGGTCCTGTACGAGATGCTCTCGGGCCTCCGGCCGTTCCAGGGCTCGTCCCACGCGGAGGTGCTGTCGTCGATCCTGCGCGACGAGCCCGCTCCGCTCGCCGAGCGCGTCCCCCGGCTTCCCGACGCCGTCCGCCGCATCGTCGAGCGCTGCCTCCGGAAACGGCCGGAGGAGCGCTATGCCTCGACCCTCGACCTCGCCCGCGACCTCGCAGACTGCGCCTCGCGATATCGCGAGGGCTCCTTCACGCCGACGCCGAAGAGCTCTCCCGTCCTTCCCCCCCCCGCGTTCTGGGCGGCCGCGGCGGCCACCGCGGTGCTGCTTCTCGCCGCCGCGTTCGCGGGCCGCAGGGCGGCCGTCGGCGGGCCCGCCGCCACGTATCAGTCCCTCCTCGCGGGCCGGCAGTTCGTGCGCCTCACCGATCGCAGCCAGGACGCGACGACCCCCGCCATCTCTCCCGACGGGCACCTCGCCGCCTTCGTGAGACGCCTCTCCGCGACGAATACGGACATCTACGTGAAGGACCTGACCGGCGGAGCGCTCGTCGACGTGACCGGCGACCACCCCGGCGAGGATCGTGAGCCCGCCTTCTCCCCCGACGGGTCGCTCCTCGCCTTCCGGTCCGACAGGGACGGCGGCGGGCTCTTCGTCGTGGAGACGCAGGGGGGGGCCCCAAGACGCCTCGCACCGTCCGGGCACGACCCCGCCTTCTTCCCCGACGGCCGGCTGCTCGTCTTCGCGACGACCGCCACGGGGACTCCCTACGCGCGGCTGGGGGCGCGGAGCGCGCTCCGGACCGTCGACACGGCCACGGGCGTCACGAGGCTCCTCTACGAGGGAGACGCGATGCAGCCGGCCGTCTCCCCCAACGGACTGCGCGTGGCGTTCTGGATGCTCCGGGAGGGAGGCTCGCAGCGCGACCTCGCGACGGTCGCGGCGAGGTTCGGCGGGCCTTCCGCTCCACCCGTGCTCGTCACCGACGACCCCGCCTGCGACTGGAGCCCCTTCTGGTCGGGGGATGGCCGGCACCTCTGGTTCGCGTCGGATCGCGGCGGGACGATGAACCTCTGGCGGGTGAGGATCGACGAGGAGAGCGGAGAGCCGCTCGGTCCCCCGGAGCCCCTCACCGTCCCGGCCCGCAGCGCAGGACCGTTCCAGGGGAGCGCGGACGGACACGCGGTCGTCTATCAGGCCGGGACGTCGGGATACGACCTCTTGCGCGTGCCCGTCGACGCCCGGGGCTTTCCTTCGGGACCGGCCCGGAACCTCCTGACGGACCACGAGGGAGTCGGCGAGCTGCGGATCTCCCCTTCGGGAGACCTCCTCGCGTTCTCCACCTGGCGCGCCGGCGAGGACCTCTGGGTCGTCCGCACCGACGGACAGGGACTCCGCAGGATCACCTCGAGCTCCTTTCACGACCGCGCGCCGAGCTTCACCGCCGACGGCAGGTCGCTGATCTTCCACTCCGACCGCTCGGGGAAGTTCGAGATCTGGAAGGTCTCCCTGGACGGGGGCGGCCTCGCGCCGCTCACGCGCCTCGACGGCCTCCATCCGTTCCGCGCGCTCGCCTCCCCCGACGGGCGGCTCCTCGCCGTGAACAACAGCCGGACGGGCGCCCTCCTCCTCCCTTCGGACGCCCCGCCCGGAGCCTCCTGGCCCGCGCCGTTGCCTCCTCCGGAACCCGGCCTCCGCTTCGAGCTGACGTCGTTCTCTCCCGACGGCCGCTTCGCCGCGGGCCACGCGATCTCGGGCGACGAGCGCTACGCCGGGGTCTTCCTGCACGACCTCGGATCGGGGCGCTACGAGCGGCTGACCGCCGCCGGCTCCAGCCCCCAGTTCGTCCTCGGCGGGACGCGGCTCTACTTCCTCCGGCAGACCTCGCTCTTCGCGCCTTCGACCCTGGCGTTCCTCGACCTCGGAACGCGTCGGATCCACGACCTGCAGCCCGAGGGGACCGGCAGCTCCATCGTGTCGTTCACCGCCGCCCCCGACGGCTCGGCGCTGTACCTCGTCCGGGAGAGAAGCCGAAACGACATCTGGCTCATGCGGATGCCCTGACCGTTCCGTCATTCTCCCGAGAGCCCGGCTTCCCCCTTCCCGCGGGGCCCGGGTTCTTCCCGGAGGCGTCGGGCGGCCCCGGCGCGGAGCTCCCGCGCGGCCGCCCGTTCGCCGATCGCCTCGAGGCTCCGGATTGCGGCGGCGACCCCGCCCGGTCCGGGCACGTTCGCCGCGATCTCCCGGGCCGCAGCGAGCGCGCCCTCCCGCCGGCCCGTCGCCGCTCGCAGGGCGACGAGCGCGGCGCGCGCCTCGACCCGGACCGGGAAGAGCCCGATCTCTGTGAGGAGCTCTTCCTCCGCCTCCCCGGCGCGTCCGAGCCGGGCGAGGACGTCACCCCTCACGAAATGGAGGCCCGCGAGCTTTCGCGCCTCCTCTCCCGAGACGTCCCGCGCCCGATTCGCCAGCTTCAGCGCGCCCGGCAGGTCCCCGCGAAGCGTCGCGACGCGGGCCAGAACGAGAAGCGCCCGCGCGGGGGAACGTCCCCGCGCGAGCACCCGCTTCGCCGCCTCCTCCGCTCCGCCGAGGTTCCCCGCCGCCAGGTGAGCGCGCGCAAGGACGTCGTCGGCCGCCGGGTCGTTGCAGGCGCGGGCCGCCTCGGCGTGCCGGAGGGCCACCTCGGGTCTCCCCGCCGAGAGCGCCACCGAGGCGACGGACACGAGGACCTCCGAGGCCCCGGGTGCGGAGAGGGGGAGCATCCTCTCGGCGGCCTCGAGGGCCTCGCCGTTCCGGCCCTCACCGAGGAGAGCCTGCGCGTAGACCTCCCAGGCGTCCCGCACGCGCGGGTTGCGATCGAGGAAGGGAGCCAGGACCCGGACCGCATCCGCGGGGCGCCCGGCCCGGAGGGCCGCCATGCCGTCGCGGAGCGGCGCGAGCGTGGCGATCCGGTCCTTCGGGTCCGGCAGGGCGTCGTCGCGAACGCCGGACCTGGCCGTCACGTAGCCGAGGGACGCGAGCTGCCGGGCCTTCTCGGCGTCGACCGGCGACGGCTCCCGGAAGCCCGAACGGCGCGTCTCCAGCTCGGCCCGCATCGACCGGATCGGCCCGTCCTTCCCGGCGGCCCGGTTCGTCCGCTCGGACGGGTCCTCGAGAAGGTCGTACAGCTCCGGCCGGGGGGCATCGACGAAGTGCCAGCGCTCGTCGGCGAGGGACGCGAGCGGGCTCCAGCCGAAGCGCGTCCGCGGGTAGAACGTCTCCGAGAGGATCCGTCGCCGGGGTCCCTCGCGCCCGCTCGCCAGCTCCGCGAGCGAGACGAGCCCGGGCCGGTCCGGGCACCCTTTCAGCCCCAGCGCCGAGCAGACGGTGCGGAAGACGTCGGTCAGTCCGACCGGCGTCCCGACCGTCGTCCCGCCGAAGAGGTTGCCCGGCAGCTTCACGACGACGGGGACCCGGATCGACTCGCGGTACAGGAAGATCCCGTGCTCCTTCTCTCCGTGGTCCCCGAGCCCTTCCCCGTGGTCGGAAAGAAAGACCACGAGGCTGCCGTCGTACAGGCCGGCGGCCTTCAGCCCGGCGACGAACGAGCCGACGGCGGCGTCCGCAGCGGCGATCTCGCCGTCGTAGGGATCGGTCCACCGGCTGCGGAAGGGCTCGGGCGGAGCGTACGGGCTGTGGGGCTCGAAGAGGTGGAGGAAGGCCAGGAACGGCGCGTGCCCCTGGCCGGCGATCCAGCGCGAGAGCGCACGTTCCGTGGCCGCGCCCGGCCGCTCGAGCTGCGTCATCGGCTCGCCCGGGGCGGCGTCCCCGAGGTCGTCGTCCCAGAAGTCGAAACCGCGCGCGATCCCGCTCCGCCCGTCGAGGACGACGCTCGAGACCGCGCCGCCGGTGGCGTAGCCGTTCGCCTTCGCGATCTCGGCGATCGTCGGGACGGAGGGGGCGAGCGCGTAGCCCGAGTTGTCGAGCACGCCGTGCTCCCGCGCGTCCGTCCCGGTCATCAGGGCGGCATGCGATGGGAGCGTCAGCGGGGCCTGGGCCCAGGCCGTCTCGAAGAGGACCCCGTCGGCGCGCAGCGACGCGAGAGCCGGCGTCGCGACCCCGCCGTACCCGTAGAGAGGCAGCCGGTCCGCGCGAAGGGTATCGACCGAGATGAGGACGACCGACGCGCCCGGGAACCGGCTCGGCGCCTCCGGCCGCCCTCGCGCGCACCCGATCGCGAGGAGGAAGGCCAGTGCGATCGAGGAGGGTCGCGTCGTGACCGCCTCCGTACGCCGAGGATATCCGCGGCCCCCGTCCGGCGGATCGGGAATGGGAGCCCCGGCTCGCGCCGGGGCTCCCGGGGATTCGCGGAGGTACTCGCTAGAAGCGGACGCCGAACCCGATCCGGAAGAGGCGCGGCGCCTGGTAGCTCGCCGAGCTCGTCGGCTTGCCGAAGCTCGGGCCGTAGTTCCAGTTCGCGCCCGTCCCGCGGGCTCCCTGCGTCGGCTGGGCCGTGAACGGGTTGAAGGCGACGTAGTCGTTACGGCGGTTGACGCGGGTCTCGATCGTCGTGTTCACGGCGATCACGGCCTCGTTGCCGAAGACGTTCGTCACCTGCGGCTGGACGAAGATCTCGACCGGCCCGATGTTGTAGGAATAGTTGAGGGCGAGGTCCGTGCGGTGCGTGTCCGGCAGGCGGAACGCGTCACGCTTCGTGAAGTAGTAGTTGACCGAGGAGGGGGGCGTCTCGTACCCGACGTCGGCCACGTAGGGCCAGCTCGCGACCGACCCGACGGCGCCGTAGGGCGTGCCGGAGTTCCAGGTGTGGACCGCGGAGAGGTTGAGCGCGCCGAGGACCTTCGGGAGGGGGATGTCGTAGGTCGCGTAGGCGACGAGGCGGTGCGTCTGGTCCTGCGGCAGGCTCCCGGTCGGGATGTTCCAGGCGGGGTCGAAGTACTCGGGGTAGGAGGTCCAGCCGAAGGACCGCGGGCCGGAGCCTCGGTCCTCCGTGACGGCGTTCCCGTAGGTGTGCGAGTAGGTGTAGTTCCCGCCGATGTTCAGGCTCTCGAAGAGCCGGTAGGCCGCCTGGACCTGGAGAGCCGCGTAGGTCCTCTCGATCGCGTTCGTGTTCTGCAGGAGCGCGAGGTCGTACGTGATCCCGACCGAGTCCGTCACCTTGCCCGTCGTGGTGTCGGTGAAGGTGTCGATGAAGTCGCCGAACCTCCGGTAGATCCCGTCGAGCCGGAAGTTGCCGCGGGTGCCGATGGCGCCCGCCAGGCTCAGGGCGTACTCGTCCGTGTAGGTCGACTTCAGGCTCTCGCGGATCTGCGTCGAGACGCCCGCGACCGTCGCCTGGATGGGCGAGATGCCGGGGCGCGTTGGGAACTGGTTGATGCCGGTGATGCCGAACCAGCTGAACATCCGCTCGAGGGTCGCCGCCGTCGTGACGGGACTCGACGGGTCGCCCTCGTTGATCGGCTCACCCTCGTAGTACCAGACCCAGATCTCGGGGCTGCCGGCGCTCGACGCGCCGCCGATGAAGTTCTCCTGCTGGCCGCCCACGTACCTGGCGTAGCTCGCGCCGACGCGCAGCCGGCCGTCCCCCTTGACGTCCCACGTGGCGGCGAGGCGCGGGCTGAAGGCGCTGTCGTCCGAGGTCGTCACGCCCCGGCTGTCCTTCCCGTCGTTCTTGTCCCAGCGGAGCCCGATGTTGAAGGAGAACCTGTCGTTCATCCGCCAGGTGTCGTTCACGTAGATGGAGTGCGTCCGGACGTTGCTCCCCTTGCTCAGCTCGAAGATCGGCCAGTAGACGAGGACGGAGTCGTTCCCGAGGACCGGGTAGACGTTCTGCCCCTGGACGATCGTGGCGGACGAGTAGACGGTGTAGTTGCTCCCGGACTGGTAGTTGTTCGAGTAGACCTTGTTGTTGAAGTTGTCGTATCCGAAGACGACGTTGTGCGAACCGAGGCTCTTCGTCGAGAGGAACCAGGTCCCCTTGGCGAGGACGTTCTCGTTGTCGCGGGTCTCGGGCTCGCACACGCCGCAGAACGGGGAGGCGTTGTAGAGGCCGCCGAGCGTCCCGTCGAACATGTTCGTCCCGGCGATCAGGTCCCGCGAGTAGCCGCCCGCGTTCTCGAACGCGAACTTGCGCTGGGAGTACTGCGCCTCGACGAAGACCTGGTCCGTCAGGACCCCGTTGTAGTTGAGGGCGAGGAGCGACTGGGGGTAGCTCGGGTTGTAGAGGGTCTTGAGCTCCATCGGGGAGTACCCGGGGTTGACGTTCGTCGCGTCGTTCGCGATGTCGATATAGGAGGCCGTGAACGTGTGGTTCTGGAACGGCGTGACCGTCAGCTTCCCTTCGAGCCGCAGCTCCTCCGTCTTCGACGGGTATCCGACGTTCGTGAGGTACGTCTGCCCGGTCGTTTCCGTGTCGCGGCTCCGGCCCGCGGCGAAGAACCAGATCCGGTCCTTCCAGATCGGCCCCCCGAGCGTCGCCTCGTAGGTCGGGATCGTCTTGTCGGTGTAGTCGACGGTCTGGAGAGGCCTCGTCGCCTGCCAGCTGTCGTTGTTCAGCGTGGCGCGGGCGGAGCCGCTGAAGGTGTTCCCGCCCGACTTCGTGATCGCGTTGACGACGCCGCCCGTGAATCGCCCGTACTCGGCGGAGATCGCGGCCGTGGAGGTCGTCGTCTCGGCGATCGCGTCCTCGATGAACAGGTCCCTCGGCGAGCCGCGGATGTTGTCCTGGACGACGACGCCGTTGATCGTGACGAGGTTGTCGTACGACTCGGCGCCCGAGATCGTCGTCGCGCCGCCCGGCCCGTTCCCGTTGACGCCGGGCGACAGCGCGACCGCGGAAAGGAGCGTCCGGGTCACCGGGAGCTTCTTCGTCAGGTCGGAGGAGATCGTCGTGGCGGCCTGGGTCGTCTGGGAGATCGACTCCGACGTCGAGACGACCGTCACCTCCGTGGCCACGGCCGAGAGCTGCATGTTGACGTTGACGATGGCGGACTGCGAGGCGTTGACCTTCAGATTCCGCGTCACCGTCTGGAACGAGGTCATCGTGAACGTGAGGGTGTAGTCGCCCGGGGCCAGGTTCGGCAGGGCGTAGTCGCCGTTCACCGAGGTGATGGCCGTGCGCGCCCCCTGGAGAGACGGCGACTTCGCCGTCACGACCACACCCGGAAGGCCCTGCCCCTCGTTGATGGCCTTGCCGCTGATGGTGCCGGTCGGCAGGCCCTGCGCGAGGAGCGAGGCGGTGAGGAAGATGGGCAGGACGAGGAGGAGAAGACGGAACCGGCGGAGTCTCATGGCGGGCTGCACTCCTTTCTCCGGGGTTGCGCGTCCCGCTCCCGCCGGAGGGGCGGGAACGACACGGTGATTGGAAGCGTGCTTCGGCACGCCTTCGGGGAAACGTGGCGAATGGGGCTCGGGTCGTTCTCTCGGGCGACGCAGCGCGGCACCTCCTTCGGGTCCCCGTCCGCCGGCAGGGAACCCCGCGGTTCACAGGTCCTCGACACGGGCGCGGAGCGCCCGCCCCCCATTTCACGTACCGATCCATGGATCGGTATCGACGTACCGGAACCTGCATCGCTCGGCGCCGGTCCGAGTCGGGGCACGCGACCGGCTCCGTCCGCTCGGGCAGGCTCGACGCTGCGTCGTTCAGCGGTTTCGACGCCCCCGGCGCGCGTCGCGCTGCGGTCGGGCCCGCTCGCGATTCCGGTCATGCCCGTTTCGACTGAGAAGCGAGTGCCACTCCGGGGCGTTTAACGGGATTCCAAGCGCTTTCCGATGACACCGCCCCGTCCCGATCGCACGGACTGAACCGGGCGGCGGCGCCGCTCTCCGGGCCGAGGCCCGGTCCCTTCCCGGTTCCGGCCTTTCCCAGCCGATTCCAAGGCGCAACCCAGCGAAATCCCCGCCCGCTCCCCGCTTTCTCTCGGGTCTCGCCGGGGCCGCACCGGCACCTTTCCCTCGGGTTTCGGGCGCTGCGGCCGAAGGGGAACGAGGCCGCGGGGCGAACCGGGAAGGAGGCCCTCCGTGAGCGAGGCCGTGCGAGGTGTGTCCCGGTCTTCTCTCGGCGCGGCGCTCCTCGTCGCGCTCCTCCCGTGGACGACGACCGGCGCGGACGAGCCCCTTCGCCCCGAGGTCGACCCACGCCTCGGCGGGTACGTGGCCCAGGTCGTCTCGCGCGCCTCGCGGCGGTTTGCCGAGCCCGGTTGTGTCAGCCTTCTCGTCCGCTTCGAGGACGTGCGGACGGGCCGCCCGCTCTCAGAGACCCTCCGGACTTCCGGCGAGACTCCCGCGAGCCACTTCGCGAAGCTCCGCTTCTGCTCCGGAGACGAGAGGCTCCAGTGCCGCGGACGCGAGACCTGGGCGTTCACCGGAATCGGCTCGGACTCCGTCTTTGTCTGCCGGAGCCGTTTCACGGCTCTCGCGAAGAAGAGCGAGAAGGCGGCCGCGAACATCCTGGTTCACGAGGCGCTCCACACGCTCGGGCTGGGCGAGAACCCGCCGACCTCGCGGGAGATCACGGCCGCCGTCCACGACCACTGCGGCCGGTGAGCCAGGCTCTCGTCGCCGATGCGCGCTCCGCGTCGCTCGCGGCTCGGCGAGAATGGGCCATGGAGACCGTCTACACGCTCGTCCCGCCGCCGGGGAAGACCTCCACGGCCCTCTGGATCCCGGTCGTCCTCGTCCTCCTGATCTCGCTCGTCGGGATCTTCTTCGTCTACAAGTCCCTGTCGGGGGCGCGAGGCTCCACGTTCACGCTCTCTCCCGCCGGACTCGTGATCCGCGGCGACCTCTGGGGCCGCACGATCCCGACGGCGCAGCTGCGCGGCGCCCTCGCGCGCGTCGTCGACCTGCGCGCCGAGACGGCGCTCGCGCCGCGACGGCGCACCGCGGGCACCGGCCTGCCCGGCTACCGGAGCGGCTGGTGGAAGCTCGAGAACGGCGAGAAGGCGCTCCTCTACGTCACGACGACCGACCGCGTCGTCCACGTCCCGACGACGGCGGGCTACTCGCTCCTCCTCTCGGTCTCGGAGCCCGAGCGCTTCGCGGCGCAGCTCCGCGAGCTTTCGCCCGCTGGGTGAGCCGCGGGGGCGGAGGGCTCACTTCCAGGCGATCGACGCGAACACGAGAGACGGCGAGAGGAGCGTCCCGACCCGCCCTCCGGGCTTCAGCAGGTCCGCCGGAACGACCGAGCCGTCCCCCGACCGCACCTTCTGGACCGCCGGGAGGAGGAGGCCGATCAGGATCGCGATGATCCCCTGCCGGTTCGCGACGAGGCTCCACCCGTTCTGAACTGCCGGCAGGAAGACGACCACGTCGACGCCCTGCGGATAGGCCCGGCGGATCTCCGAGGCAATCCCTTCGAGGCTGCGGTTCGGGTGCTCGGGCTGGAACGGCCCGGACGGGACGGACGAGAAGAGCGACGCCGTGACGACCATGTTCCGCCTCCTGTCTGGCGGGGGAATATGGTCCCCGCGCGGGCGAATCTCCATCGCCGGGGACGGTGCGCCCCCTCCTTTCGACACGACGATGACCGTCGTCACCGGGGGGAGGCGGGCGGCGAGCGGCGGGCTCCCGCGGACTCCCTCGCCCGATCAGGGGCGCACGGCCTCCACGAGCGCGTCCATCCGCTCGCCGTCCCGGAGGAGGCGCGGCCGGACAAACCCCGCCTCCTCGAGCCACGCCGAGAGCTCCTCGAGCGTGAACGTGCCTCCGTCCTTCGTCCCGACGAGCATGTTCACCGCGAAGAGAGCCCCGGCCCGCGGGGCCGTGCGGTCGGGCGACATGACGTGGTCGCGGAGAACGACCCGCCCGCCGGGGAGGAGCGCGTCATGGACCTTCCGGAAGAGGGCGACGTTCCCGGCCGGGCCGAGCATGTGGACGATCGCCGAGACGAACGCGAGGTCGTGCCCTCCGGGAAGCGCGTCCGTGCGGAGATCGCCCGCGACGAGGTCGACCCGGTCGACGAGGCCGGCCCGCGTTGCGTTCTCCCGGGCGATCTCCACGACCTCGGGAAGGTCGAACAGCGTCGCGCGAAGGCCCGGGGCGGCCCGCAGGAACGCGAGCGTGTACGTGGCCGGCCCGCCGCCGACGTCGAGAAGCCGCCGCGCGCTCCCGGGGCCGACGGCCGCGACGATCGCGTCGGCCTGAGGCGCCGCGATGGCGTGCATGGCGCCGATGAAAGAGCGGGTCCAGCCGTCGCCGGCGACGGGGCGCGCCCCGGCGACGGTCTCCGTCAGCCGCGACCAGCGATCCCAGAGGTTCACGGAGTGGAGCGCGAGCGGCAGGAGGCTCCCCCCCGAGCGCGAGGTCAGGAGCGGCACGAGCGACGGCGGCGTCGTGAAACGCCCGTCCGCCTTCTCGAGGAGTCCCATCGCCGTCAGCGCGTCGAGGAGGATCGCGAGCGCGCGCCGATCCGCGCCGCGCGCCGCCGCCGCCTCCTCGAGCGAGAGCGGCCCGTCGGCTAGGAGCGTGAAGAGGTCGAGCTCGGCGGCCGTCAGGAAGACGCGCGACTCCATGAAGCCGCGCGCGAGAGAGGAGAGGGACTCGGGTGTGTGCGTCGTCACCACGTCTCGGAGTGTAGGCCGTCGTGGTGTGGCGAAACGCCCCGATCCCCGTCCTGAGAACGAACGGGCCCCGCCCCCCGTATCACCCCTATCATCGCCGTCGGCCGCGCGTCGCTGCGGCCGGAAAGGGACTGCATGCGCCTTCGTGCCGCCGGGCTGCTCGCCCTCTTCGCCCTCCTCGCCCTCGTCCTCTCCCCTCAGCCCGCCTCCGCCGGAGACCCGACGAAGATGCTCACGCAGCCGGCGCTCTCGGCCGAGCGCGTCGCCTTCGTCTACGGCAACGACCTCTGGACGGCCCGGCTCGACGGCTCGAACGTCCAGCGGATCACGTCGGGCCCGGGCGTGAAGGCGAGCCCCGCCTTCAGCCCCGACGGCGCGCTCCTCGCGTTCACGGCCGAGCTGGACGGGAACCTCGACGTCTTCGTCGTCCCCGCGACGGGCGGCGTTCCGAAGCGCCTCACGTTCCATCCCTCGCGCGACGTCGTCCAGGGCTTCACGCCCGACGGCAAGGCGGTCCTCTTCGCCTCCCCGCGCGAGGCGACGAACAACCGGCACGACCAGCTCTACACCGTGCCGGTCGAGGGGGGCGTCGAGACGAAGCTCCCGATCCCGTACGCCTCCCGCGCCGTCTTCTCCCCCGACGGGGGGACGATCGCCTACACGCCGAGCCGCCCCGCGCACCTCCAGTGGAAGCGCTACCGCGGCGGCACCGTCTCGCGGATCTGGCTCTACGACGTCGCGACGCACGCGATCGTGAAGGTCCCGCAGCCCGAGGGGCGCTGCAACGACCTGAACCCGACGTGGGTCGGCGGGACGCTCTACTTCACCTCCGACCGCGACGGCGAGCTCAACCTCTACACGTTCGACGCGAAGTCGAGGAACGTCGCGAAGGTGACCGCGCACGAGGACTTCCCGGTCCTCGCCGCCGCCGCCGCGAACGGGAAGGTCGTCTACGAGCAGGCGGGCCTCCTCCACCTCCTCGACGCGGCGACGAAGAAGGCCGCGCCGCTTCCGATCACGGTGAACGCCGACCTCCTCGAGACCCGGCCCCGCTGGGCGAAGGGTGCGCAGTGGGTCCGCGACGCCTCGCTCTCGCCGTCCGGCGCGCGCGTCGCGCTCGAGTTCCGGGGCGAGATCGTCACCGTCCCAGCCGAGAAGGGGGACCCGCGCTACCTGACGGCCACTCCCGGCGCGCACGAGCGCGGGCCGGCCTGGTCGCCCGACGGCAAGTCGATCGCGTACGTCTCCGACGAAGGGGGCGAGTACCGCCTCGTCGTCGCCGCGCAGGACGGGAAGGGGACTCCGAAGAGGATCGCCGTGCCCGGCTCCGGCTTCTACGACCGCCTCGCCTGGTCCCCCGACGCGACGAAGATCGCCCTCACCGACAACTCCTGGACCCTCTGGTGGATCGACGTCGCCTCCGGGAAGGCGGTGAAGGTCGCCTCCGAGCGGCTCTACGCCCCGCAGAAGACGCTGAAGGCGAGCTGGTCGCCCGACTCCCGCTGGCTCGCCTACACGCTCGCGGGCGCGACCTACATTCGCACGCTCCACGTCCACGACACCGTCGACGGGAAGTCGTTCCCGCTCACCGACGGGCTCTCCGACGTCTCCGACCCGGTCTTCGACAAGGGGGGAAAGCTGATCTGGTTCCTCGCCTCGACCGACGCCGGCCCGGTGCGGAACTGGTTCTCGCTCGTCAACCAGGACATGGACGTCACCCGCGCGATCTACGTCGCGACGCTCAAGGCCGGCACGCCGTCGCCGCTCGCGAAGGAGAGCGACGAGGAGAAGGGCGAGGGGAAGGACGCCGCCAAGGACGGGAAGAAGGACGAGGACGGCAAGCCCGCGGACGGCAAGGGCGGGAAGGACGCGAAGAAGGACGACGCGAAGAAGGAGGAGAAGAAGCCCGAGCCTGTCGTCATCGACCGAGACGGCTTCAGCCTCCGGATCGTCGACGTCCCGGTGAAGGCTGCCGACATCTCCGGCCTCTCCTCCCCGAACGCCGGCGAGGTCTGGTTCCTCCGCGAGGCCGACGGGAAGACGGCGCTCCAGAAGTGGGACACGAAGAGCCGGAAGGCCGAGACGATCGCCGCCGACGTCGACGACTACGAGGTCTCCTTCGACGGGAAGAAGCTGCTGACGCGCGCGAAGGAATCCTTCGAGGTCGGCCCCGCCGGGAAAAGGGGCGAGGCGAAGCCGGGCGAAGGCAACGGGAGGCTGAAGCTCGACGCCGTCCAGGTGCGCGTCGACCCGCGCGCCGAGTGGCCGCAGATTCTCGAGGAGGTCTGGCGGATCAACCGCGACTACTTCTACGACCCCGGGATGCACGGCCGCGACTGGAAGGCGATCCGGGCGAAGTACGAGCCCTTCCTCCCGCACCTCTCCTCGCGCGCCGACCTGACGCGCCTCATCCAGTGGATGTGCAGCGAGCTCGCCGTCGGCCAC
>Ga0116154_10001926_pt1 | contig 16391 bp, 11 predicted proteins | sample AD_UKC030_MetaG_FD_89898 | JGI IMG/M metagenome (GOLD analysis project Ga0116154, IMG submission 89898) | Active sludge microbial communities of municipal wastewater-treating anaerobic digesters from USA - AD_UKC030_MetaG | ecosystem: Engineered > Bioreactor > Anaerobic > Digestate | place: USA...
GAAGACGGCCCCATCGTTTACACCGTGATCCTGGCGCCTGCGACCAGCGCCGATCTCAATTACAACGGACTCAATCCCGCCGATGCGACCGTGCTCAACGCGGACAGCGAGGTCGGGATTACCGTGAGCCCGACCGGCGGCCTGATCACGACCGAAGAAGGCGGCGCCGCCACCTTCACCGTCCAGCTCAATACCGCGCCGTCGGCCAATGTCGCGATCGCCGTCGAATCGAGCGATCCGACCGAGGGAGGCGTCTCGCCGTCGACGCTCACTTTTACGCCGGACAATTGGTCCATGCCTCAGACGGTCACTGTGACCGGCGTCGACGATCCGGTCGATGACGGCGACATCGCCTACACCATCGTGACGGCGGCGGCGACCAGCACCGATCCCGCCTACAACGGCAAGAACGCCTTGGACGTGGCCGTGACGAACATTGACAACGACACCGTCGGCATCCTGGTCGATCCGGTGAGCCTCAGCATTGTCGAGGGCGCAACGGCCAGTTTCAGCGTCGTGCTCGGAAGCCAGCCGGCATCCGACGTTGTCGTCACCGTCACCTCGGGCAATGCGGCCGCCGGGCCCGCTGCACCGACGACCCTGGCGTTCACGCCGCAAACCTGGGGCACTCCCCAGACAGTCACCGTCACGGCCGTGGACAACCTGGTCGGCGGCGGCGACGTGGCATTCACGGTGGAGAACACCGTGGCTTCAAGCGACCCGGTCTATGCGGCCATCGAACCCGCTGACGTGGCCGTGACGCTTCAGGACAACGACGCCACGGTGGCCTTGCCTGCCGAGGGCGTGGTCTATGGCAGCGGCATGCCGGCCATCGCCATTGCCTCTCGGGCCACGGTGACCGACCCGCTCACGGCCCACTACGACCAGGGCAAGCTGACCGTCGCGGTGACCGCCAACGGCTCCCCGGACGATCGGCTCGAGATCCGCAGCACCGGGTCCGATGTCGGCCAGATTGCCGTGTCCGGCTCCGAGGTCTCCTATGAAGGCACGCCCATCGGCACCCTGACCGGCGGTGTCGGCATCGCACCGCTCGTCGTCGCGCTCAACAACGCGGCGACCCCCGCCGCGGCCCAGGCGCTCATCCGCGCCGTCACGTTCCGCAACGTGAACAGCTCGCCCGCCACGGGTGTTCGATCGGTAACGCTGACTCTGACCGATGCCGACAACGGCGCCGGAACGGGGGTTGTCCCGGTGCGAGTCGGACTGCTGCGTGTGGCCGAGTTCCAGCAAGGGGTTGACCGCGGCTATGGCGTCTACACTGGTGCAGCCGATTGCGAACTGACACTCATCAACCCTGAGGCCGCCTATCCCATGGGGCATAATGGGAACGGGTTGTGGGTCGACGCCCAGGAGAATGAGACCACCACCGACGCCTGCCAGGTTCTCATGCGATTCGACGACATCGCGGGCACCGGGCCCGGCCAGATCCCGCCCACGGCGATCATTGTCAGCGCGGAGCTCTGGCTCACCGTGCCGCCGACCGTGAGCAACGCGCAGGGCGACGCCAGCCCGCTCTACCGGATGCTGGTGGATTGGGATCCGGAGACCTCGACGTACAATGGCGTCGGAAACGGCTACGAAGGGTTCGTCCCCGACGACATCCACGCGCGCTCGACGTACGATTCCTTCCTGGGCCTGGCCAATGGCGACGCGAACACGGGCACCGGCACCTTCAGCCTGGGCGTCACGGCGGATGTGGAAGCCTGGGTGAACGCCGGCGAGCCCAATCACGGCTGGCTGATGCCGGGCTGGCCGACCCGGCTCGATGGCACGGCCTTCAGCCCGTCGGAAGCCTCGAATCCCGACTATCGCCCCCGGCTCCGCGTCCTGTGGCTGCCGGCCGGGACCGCCAGGACGAGCTTCCGCCAGGACGTCAACGAATACTACAGCGCTCAGGACACGCGCATCCGGGCCAACGCACCTGATGCCGACAGCTCGACGATTGCCTCGGTCTATGTCGATTATTTCGTGAGCGCAGGGGATCGGAACGAGGAGCAGGTGCTCATTCAGTTCGGCGACATCATCGGCACCGAACCCGGTCAGATCCCGCCCGGCTCGCGCATCGACGTTGCGATGCTTGATCTGGCCTCGATGGTCGGCAATGCCATGGGCGACGGCGGCACATTCCACGCCATGCTCAAGCCGTGGCAGCACACCGACACCTGGACCATGCTCGACAACGGGGTGACGGCCGATGGCGTCGAAGCCCTCGAAACCCCGAGCGTGGCGGTGGGCAACCCCACGCTCGCCCCGAATGTCCAGGCGGCGTTTCACTCGTTCGAGGTCAGCCCAGACGTCCAGGCCTGGGTCCGCGGAGCGCGTCCCAACCACGGATGGGTGATTCTGCCGTGGGTGGATGCCGGCGACGGCTGGGGCTTCGGAACATCCGAGCAGGCCGATGAACGAAACCGTCCGCAACTCCGGGTCTACTACACACCCGGCGCTGTCGAGCCTGAAAAGGCCGTCCTGCAAATGCCCGTGTATGCCGCCGGAAACGTGGTGTTGACCTTCAGCGGCGACATCGACCGCGCCTACTCGATCCGACGCGTTGGAGCGCTTGGCGGCGCGTGGGTGACGATCGGAACCGCGACTGTCGGCGCCGGTGGAACGGCCACGTTCACCGACAGCTCGCCGCTGCCGGGAGCCGCGTTCTACCAGGTGGTTTACCCGTAAACTCGGGGACGGGATCGAGTCGCTCGGAGCGGGACGGCGCGCATGTCGTCCCGCTCTCTTTTTCCGCCGGTGCATCTGGTTGTTGTCGGGGTTCTAACGCCCGGTGAGGGCACCGGGCCTACAGCGGATGGGAATTGCCGGTGTAGGCCGCGTGCCCCCACGCGGCGCAGACTCGATGCCCACCGACACCCTCGAGATGCACTGCTTTCCCGCGCAATCCGCGTTGACGGCTCGCCGGGATCCTGCTCTTCTCTGGCTGAAGCCAACGAAGACCAACAGCCCCAGAGGGCGCGTAGCCGCCTGTCCCGGGGCTGCGGTGTAGTTTTCGCGGCGCGCAACACAAATCCAACGACAACATGAAAACCAATCGTCAACTTATTCGGCGTCTGGTCGCGGGCGCACTCCTGGCTGGTTGCGGGCTGAGCGCGACCTTGATGCTCGCGGCGCAGACGATCCCCCTCGACGGCCTTGTGGCGCGCTGGGACTTCGAGGAGGGCAGCGGAGCCATCGCCCACGACACATCGGGACCGAACGCCAATCACGGCACCCTGGACAACTATACCGACGACGCGCAATGGGTGGCGGGACGATTTGGCGGCGGCCTCGCCTTCACCGGCGCGACATCGAACCGCCTGGTTGTGCCCAGCCATGCGAGCATTGCGGCGGACCTGGCCAACGGATTCACAGTGTCGGCCTGGTTCAGGTCCAACGTTCCGCTGGCGTCGAACGTGGGCACCTACGCCCTGCTCGAGAAGGGCAACATGTTCTTTCTCCTCCAGGGCGTGGCGACCGAAGGCGGCGGCATGAACTTCCTGTTGAAGAAAGGGGCCGTCAATCAGACGGTCGGGATCGTCGAGCCCTTGCTGGCAGACACGTGGTATCACATCGCCGGCGTGTTCACGGGGACCGAGGCCCTCGTTTATCTGGATGGCGCCCTCAAAGGCAGCCGGGCCGTGGCGGCGCCGATTGACGTGACCGATCTCGCCCTGGTGATCGGGGGTGACGATCTGAATCGGACCTTCAACGGCACCATCGACCAGGTGCTGGTCTGGAATCGCCCGCTGAGCGCGGAGGAGATTCTGCAGGTCGCCGCCCGTGTGGGGGCGCCGACCGTCACCGGCCAACCCCAGCCCCAGAGCGTGTATGCCGGCGGCACGGCCACTTTCTCGGTCAGCGCCGCGGGCCAGGATCCTCTGCGCTACCTCTGGTACCGCGACGATCAACCGCTCCGCACCGAGACGACCGACACCCTGGTTGTCGAATTTGCGGCGTCCGCCGACGCCGGGGCCTACCGGGTCGAGGTCAGCAATGACATCGGGACCGCCAAGAGCCAGTCCGCCAGCCTCGAAGTCCGCTCCGTCGAAGGTCTCCAGACCGCCCGTGCCCTCTTCATGCCCTTCAATGAAACGTCCGGTTTGACCGCTTCCGACGCCTCCGGCAACGGCAACAACGGTCAGTTGTCCGGGTACTATGATGAGACGTCCCACTGGGGCGCCGGCCAGGTCAACGGCAGCCTCGGCTTCGACGGCGTCGCCAGCCTCGTCTCCGTCCCGCAAAGCCCGTCGCTCAGCCAGGTCCAGGGCGAGGCGACTTTTTCCTTTTGGATTCGCCCGATCGGGTGGGGCGTGCCTGAGGATGTGGGCGTCTACACGCGCAGCGCCTCTTACATTCTGCGCAAAGGCGATCAGTTCGGCATTCGCCTCATCAATGACCCGGGCACCGTTGTGCAGACCCTGGTCAGCCGCGCGGGGGCCGGAGCCGACACCGGCGGGATCGTGCGGAGCGCCTTCGAGGCGAACGCGCCGCAGGGAACGGTCGCCCTCGATCAGTGGCAGCACTGGGTCGTCCTCTACCGCAACAACACCGTCAGTTTCTTTCGAAACGGATTTCGCGTGGGCGATCCCGCACCGGGCACCCTCGGCGCGCCCTCCGAGGCCGGCCTTGTCGTCGGCGCCTATGACGATGTTGCCACCGTGACAAGCACCAGCCCGCTCGAAGGGCGTTTGGACGAACTGGGCATCTGGTCACGCCCGCTCTCCGAGACCGAGATCCTGCAACTGGCCGGCCAGGATGTCGCCGGCGCGCCGGTCGTCGTGCAACAACCCGCCGGGCAGAAGCGGATCGAGGGGACGACCGCCATGTTCGAGGTCTTTGTGACGGGGAAACGCCCGCTCGAATACCAGTGGCTCAAGGACGGCCTCCCGATCGCGGGCGCGGTGCAGAACACCCTGACGCTGAATCGGCTTCAGCCCGCGGATGCCGGGGGCTACTCGGTCCGCGTTACCAACAGCGAGGGGACGACGACCAGCGAGGCGGCACTGCTTGAAGTCGATGCGCTCGATGCGATCACCAGCGGGCTCGTGGCGTACTACACGTTTGATGACGGCCCCGGAACCACGCTCACCGATTCGAGCGGCAACGACTTCCATGGCCAACTGGTCAACATGAACGACGCGTCGCGCATCGCCGGGCCCATCGGCGGCGCCTTCCAGTTCGACGGATCGGACGATTACATCGTTGTCGGGCACGATTCGATGCTCGATCTGACCACCGAGGCCACGGTCAGCGTCTGGCTCAAGGTGGACGGCATGTCGCCGGCCAACCACGATCGGGTCATCCGCAAGGGCACCAACTTCGACTTCGTGCTCCTGCCCGGCGGCGTTGTGCGCACCTATGGGATTGGCAAGGCCCCGTATGACGGCCCGGCCCAATCGTGGGAGCTCGGCATCTGGACGCACTTCGCTTACGTGTACCGGGGGGGAACCGTGCAGTGGTATCGGAATGGCGAGCCGCTCGGCGCGCTCCTTTCCGGACGCCTGGGCGAACTCACCGCCGACCCGCTGGTCATCGGCAACTACGCCGCCAGCCTGGCCATCAATCGTCCCTACGTCGGCAGCATCGATGATCTGGGGATCTGGCAGCGCGCCCTGAGCGCCAGCGACATTCTCGGCATCTATGTCAACGGCCAGCAAGGCAAGCCTCTCAATCAGGAGTTCAGACCGCTGACCATCACGGCGATCAGACCGGCGACTGACGCCGTCGTCCTCGAGTTCTACACGCCCTTCAACAATCGCCCCACACAGATCGAGTCCAAAGCCGCCCTGTCCGATCCCGCCTGGCTCGTCGTGCCAAACCTCACGCTGGTCGATCTCGGCCAGGGGCTCTTCTCCGCCTCGATCCCCGTCGGAAACGCCCCCGCCGGCTTCTTCCGCGCCGTCGCCCTGCCGCCCCCGCCGCTGTTCTTCGACGACTTCGAGCAGGCTGTGCCAGGCTGGGCACATGCGGGCAACGAAGACCGCTGGGAACGCGGCACGCCCACCGTTGGCCCGACCGCGGCCTACAGCGGGACGAACGTGTATGGCACCGGCCTGAACCGGAATGTGGGCGCCTACTCCTACTGCTGGCTGCAGTCGCCGGAGATCGATCTCACGAGCGTCAGCTCCGCCACGTTGCGGTTCGCCGAGTGGCTCAACCTCGATTTCCTCGCCGGCGTGCCGGTCGAACAGCAGGCCCATCAGGTCATGATCAACGTTCTCGATGCGTCGACCCTGGCCACGGTGAGCGGCGCCATCTACGTCAACGCCGGCAGCTCGGGCGGCTGGCAGGCGCGGCAGGTCCGCCTGGTGGGAGAAGCGGTCGGACGCAAGATCCGGCTCGAGTTCCTGCTTCAGACCGATGGCTTCAACCTACTCGAAGGCTGGTACCTCGACGACGTCACGATCACGTCCAACTGATTCGAAGAACGCAGCAATCCTGTGACGCGATGAGCCATCGGTTGTTTTCGCCCGCGGTGTTCGCGCTGGTGTTCGGGTGTCTCTCCGCGCCTCGAGCGCCCGCCGAGCACCCGGACACGTCCGCCCGGAATCCGATCATCCACGCGGACGTGCCGGACCTGGCGATGATCCGCGTGGGCGACACCTACTACATGAGCAGCACGACCATGCACATGAGTCCGGGGCTGCCCATTATGAAGTCGAAAGACCTCGTGAACTGGACGCTGGTCAGTTACGCCTACGACACGCTCGATGACGTTGACGCGCTGAATCTCAACAACGGCAAGAGCGCTTATGGCGGCGGCTCCTGGGCCAGCAGCATCCGGTACCACGACGGGACCTATGTGGTCACCACGTTCGCCCAAACCACCGGGAAGACGCACGTCTACACCACGCCGGACATCGAGAAAGGGCCGTGGAAGGCGACTTCCTTCAGGCCGATGCTCCACGACCACTCGCTCTTCTTCGACGATGACGGCCGCGTCTACATGCTCTACGGCGGCGGCGATCTCCGGCTCGTCGAGTTGAACCCGGATCTCTCGGGTTTGAAGCAGGGCGGCTTCAACCAGGTGGTCGTCACAAACGCCAGCGCCGTCGCCGGCGCCGCCATCGGCCTTCCGGCGGAAGGCTCCCAGCTCCTGAAGGTCAACAACACCTACTACCTGTTCAACATCGTCTGGCCGCGCGGCGGAATGCGAACCGTCCTCGTCCACCGCGCCAACACCATCGCCGGCCCCTATGTGGGCCGCGTCGCGCTGCAAGACAAGGGCGTCGCGCAGGGCAGCCTCGTCGACACGCCCGGCGGCGACTGGTTCGCCTACCTGTTCCGGGATTTCGGCGCCGTCGGCCGAATCCCCTACCTCGTCCCCGTCCAATGGAAAGACGGCTGGCCGGTGTTCGGCATCGACGGCGAGGCGCCGGACCGCTTGGACCTGCCCCTGAGCCGGGGCCTCATTCCGGGCATTGTGGCTTCGGATGAATTCGACCGGGCAGCGGGTGCACCGGCGTTGCCGCTGGTCTGGCAGTGGAACCACAATCCCGACAACACGCTCTGGTCGGTCTCCCAACGCCCCGGTTTCCTCCGCCTGACCACGGGCCGCACAGACGCCCATCTCCTCGCCGCGAGAAACACACTCACGCAACGGACCATCGGCCCCGTGTGTTCAGGCATGACCTCGGTCGACGCGCGCAACATCAAGGATGGCGACTATGCGGGGCTGGCCCTGTTGCAGCGTCGCTACGGATTCGTAGGCGTGACGTCCGAGGCCGGCGCCACCTGCGTCGTCATGGTCAGCGCCCAGTCCAACGCGCCGGTCGAGATCGAGCGCGTCGCTGTGCCTTCGCAAACCGTGTTCCTGAAGGCGGATTGTGATTTCCAGAACCGGGCCGACACGGCGCGGTTCTGCTACAGCCTGGACGGCACATCGTGGACGGCGATTGGAAACGAGTTGAAAATGAGCTACACGATTCCCCATTTCATGGGCTACCGGTTTGGGTTGTTCTGCTACGCGACAAAAACGCCCGGGGGCTTCGCGGACTTCGATTTCTTCCGCATCAGCGACAAGCGCGACAGCCCCGATCGGGCGTCCCAGTGAGGACAAGCAGGTCTGGCAGGGCGGGGGCCGGTGGTCCTTCCACCGTAGGCGGTCGCCGTGGGTGAGATCGCTGTTGCGTGTTCGTGAAAGTCTGGTTGCGCCACTCATGGCGGAGTGGTACTGGTCGTCACCTATGGACATCCAGGCGATTCGTGAGGCGCTGCACCGGCAGCCGTTCGAGCCGTTTTCGATCCGACTGGCGGACGGCCGTTCGCTCCCGGTGCCGCACCCGGATTTCGTTGCGCTGGGGCCACGTCGGATCGTGGTCGTTGCCGAGGACGACTCGTGGTCTGTGATTGAGCCGCTGCTGATTGTGTCGTTGGACCAGAACGGAGCCCGTTCAGCGACGCCGCGCGGTTCGTCCAGTGCCTCGATTTGACGTGCCTGCCGAACCAGTCGATGCACCGATGGACGGGGAGAACGCCGGCTGGCGCCCCCCGCGGGGGTGTTCTGGGGAATTCAGTTCCTTGCGTTCTTTGTGGTTGATTCCGTCTCGATCCGGGGCGAACAAGTCACTGCACCGCCGTTCTCGTTGCGGGCGCCTTCTACGGCAGATTCGAGGAGGGCATCGTCGTTTAAACCACGTATGGCGCGTTGCTATGGGCCTCCCGCCCGCGTAGTCTGGCGCATACGGACAAGCGATCCCGGTCGGTTTCAATGAACAAGCGGACGATCAAGCACGAGCCACCCTCCCCGCCGGAGTCCGTGTCCTGCGGCGAAACCGGGCAACCCGGCGCGGAAGGCCCGCCCGCCATGAAGGTCCTGGTGATTGCCAAGGGCAAGACCGGCATTCCGCAAACGACGTTGTGGGAGGCGCTGGGCCGGCTCTGCCGGGTCGAGATGGTCGAGTTCGGCGAATGGGAGATGGCCCATTATGCCGAGGCGCTCCGTCGCCTCGATTTCTCGCGATACGACCGCGTCGTGCTCGACCAGAACATCCGGCGGATCGGGCGCCAGTACCCGGCTTTGCGGGCGGTGCCGAACCTGGTGTTTCTGGAACAGGACGCCTGCCAGCATTTCATTCCGGAGAGCCGCTGGCATGGGCGCTACGAGGCGGTGTTCCGCGACATCGGGCGCCTGCGGGTGGTGGTGTCCAATCGCACCTGCGAGGCGGCCTTTCGGCGCGGCGGGCTGGACTGCGTCTGTTTGGCGAAAGCGGTTGACGAAAAGGCCATTCAAAACTTGCATCAGCCGCGCGATATTGTGTTTGGGTACGTCGGCCGGGTGAATCATGCCGTGTACACCCGGCGGCGCGCGTTGCTCGAACAGGTGCGGACGCCGCTGGGTCTGGAGATGCTCAGGACCGAGTCCGGGGACACGGCGGGCTACAATCGACTGCTCAATCGCATGCGGTTCTTTGTGAGCGCCGATGTCGGGATGAACGAGTATATGTTCAAGAACTTCGAGGCGATGGCTGCCGGCTGCGTGTTGCTGGCCCAGAGGCAGCCCGCCCTCGAACAGGAGGCGCTGGGGTTTCTGGATATGGAACATCTGGCGCTCTATGAAGACGCCCGGGAACTTATCGAGAAGGCGGAGCGACTGCGTCGCGACCCGGCCCTGGCCGATCGCAGCGCCGCCCGTGGTCAGGCCCTGGTCCTCGATCGACACACCATGAGCCGGCGCGCGGCTGAGCTGCACGACCTGATCCAGCCGCCGATCCGCTCGGCCCGTGCCCTGTCGTTCGCCGAGCGGGTGCGCCACCTCTGGTCGCGCCCGTTCTGGCGCTAGCCTGCGTTTCTCACCACTTTGTGCCACCGCGAAGCCGGAGTTCACAAGAGAAGTCAGCATGCAGGCTAGGAAAAGCCCGGATTTCGTTGTCATCTTCCCGGTCGTGAGAAATCCGTATAGCCGCATGTTTCATGGAATTGTGACAACGGCGAAGCTGGAGACTTCACGAAGCGCACCGTTGCGGGCTAAAGTCGTGCCAATGCGTCCTCTCAGGCTTCACTGGTCGAGCGGCAAGCCCAATTTCGGAGATTGGCTTTCCCCGATGCTCTGCGAGGCGCTGTCCGGACGCCCCGTGGTGCACAGCAGTCCGGCCCGGTGCGACCTGATTGCCGTCGGCAGCATTCTCCACCGGCTGCCCGAGCGCTGGTGGACGCGTCCGGTGCGCGTTTGGGGAACCGGGTTCATCGAGGAGCGGCCTCGGGCTTCGAGCCGGCACCAGTATCACGCCGTGCGTGGACACCGGACGGCGGCGCTGATCGACGCGCCTCCGCCGTCGGCCTTTGGCGATCCGGGCCTGCTGTGCGACCTGATCTTTCCGCGACCTGCCGCCGGGGGCAAAGAGCACGCGATCGGCTTGGTGCCCCACTACAAGGATCGCGATCATCCGTGGGTGAAGCGGTTTGTTGAACGGCATCCGGGGACGCAGGTGTTGAACGTCTTCGACGAACCGCGGACGTTCCTGGCCCAACTGGTCCGTTGCGAGTTCGTCATTTCGTCGAGTCTGCATGGGCTCGTGGTGTCGGACGCGTATGGAATCCCGAATGTCTGGGCGCGGCTCTCGGGGGGCATCCGGGGCCATGATTTCAAGTATCTGGATTACTACAGCGTGTTTGGAATCAGCGAGCCGCCGGTGCTGGCGATCGAAGACGAAGTGAGCGGGGCGGCGCTCGAGGCCCTCGCCCGGGCCTATCAACGACCGGGGCTCGAGGCTGTGAAGAAGCGGCTTCTCGACGCGTTCCCGTTCCCAGCCGGGACATCGCCATGAAACTGGGTTTCCTCCTGTTCGATTATTTTCCGTACGGAGGACTGCAGCGCGATTGCCTCCAGATCGCCGCGCGTTGCGCCGCGCGCGGCCATGCCGTGACGATCTTCACGCGCACCTGGCAGGGCGACCGATCCGAGGGGCTGGAGGTCGAACTCTTCGGACGACGCGGCTTCACAAACGTCGGGCGCAACCGGGCCTGGCTGCGGCAACTGGCATCGACGCTGCCCCGGCGCCAGCTCGATGGCATTGTCGGGTTCAACAAGTTGCCCGGGCTGGACGTGTATTATGGCTCGGACCCGTGTTACGCGGCAAAGGTGCGACGCCTCAAACCCGCCTGGTCCCGCTGGCTCCCGCGCTACCGCCATTTCGCGCGGCTCGAATCCGAAGTCTTCCAGCGCGGACGCCGGACCCGGATCCTGGTGTTGACCGATCATGAGATCCCAGCCTACCGGGAATTCTACGGCACCGAGTCCGAGCGTTTCCACCTGCTCCCGCCTGGGATTGCCCGGCGTTCGGTGAATGAGGCGCAGCGTCAGGAGGCGCGCCGCAGGGTGCGGGAGGCGCAAGGCTGGCCGCTCGAAGAGCGCCTGCTGCTGCTGGTGGGCTCGGGCTTTCGGGTCAAGGGACTCGATCGCGCGATTGCGGCGCTGGCGGCCCTGCCCACGGATCTGCGCCGCCAAAGCCGGCTGGCGGTGATCGGGCAGAATCGTCCGGGCGCCTTCGCCCTCGAGGCGCGGCGCCTGGGTGTTGCCGATCGGGTCTGTTTCCTGGGCGGACGGCTGGATGTGCCCGATTGGCTGATGGCGTCCGATCTCCTGGTGCATCCGGCCTACAGCGAGTCGGCGGGGATGATCCTGCTCGAGGCGATGGCGTCGGGCCTGCCTGTGCTTGCCACGGACACCTGCGGCTACGCCCCGCACGTGACGCGGGCGCAGGCCGGGCGCATCGTGTGCTCGCCCTTTTCTCAGGCCGAGTGCAACCGCGCGTTGGCCGAGATGCTTGTGTCGGGCGAACAGGCGCGGTGGCGCGCCAACGGGCTCGAGTACGCGGCGCGCGAGGATCTCTACAGTTGCCACGACCGCGCCGCGGATCTGATCGAGCGGATCGTTCAGGGCAACCTCGACGCCAAGAGACCCCTACGCACCCCGTGATTGAACTGAGTCCACATCTTGAACGTCATCGGCCCGCGCACGACGCTTTCGAATGGCTGTTGAACTGCCCGGGCAAGGTCCATCGCGAGGTAAAACACCGGCGCACCGTCGAAGTCGAGATCGGCGGACGCCGCTTTTTCATCAAGGCCCATCGCGGATGCGGCTGGTGGGAGGTGCTCAAGGACTGGATTCGGGGCCGAGCGCCGATTGTGAGCGCCCGTTCCGAATGGGAGGCGATCGAGCGGGCAAGGGCGCTGGGGATTGAAACGCTCCGGGTGGCCGGCAAGGGCGAGCGGGGGCGGTGGCCGGCGGCCGTGGAATCGTTTGTCGTGACCGAGGCGCTCGAAGGCATGATCACGCTCGAAGATCTCACGCGGACCTGGGGCGGGTTGAGCGGGCGCAGGCAGGTGCTGTTCAAGCGGGCGCTGCTGACCAAAGTGGCGCGCATCGCGCGCCTGCTGCACGGGGCCGGGCTCAACCACCGCGATTTCTACCTCTGCCACTTGCTGGTGCGCGATCGCGACTGGGAACGATGGCAGCCAGGCGCCTCGTCCGCCGACGCCCTCGACCTTGTGCTGATCGACCTGCACCGTGTCCAGATGCGTCACCGGGTCCCGACGCGCTGGCTTCTCAAGGACCTGGCGGCGCTGCTCTTCTCTGCACTCGACTGCGGCCTCACCACGCGCGACTTGCTCCGATTCCTGCAGGAGTACCGGCAGAGACCATGGCGAGAAGTGCTGGCCACCGAGGGCCGTTTCTGGCGGCGCGTCTCGAGCAGGGCCGGGCGGCTTTACGCCGGATTCCACGGACGCCCTGCGCCGAGTCGGCATCTTGCGTAGTTTCAGGCCCCTTGCCCGAAACCATGCACCACAACAGGCTGTCGTTCCCGCTCGAGTCCCGCTCCTGCGCGCCTACGCCTTCGTGTGCGCGAGCAGAGCAGTGGAGGGGCGACGTCCGCGTCGCCCGCGAACACAGTCTGCGATCCCATCGGTCGGGGACGAGGACGTCCCCGCTCTCCGGCAGCCGCGGGACCGATTCGACGAAGGCCGCTCCTTCTGCAAGCCAGCCCTTCCCACTGGCTTGGGAGGCTGCAAGTGGATGCATCTTGGCTGCGATTGTGAAACCCTGCTCAGGCTGACGCGCAGACTATGCGGGCCAGGCCCGCGCGAACGCCGCGATCCGGTCCGCAACGTCATGGCCGGCAATGATCGAGTCGCCCAGCGAGATCCCGTTGCGATAATGCCCGGCCAGAAAGATCCCGGACGCGCGCGTCTCGATCGTTTCCATGAGCGTCTTGAAGCGCCCGTATCCGACTTCGTATTGGGGGATGGCTTGGCGATAGAGCACGGCGTGTCGGAACGTGGGACTGCCGCGGACACCGAGGATCGTGGCGAGATCGGTGAGTGTCAGGTTGAACAGTTCCTCGATTGGGCGCAGGGCCAGATCCGGCGCCCGCACGCCGCCCACGTAGGTGGTGAGAGTCACATGCCCGTCCGGGGCGCGATTCGGGAACAGCGAGGATGAGAAGAGCGTGCCGAGGATGCGGAACTTCTCGACTTCGGGCACCAGCATGCCAAAGCCGTCCAGCGGGTGGGCGACATCCGCGCGGCGGAAACCGAGCACCACGCTTGCGACAGGCGGGTAATAGACTTCGGCCAAAGGCGCGAGCGTCAGGCCGGCATCGGCATTGAGCGCGATGCGGGCCAGGCAGTGCGCCGGAGCGGCAAGCAGGACGGCCCGATGCTCGAAGGCGTCCTCCGATCCGCCGCTTTGGACCGACACCGTCCAGCCGCGGGGCGCGCGTTCGAGGGCGGTCACCGTCGTGTTGAGACGGATGGCGGCGCGCAGCCTCGCTTCGAGCGTGTCGGTCAACACCTGCAAGCCCTGGTCGAACGAGATCTTCTTCGCTTCCTGCTTCGAGACCTCGCCGCGGCGCTTGCGTTCGCGCGCCCCGAGAATCTGTCCGAGGATGAGAGACCCGTAGCGCTGCTCGACGGCGTGGAGTCGGGGAAAGGCATGGATGACCGAGAGCCGGCGGGGGTCGCCCGCGTAGATCCCGGCGATCATCGGATTGATGGCGTAGTCGAGCCACTCCCGGCCCAGCCGGCGCAGGACGAACTCGGCGACATTCTCCTCCTTGTCCGCTGGGGCGCGGCGCAGAAACGGCTCGCGCAGCAGGCGCAGTTTCGCGCCGGTCGAGAACAGTTTTGTGCCGAAGAACCTGAGGGGCGAGGCCGGCAGGCAGACCGGCTTGCCGCCGCGGACGAGGTAGCGGTTCTCAGCCCCCGGGTCGGAATACCCGCGTCGGGGTTCGAGGCCGAGATCGCGGATCAGGCCGCTGATCTTGGGCGAAGTTTCCAGAATCGAGTTGGGGCCGAACTCGGCCAGGTATCCGCTCTCCTGGACCGATCGGATGACGCCGCCGACCCGTTGATCGGCTTCGTAGAGCGTGACCGGCACGCCCGCCTGCATCAGCCGAAAGGCGGCGGTCAAACCGGTGATCCCGCCGCCTATGATCGCAACGGATCCGCTTGATCCGGCCGGATTCACTGCACCGACTCCGCGGGCACGATGCGGATGCGCTCGACGCCGACGCGCTGGACCGGCTTGCTGCGTTCGCCGCCGCTGCCGGCCGCGACGGGCGTGTCGCCGATGCGGCCGAGGACGTCGTCGCCGCGGATCAGCTCGCCGAAGGCCGTGTACTGGCGGTCGAGGAACCGGGCGTCGGCGAGGCAGACGAAGAACTGGCTGCCGGCCGAATCCGGATCCTGGGAGCGGGCCATCGAGATGACTCCGCGCACATGCGGGCGTTGGTTGAACTCGGCCTTGATCTGGTAGCCGGGGCCGCCCGTGCCCCAGGCGCGTTCGCGCGCGGGCTCTTTGGTGAGCGGATCGCCGCCCTGCACCATGAAGTCCTTGACGATCCGGTGGAAGCAGGTGCCGTCATAAAAGCCGGCCTGCGCCAGCTTCTTGAAATTGGCCACGGTGTTCGGGGCCACATCGGGCCAGAAAGCGATGACCATTTCGCCTTCGGTGGTCGTGATCACGGCCACTTCGTCTAGGGTGGTGTTCATTGGATGGAATCGGCCGGGACGATGCGCACGGTCTCGACCCCGATCCGCTCGGTCGGGACGCTTCGTTCGGTGCCGAAAGCATTCATCTTTGTGGGCGTTTCCCCGATCTTCAACAACACGTCCTCGCCCCGGATCACGCGGCCGAAGCAGGTGTACTTGTTATCGAGGTGAGACGCGGCGTCGAGACAGACGAAGAACTGGCTGCCGGCCGAGTCCGGATGCGCGGAGCGGGCCATCGAGAGCACGCCGCGCGCATGTTTGCGGCTGTTGAACTCGGCCTTGATCTTGTATCCGGGATCCCCGGTGCCATAGCGGGCCTGGGCCGCCGGATCCTTGGTGAGCGGATCGCCGCCCTGGATCATGAAGCCCTTCACGATCCGGTGAAAACAGGTGCCATCGTAGAACTTGTCCCTCGCCAGTTTCTTGAAATTCTCGACTGTCTTCGGCGCAACGTCCGGCCAGAACTCGACGACCATCCTGCCTTTGGTGGTCTCGATCACGGCCACTTCGTTCGAAGCGGACGCGGTCGTCTTGGCCTCTTCTTTCTTCAGCGTCCCGGCGTCGGATTGACCCAGGACCGTCGCGGCGCACAGGCCCAGGCCGCTGATGACGCTCAACAACACGTTCTTCATGCAGGACAGATTGGCTTGACCATGCCGCCAGTGTCACGCCCGGAATTCGAGCCCACCCCCGAGAACACAAAGTTGGGAAGTTCAATCCCGTCGAGGGGTCCTCACAATCGACACAACCGTTCAGGTGCTTGCTGGTGTTCAGTCAAGCGCTCCTGCGCGGCGACGCGGTTGATGGGCAGGGCAGACTCTTGTTCTTGCCGGCGAAATCGAGCGGCGAACTTCACGTGGCGCCTTCGTAAACCGCCAGCACGTTCTCCGGTGGCACGTCCGGCTGGAAGAGATGGGCGGGGCCGACAATGTACCCGCCCCCGTTGCCCAACACCTCGCAATAACGGCGCGCCTCGGCGCGAACGGCCGCGGGCGTCGCGGCGGGAAGCAAGTGCTGCATGTCGAGGCCCCCGTGGAAGCAGAGTCGATCGCCAAACGCAGCCTTCAGTTCCTCCGGCGCCATGTCGGGTCCCGCCGGTTGGATGGGGTCCAACACGTCCACGCCCAGACGGATGAACTCGGGGATGAAGGAGCGGATCGAGCCGCAACTGTGGAAGAGCACGCGCCCCCCCAGGCCGTGGATGCAGTCGATCATGTCGCCGAGATAGGGGGCGACGAATTCACGGAACATGGCCCGCGAGACCAACGGTCAATAGGTGTCAAGCTAAGCCGTAGTGATTCAATAGGGACAAAACGCAAAGACGCCAAGGCGCAGAGGCGCGGAGTGAAAGGAAACCAAGCCGCAGCACCGGTCCCTATTCAGCGAGCGTC
>Ga0116154_10001930_pt1 | contig 16361 bp, 13 predicted proteins | sample AD_UKC030_MetaG_FD_89898 | JGI IMG/M metagenome (GOLD analysis project Ga0116154, IMG submission 89898) | Active sludge microbial communities of municipal wastewater-treating anaerobic digesters from USA - AD_UKC030_MetaG | ecosystem: Engineered > Bioreactor > Anaerobic > Digestate | place: USA...
CAGCTGCAAATAGCCTGAGATCTTCTATCCGGCCGTTTGTGCAGCTTCCCAGGAACACATAGTCAATCGGGTGACCCAGCAGTTTCATGCCGGGCCTGAAACCCATGTATACAAGTGATTTCAGATACGAACTGCCGGTTGAGTGACCTGAGGCGGGGAATGTCGGGCCGGCCTTACCGGGAGAGGGTATGACCCCGTCGATGGCCATTCCCATTCCGGGATTTGTACCATAGGTTATCATAGGCGGTATTTCGTGGGCGTTGAAGGTGACCTCCCTGCCAAAGTGTGCGCCGCAGTCACTGCGGAGTGAGTGCCACCGGTGGATAAGGTGTGAGAATTCGGGGTTATCAGAAACTGAAGGTATCTGTGCCAGCCAGTTGAAGGTCACCTCATCAGGTGCTATCAGTCCGCCCCGGGCTCCCATTTCGATGCTCATGTTGCAGACTGTCATGCGCGACTCCATGCTCAGTTTCCTGACAGCCTCACCTGCATATTCGACAAAGTAACCCGTGGCTCCACCGGCACCGAGTGAGGCAATGATGTACAGTATCAGGTCCTTGGAGGTGACTCCTTCCCGCAGTTTCCCTTTTACATTGATCCTCATTTGTTTCGGCCTGGCCTGTAGCAGGCACTGAGTTGCAAGTACCATCTCAACTTCGCTTGTTCCAATACCGAAGGCTATCGTACCAAATGCTCCATGTGTTGAGGTGTGACTGTCACCGCAGACTATTGTCATCCCGGGAAGGGTGTATCCCCGCTCGGGTCCGGTGACGTGAACGATGCCGTTTCCCGGATCACCCATACCGAAATATGTGATACCGGCGGCATGACAGTTCTCTTCCAGTGTCTCCACCTGCGACCGGGAGACAGGATCGGCAACCGGCAGATGCTGGTTCACTGTGGGAATATTATGGTCGGCAGTGGCAACGGTCCTCTCCGGCCTCAATACACTGACTCCCCGTGTCCGCAGGCCGCTGAAAGCCTGCGGGCTGGTAACCTCGTGGATGTAATGCCGGTCAATGTACAGGACATCCGGTCCTCCCTGAATTGACCTGACCGCATGAGCATCCCAGATCTTGTCAAAGAGTGTCTTTCCGCTCATTGTCTATCTTTGAAATTGCATCGATGAATGCCTCAACGGACGCGGTGACTATATCAGTGTTTGCGGAGAAACCGTAAAAGATTTTACCTGCATGTTCTACCTGGATGTGTACCTTGCCCATGTCATCGCTTCCCCTGGTAATGGCCTGGATGAGGAACTCCTCCAGGTGCACATTCTCATGTATAAGGTGCTTTACGGCTGTGAAGGCAGCATCAATCGGGCCGTTGCCGGGAGCCGTTGAGGTGTGTACTTCTCCATTGATCCTGATTCCCACTGTTGCAACAGGCATGACCGAGTTGCCGCAGAGGACCTGCAACGACTCCAGTTTGAGCCTCTTTTCTCCACGGAAGACCTCACCCGAAAGGATCCTGATGTCCTCATCATTGATCTCCTTCTTTTTGTCGGCCAGCATAAGGAAGCGATGGTAGATCTCGTCAAGTTCTTCCCTGCCCAGTTCAATTCCAAGTGTTTCGAGACGGTGGTTCAGTGCAGCCCTCCCGCTTCTGGCAGTAAGGATTATTGACGATTCCCTGACACCAACCTCCTTCGGATCAATGATCTCATAGTTCTCACGCTTTTTCAGCACTCCATCCTGGTGAATGCCGGAGGAATGTGCAAAGGCATTCCGGCCGACGATTGCCTTATTCGGCTGTACAGGCATACTCATCAGGGTGGAGACGAGCCTGCTTGTGCTGAATATAAGCTTAGGCCTGATGCCGGTTGTAAGGTTAAGGTCATGGTGGCTTTTCAGGATCATCGCCACCTCCTCGAGGGAGGTGTTGCCGGCCCTCTCTCCGATGCCATTGATTGTAACCTCCGCCTGCCGTGCACCGTTGATGAGCCCCATAACAGTGTTGGCGGTGGCCATTCCCAGGTCATTGTGGCAGTGGGTTGAGAGTATTGCACGGTCAATGTTCGGCACATTTTCCATGAGGTACCTGATCTTACTTCCGTACTCTTCAGGCAGGCAGTAGCCTGTTGTATCCGGTATGTTGACCACTGTGGCGCCGGCCTTGATTACCGCCTCCGTGACCCTGGCGAGATACTCATTTTCGCTGCGTCCTGCGTCTTCCGCATAGAATTCCACATCGTCAGTGAATTTCCGGGCATACTTGACAGCATCAACAGCTCTTTTGATTATCTCTTCCGGGGTGGTTCGGATCTTGTACCGGATATGCCACGGCGAGGTGCCGATGCCGGTATGGATTCTCTTTCTTTCAGCGTAATGCAGCGCTTCGGCAGCCACTTCAATGTCTTTCTTCACTGCCCGCGTAAGTGCGCAGATGACCGGCTCCCTGACGGCCCTCGATATCTCAACCACCGAACGGAAGTCGCCCGGGCTGGAAACCGGGAATCCTGCCTCAATTACATCAACACCCAGCGCTTCGAGCGCCTTTGCCACCTCGATCTTTTCAACTGTATTGAGCTGGCACCCCGGCACCTGTTCTCCGTCACGGAGGGTGGTGTCAAAGAAGATCACCTTGTTTTTGTCCATGATTTCCGTGCTGGGGTTATTTGTTTTCCGGTCTCAGTTTCCTTACGGCTGCACCTGCTCTCCACATTTCAGACGATCCCATTTCAGCCAGCTCGGCATTGAGTTGTTCCCGGTAGCCCGGAGCACCGGTAGAGGTGAGCACCCTGACGCATTCCTCGCCGGAGCTTACTTTTGCATACAGCTCCCTGAATACAGGCAGTGTAGCTTCCCTGAACCTTGGTTTCCAGTCGAGTGCACCACGCTGGGCGGTGGCGCTGCAGTTGGCATACATCCAGTCCATCCCTTTCTCGTCGACAAGCCTGATAAGACTCTGCGTCAGCTCCTCCACCGTCTCATTGAATGCTTCTGACGGCGAATGACCGTTTTCGCGAAGCACCTGGTACTGTGCCTCCATTATACCCTCGAGGGCTCCCATGAGTACGCCGCGTTCGCCGGTTAGGTCACTGAAGACCTCCTTCTCAAAAGTGGTGGGAAAGAGGTACCCGGAACCAATTGCAATTCCCAGGGCAATAACCCGCTCTCCGGCCCTTCCGGTATGATCCTGGAAGACTGAGAAGCTGGAGTTGATACCGGCTCCGGCAAGGAAATTGCGCCTGACGCTGGTGCCTGATCCCTTCGGGGCACAGAGGATCACGTCAATGTCAGGCGGGGGTATAACACCCGTATGCTGCTTATATGTAACGGAGAAGCCATGCGAGAAGTAAAGGGCCTTTCCGGTGGTGAGATATTGCCTGATCACCGGCCACAATATACGCTGGGCGGCATCCGATACAAGGTATTGGATGATTGTGCCGCGCGCAGCTGCCTCCTCAACGGTGAACAGTGCCACGCCCGGGACAAATCCGTCTGCAACGGCCCGGTCCCAGTCAGCCCTGAACTCCGGCGCCTGGCCGACAATTACATTGATGCCGTTGTCACGCATGTTCATGGCCTGTGCCGGTCCCTGAACACCGTAACCGATGACGGCAACAACCTCATCCTTAAGTGCCACGCGTGCTTTTGACAGCGGAAATTCCTGCCTTGTTACCACATTCTCAACGACTCCTCCAAAATCAATCTGTGCCATAATGAATATCTGTTAGGTTAGTGTCATGTTTAGTTGTAAAATTCAAGTGCCTCCTGGCGGGTTCCCCTGGCTTCATCCATCTCACGGAGGTATGCATTGAGTTCCTTCACCTGACGTGTGACCGCCACCCGGCCTGAGCTGACGAACTGCAGCACCCCGCAAGGCTCCAGCAGCGCGAGCAGTTCTTTTATCTCCGTCCTGGTGCCGCATTTCTCCACAACCATGTATTCGGGTTTTACTTCCAGTATCCTTGCATTATGTTTCCTGACGATGTCACCTATCATACTGCCCGACATGAGTCCCCTGGTAGTGACCTTGTAGAGGGCCATCTCCTGGCAGATTATCTCAGAGGATGTGTGCACGAATACCTTGAGCACGTCAACCACCTTTTCTATCTGGCGGGCAACTTTCTGCACAATCTCCGGCGTGGTGCGCACAACCATTGTCAGCATTTGAACTCCCGGAACCGCTGATTCCGAGGCGGTTATGCTTTCTATGTTTATCTGCCTCCGCGTCAGGATAAGGGTTATCCTGCTGAGGATCCCGATATGGCTTTCACTGAATAGTGATATTGTAAATTCCTGTTTCATGACTTGCTGGTGTATGTAAGTGTTACTTCAGATACTGATGCTCCCGGTTCAACCATAGGGAGAATATTTGCCATACGGCTGACCTCCGCCACCAGGATAAAGGGGCCTTCTGAGCCAAGCATCTCTGCGGCAGATGCTTTCAGCTCTTTGCGGTCATATATCTTTCGCCCCGGGATGCCATAGGCAGAAGCCAGTGTCACAAAGTCGGGGTTGACCATCTCCGTTGAGGCATAGCGGCTGTTGAAGAACATTTCCTGCCACTGGCGCACCATTCCCAGGAAACTGTTATTGAGGATGACGATTTTCACCGGTATGCGATACTGCATTATTGTTCCAAGTTCCTGGATCGTCATCTGAAAGCCGCCGTCACCGATAAAGGCTATCACCTGCCGGTCTGTGGTGGCGGTGGCGGCGCCCAGGGCTGCGGGAAGACCGAAGCCCATCGTTCCCATACCCCCCGAGGTAATGAGGGTGTTGCTTTCAGTGAAGCGGTAATAGCGGGCTACTGCCATCTGGTGCTGGCCAACGTCAGTCACCACCACCGCATCCCTGCCGGCAAGCTCCGAGATTACCTTCACCACTTCACCCATTTTCAGCTCGCCCTGGTCCGGCTCCGTCTCAGGCCTGATGACCTTTTCGTGCTCCCTGGTGTCAAGGATCCTGAACTCGCGTATCCATTCCTCCCTTTTTCTTTCCCTGATGTGTGGCAGCATGGCTGTCAGGATTTCTTTCACATCTCCGTTGATGCCAAGATCAGCCCTGACATTCTTGTCTATCTCAGACCTGTCTATCTCAATGTGTATTACCCTTGCCTGTGGTGCATACTTCTTAAGGTTACCTGTCACCCGGTCATCAAATCGCATTCCGGCGGCAATGATCAGGTCAGCTTTGTTTGTCAGCACATTGGGGGCGTAGTTGCCATGCATGCCCAGCATACCGGCGAAGAGCCTGTGATCATGACTGAATGCCGGTATCCCAAGCAGGGTGACGGCTACGGGTATACCTCCCTTTTCGGCAAAGGTCTTCAGCTCAGCCACGGCACCGGAGATGATAACCCCGTGGCCGGCCAGGACCAGGGGCCTTTCCGCATGGTTGATCATCACTGCGGCTGATTCAATATCCCTGCTGACAAGTGGGTTCACCGGATTGTAGCTGCGTATATACGTGCACTTGCTGTAACGGAAAGTCATGATCTCATTCTGGGCATCCTTTGATATGTCAACCAGTACAGGGCCGGGCCGCCCGGTACGCGCTATATAGAATGCCCTGGAAATTGTGTCCGGTATTTCAGCGGCTTTCTTCACCTGCGCATTCCATTTGGTTACAGGCATCGAAATGCCCAGGATATCAGTCTCCTGGAATGCATCCGTACCAATGAGTGCAGATGTCACCTGTGCCGTTATGAAGACCACGGGCACCGAGTCAAGATAAGCATTGGCGATTCCGGTCACGAGGTTGGTGGCTCCAGGACCGGATGTGGCGAAGCAGACTCCCGGTTTACCCGTTACCATGGCATAGGCCTGTGCTGCATGTGCGGCACCCTGCTCGTGCCTTGTGAGTATATGCCTGAGACTACTGCTGTAGTCGAGCAGCTTGTCATATACAGGCATGATGGCACCGCCGGGGTAACCAAAGATTGTGTCAACGTCCTCCTCGACAAGTGATTTCAGGAGCGCTTCGGCTCCGGTAATTACATTACCTTGTACCGTACTGACCAAAGAATCTGTTGCAGGAACATTCTCTGCTGCTGTTGTTTCAGTCAGCCCGTCCGCAGGCAGGGATGATTCTGCCCGGCCCGGCAATTTATGACTGATATTCTTTTTCATTCGCCTGATCATTTTTCAAATCTCTCTTATTGCACCCCGGTCTGCAGAGCTGACATGAGCTGCATAAACCTTCAGTGCATCTGAAACCCTGCGGACCCTGTTCTTCGGTGTGAATGCCGCGGTTCCCCTGGCTTCCTCTGCTCTGCGTCTTGTCTCCAGGACAGTCTCATCCACTTCCAGCCTGATGGTTCTGGCAGGAATGTCAATCATTATCCTGTCGCCGTTGCCCACCAGGGCTATTGTTCCCCCGGCGGCGGCCTCTGGGGAGAGGTGCCCTGCCGAGAGACCGGCAGATCCTCCCGAGAAGCGGCCGTCAGTGATGAGGGCGCACCGGCGGTCAAGATCTTTTGACCTGAGATATGATGTGGGGTACAGCATCTCCTGCATCCCCGGGCCGCCGCGGGGCCCCTCATAACGGATCACCACAACATCACCCTCCCTGACCATGCCTCCGAGAATGCCGGCCACGGCATCCTCCTGGGAGTCAAAGACCACTGCCGGTCCGCTGAACCGCAGCATTGAGCTGTCAATGGCTGCCGTCTTCACAATGCATCCGCCAGGAGCAAGGTTTCCATAAAGTACCGCCAGCCCTCCGTCATTGCTGTATGCATGACTTCTATCCCTTATTGCCCCGGTAACCCTGTCAGTGTCATGTGAAGTGTACCTTGCCCGGGAGGCGAAGGGTTCGGACCCGGCTGACCTGTCAGGGGCAGAGAGAAAGAGATCAGGTGCTTCCGGCAACACGGCCGGACTCAAAATATCCCATCCGGCCAGCGCCTCTTCAACTGACGGATAGTCAATCCTGCGGGCAGAAGCATCAATCAACCCCGCCCTGTAAAGCTCACCCATGATTGCAAAGACACCTCCGGCGCGGTTGACATCTTCAACATGATATGCCGAAGCAGGGGAGACCTTGCATAAGTTCGGAACATTGCGTGAGAGCTGATCTATGTCTTTCATGGAAAAATTCACCCCGGCCTCATGCGCTATGGCAAGCAGGTGCAGAACGGTGTTGGTTGAGCCCCCCATGGCGATATCAACAGTCATTGCATTCATGAATGCTTCCCTGGTGGCTATGGAGCGTGGCAATGCTGTTTCATCGCCGTCATTGTAGTACCTTTCAGCAAGATCAGCTATCAGGTGTGCTCCCCTCCGGAATATCTTCATCCTGTCAGAGTGTGTTGCCAGCACGGTGCCGTTGCCGGGCAATGCAAGACCGAGCGCCTCGGCCAGGCAGTTCATGGAGTTGGCTGTGAACATCCCCGAGCAGGATCCGCAGGAGGGACATGATGATCTCTCAAGGTCACCGAGCTTTTCAGCGGAGACCGAGTCATCGGCGGCGGCCACCATTGTATCGATCAGGTCAACAGCTTTTCCGGCCGAGAGACCCGCTTCCATCGGTCCGCCCGAAACGAACAGTGCGGGAATATTCAGCCGCATGGCGGCCATCAGCATACCGGGAGTAATCTTGTCGCAATTGCTGATGCAGATCATCGCGTCAGCACGGTGTGCATTGCAGACATACTCCACGCTGTCAGCAATAAGGTCACGTGAGGGGAGTGAGTAGAGCATTCCACCGTGCCCCATGGCTATACCGTCATCAATTGCAATTGAGTTAAACTCGGCTGCAAAAAGCCCCCTGCGGGCAAGTTCCTCCCTGATTACGATGCCAGCCTGCTGCAGGTGCACGTGGCCCGGCACGAACTGTGAGAATGAGTTGACAACAGCTATCACAGGCCTGCCAAAATGTTCCTCCTTCATTCCATTTGCACGCCAGAGGCTCCTGGCACCGGCCATCGTCCTTCCGCTCATCGTCTGCAGGCTTCTCAGTTCTTTTTTCATTACAGCGTTATTGAAACAAAAAAAGCTCCCCGGTTTTCCGGGAAGCTTTTATATAATATTATCCTCACTATATACTACTCCCCGGTCATCCGCTTATGGCGATGATAATAAACAGGGCAATAAATAGTGATGTGTGGTACATAGTCCTACTTATGGTTGGCAAAAATAACCATAAATTTAAGAATACAAGAGAAAGCGGAAATTATTTTAATTTTTTAAACCTGATCTATACCTATTAATAAATGACAGGAATTAAAAAATAAATTATTTCAATACACCAAGGTCTTTTCCGACCTTTGTAAATGCAGCAATAGCCTTGTCAAGATGTTCTGTTTCGTGGGCAGCCGAGAGCTGGACCCTGATGCGGGCCTGACCTTTTGGAACCACAGGATAGTAAAACCCGATCACGTAGATGCCTTCCTTCAGGAGCCTTGCGGCCATTTCCTGCGAGAGTTTGGCATCATAGAGCATCACGGCGCATATGGCTGACTGTGTAGGCTTGATGTCAAAACCTGCCTTCAGCATTCTCTCCATGAAATACCTGGTGTTGTGATGGAGTTTGTCCTGGAGTTCGTTGGTTTCGGTCATCATTTCCACCATCTTCAGGCCGGCCGCGGCCACAAGGGGAGGGATGGAGTTGGAGAATAGGTATGGCCTCGAACGCTGGCGCAGCATCTCGATTATCTCCTTCTTTCCTGTTGTGAAGCCACCGATGGCGCCGCCGAAGGCTTTCCCGAGTGTGCCGGTAATGATCTCTATTTTTCCCCGGAGATCGTAAAGCTCGGTGACGCCGCGGCCGGTCTCTCCCACCACACCTGCGGAGTGCGATTCATCGACCATCACCATTGCATTGTACCTGTTTGCCAGCTCGTAAATTTTGCCGAGCGGAGCAACATTGCCGTCCATTGAGAAGACACCGTCAGTCACTATAAGCCTGAAACGGTGTTCCTGTGCCTGCTGTAGCTGCGCCTCAAGGTCTTCCATGTCAGCGTTTTCGTACCTGTATCGGTTCGCCTTGCACAGCCTTACCCCATCAATTATTGAGGCATGGTTCAGTGAGTCACTGATGATTGCATCATCACTCGTGAGCAGGGGTTCAAACACGCCGCCGTTGGCATCGAAACATGCAGCGTAAAGGATTGTGTCTTCGGTACCGAAGAAACCGGCTATCTTTTTCTCCAGCTCCTTGTGAAGGTCACCCGTTCCGCATATGAAACGGACCGAAGACATGCCGTAGCCGTGAGTATAAAGCGCTTCCTTTGCCGCTTCAACAAGCTTTTTGTTCGCCGAAAGGCCCAGGTAGTTATTGGCACAGAAGTTAAGCACCTTCTGCCCTGTATTCAGGGTTATCTCTGCCCCCTGGGGCGAAACAATGACACGCTCGTTCTTATAGAGACCAGCCTCCCTGATCTCCTCAAGCTGGACCACAAGATGATCCCTGTAACTGTCGTACATTTTAAGGAAATAATTAGGTAAAACGACTGCAAAGATGGGCTTTTACCGTCATTATCCAATGATGATAATCATCAATTACAGGGAACAATGAAATAAAAACCAAAACGGACTGCCGAAGCCGGGTGTCGGTTCTGCTGGAGTCACAGCCCGTATTTCTCAACAATCTGGTCGTGGGTGAGGCCCAGAATGCCGTGTTTCTTTCCCACCCTTATGAATGCTTCAAGTGCACGGTCAAGGTGATGTATTTCGTGGCCGGCAGAAATCTGTGTGCGTATCCGTGCCTGGCCGTTTGGCACAACCGGGAAGAAGAAGCCGATTGCATAGATCCCCTCGCGGTAAAGGTCTTTCGAGAAATCCTGAGAAAGCTTCGCGTTGAAAAGCATCACAGGCACGATGGGGGTATTACCCTCCTTAAGAATGAACCCGGCCTCTGTCAGTCCCTTCCGCCAGTATGCTGCATTCTTTTCGAGCTTATCGCGCCTTTCGGTGCTGCCGGAGAGAATGTCAAATACCTTCAGGACCCCCGAGACTATCACCGGGGCAATTGTGTTTGAGAAGAGGTAGGGACGTGCCTTCTGCCTGCACATATCCACAATTTCCTTTCGCCCTGAAACACAACCGCCGGAGGCACCTCCGAGAGCTTTACCGAAAGTTGCGTGATTATGTCAATCTTCCCAAAAACTCCGCAGTATTCATGAGTTCCCCTTCCTGTTTTCCCTATGAAACCTGTGGCGTGGGAGTCGTCGACCAGCAGCATGGCTCCGTATTTGTCACACAGATCCACCATTCTGTCAAGCATTGCCGTATCACCGTCCATTGAGAAGACACCGTCAGTGATCACCAGCTTCAGCCTCTTATCTGCATGAAGCTGCAGCTTCTCCTCCAGGTGCTCCATGCTCGAATGCTTGAAGGTGTCATGCTGTGCACTGCAGAGCCTCATACCGTCTATTATTGAAGCATGGACAAGACGGTCTGAAATCATAATATCCTCACTGGTGAGTATGGCTTCAAATACGCCGGCATTGGCATCCATGCATGACGGAAACAGTATCGTGTCCTCGGTGCCAAGGAAATCAGTAACCCTGTTTTCAAGCTCACGGTGGATGTCCTGTGTGCCGCAGATAAATCTTACGGATGACATGCCGTAACCCCTCGACTCAAGTCCGTCGTGAGCAGCTTTTATCACCTCCGGATGGCTGGAGAGGCCAAGGTAATTGTTGGCACACATATTAATTACCTTCTTCAGGTCCGAACCTGCAGGGAACTCAACTTCTATGTCGGCCGACTGTGCGCTGTGAATGAATCTTTCCTCCTTGAAAATGCCGGCATTGTGTATCTCTGCAAGCTGTGACTGATAGATACTTCTGATACTCTCGGGGAAACTCATTGGGTTTTTGTTTATTGTTTCAGGTACTGGTTGACCAGTGCAACGATGCTGTTCACACTGTCAAAAGCCTCCGGTGTGGCCTTTGAAGGGGGGATCTTGATCTTGAATCTGTTCTCAAGAAATACAAGAAGAGAGACCATAGAAAAAGAGTCTACATAACCGCTTGAAATGAGAGGAGTTTCATAGGTGATCTTTACATCATCATCATCAATGTATTCTTTGACGACATACTTCAGCACCAGCTCCTTCATTTCATTGATATTCATTTCTTCCATAAAAAGTGTTTTAAAAATTAGTGTGTTTTTATACAGTTAATTATCAGTCGTTTTCAAGTGTCGAGAGGTCCCCTGTCTCCTCTCCCCATTCCCGGGCGTGGAGGACGCGTCTCATTATCTTGCCGCTGCGTGTTTTCGGCAGCCTGTCCATGAATTCCACAGCCTGCGGCATGGCAAGTGGTGAAAGACGTTTCCTGATGAAGTTCATGATCTCAAGTTCAAGGTCAGGGTTGGGTGTATGGCCCGGCTTCAGGGTAATGAATGCCTTGACCACCTCCATATTTATCTCATCAGGTTTGGATGTAACAGCAGATTCGGCCACGGCAGGATGTTCAAGGAGTGCGGATTCCACCTCAAACGGGCTCACGAGATGTCCGCCTGTATTTATTACATCATCATCCCGCCCGATGAACCAGTAATAGCCCTCACTGTCAATGCTTGCCCTGTCGCCCGAAAGGTACCATCCGTTGACAAATTTTTCCCTGTATTTTTCCTCATTGTTCCAGTAGGCACGCATCAATGCCGGCCATCCGGGTCTGAAAGCTATGAGACCGGCCCTTCCGTGTTCCGGATAAGGCTGGTATGTGACCGGATCAAGTACCGTTCCGGTTATCCCGGGAAAGGTTCTGCCCATTGACCCTGGCTTGATCTTCATCCCGGGGAAGTTGGTTATCATTATTGATCCGGTCTCTGTCTGCCAGAAGGTGTCATGGAACGGTTTACCGAACACTTTCTCAGACCATATCACGGCTTCGGAGTTGAGGGGTTCGCCCACGCTTGCCAGGTGGCGCAGCGATGAAAGATCAAATGACTTCACTATCTCATCTCCGGCCTTCATAAGTGACCTTATTGCGGTGGGAGCGGAGTACCATACTGTAATCCTGTTCTTTTCGGCAAAGCGGTACCATGCCTGAGCCGAGAAACCGATGTCAAGAACGCATTGTGTCACCCCGAGGCTCCACGGACCTATGATACCGTACGATGTGCCGGTAACCCATCCCGGGTCTGCCGTACACCAGTAAATGTCATCATCACGCAGGTCAAGGACCCACTTTGTTGTAAGGTATTGTGATATAAGCGAATAGTGGACATGTTTTACTCCCTTGGGCTGCCCTGTGGTTCCTGAAGTATAATGCAGCACAGAAGGGGTCTCGGCATGGGTAGGGCAGATATCAAACTGTTCCACCGGCTCCGCCCTGTCAAGGCTGAACAGCACTTCGCCGGGGGCGAGGTCTGCCTGCTTCATTTCATCGACGATTATCACAAACTCAAGGTCAGGCAGTTGCTGGCGTATCTTCCTGACTTTACCGAGATGTTTCTTCTGGGTAATGATAGCCCTGGTTCCCGCGTTTTCAAGTCTTACAAACAGGGATTCTTCGCCGAAGGCGGAAAAGAGAGGCTGGACAATGGCCCCCATTTTAAGAATGCCAAGGAATGAGAGATACAGTTCGGGGATCCTGTCCATGAAGAGGCATACCCTGTCGCCCTCTGTAATGCCAATACCCCTGAGGAAGGAACCGATTGTGTTGCCTGCGATACGGATGTCATTATAGGTGAACCGCCTGCTTATTCCCCCGAACCCTTCGTAGATGAGTGCAACCTTTGATCCATTGCCTTTCAGGCAGATCCTGTCGCTGCAGTACCACCCGATGTTGATTACATCACCGTTCTTATATTCAAGCTCTTTTTCAGCTACGGCCCAGGTGAAGTTGGCCGACAGCTCTTCATAGGATTTGTGTTCAGGGTTCAATGCCATATGTTATCGTAACAATGACATGTAAGATAGAATTATTTTCGATACTGCCAAGCTGCAAAACTGACTTTTCTCATGTTTCCGGTCAGTCCCAGCTCAGTATAACCTTGCCGCAGTTGCCTTCCTCCATTATATCAAAACCCTTCTGAAACTCATCGATATGGAACCGGTGGGTGATTATCGGGTCAAGGTTAATGCCGCCGATTATCATCATCTGCATTTTATACCAGGTCTCCCACATCTCGCGGCCATAGATGCCCTTCAGCGTCAGTGCCTTGAAAATGATATCACTCCATGGCACCTCGAAGTTCGAGGGGAGAATGCCCAGCAGGGCGATGTTGGAACCGTTGTACATGTTTGCGATCATCTCACGGAAGGCTGCAGGGGAGCCTGACATCTCAAGTCCCACGTCGAAGCCTTTCATATGAAGTGGTTCAAGGACATCCTTGATTTTCTCTCCCTTTTTCGGATTGACAACCATTGTGGCTCCCATCTTTTTTGCCAGCTCGAGGCGGTAGTCGCTCAGGTCGGTTGCCACAACATTGCGCGCACCTGCGAACCTGGCGATGGCGACTGCCATGCTCCCTATCAACCCTGATCCTGTGATAAGCACATCCTCACCCAGCAGGGGAAAGGCAAGCGCCGTGTGTGTCGCGTTACCGAAGGGATCCATGATGGCTGCCCAGTCGTCTGGTATCCTCGGATCAAGAAGCACGACATTGCGTGCCGGCACCTTGACATACTCTGCGAAGGAGCCGTCGATGTGAACTCCTATCCCGACTGTATTCTCGCAGACATGTTCGCGGCCGCGACGGCAGTTACGGCATGTGCCGCAGAACAGGTGCCCCTCACCGGTTACCCTGTCGCCCACCTTTACGTTTGTGACACCCGGGCCCGCATTTTCAACATATCCCATATACTCGTGTCCTATTGTCATGGGTACCTTTATCGTCTTCTGTGCCCATTCATTCCATTCGTATATATGAAGGTCAGTGCCGCAGATGGCTGATTTCCTGACCTTTATTATCACATCATTGTAACCCGGTTCCGGAACAGGCACTTCCTGCATCCATAATCCTTTGGCAGCCTGTGCCTTGACAAGTGCTTTCATCTTTTTCATCGGGAGTACTCATTAATTCGTTATGACGTAAAAATAATACAAATAGAGGTCACAAAATATGATTTTTAATGTTGCCGGCAAGGGCAAATTGCCCTTCGCCACATAATATTTATCTTTGTCAGGCGCTGCCGCCGGTACCATAACATGATAGGGCGATGCGGCCATCATCAGTTCAGGCAACAATAAAAATATGACAGACAGAAAAATCAGGGTGCGCTTTGCCCCGAGCCCCACAGGCCCTCTTCACATCGGCGGCGTACGCACGGCACTGTATAACTTTTTATTTGCACGTCACCATGGCGGGACTTTCATACTCCGGATCGAGGACACAGACCAGACGCGCTACGTTGACGGAGCGGAGGATTATATAATGGACTCCCTTGAATGGGCCGGAATAAAGGTAGACGAGGGTGTCCGTGAGGGAGGACCTTTTGCCCCTTACCGTCAGAGCGACAGGAAGGAAATATATCATCGTTATGCTGATGAACTCCTCCGCCGCGGTGATGCTTATTATGCCTTCGATACGCCTGAAGAACTCGAAAAGCTCAGACAGGAATATGAATCTCGTGGCGAGACCTTCAACTACGGCTGCACCACAAGGATGAGCATGTGCAACTCACTTACCCTCCCGGCAGGGGATGTTGAGCGGCGCATTGCCTCGGGGGAGCATTTTGTGGTAAGATACCGCATGCCTGAAAATGAAGACATTCATTTCAATGACCTGATAAGGGGTGACATTGTTGTGAATACTTCAACCCTCGATGACAAGGTGCTTTACAAGTCTGACGGCATGCCAACCTACCACCTTGCCAACATCGTTGATGATCACCTGATGGAGATATCGCACGTGATACGGGGAGAGGAATGGCTTCCGTCACTGCCGCTGCATGTCATGCTCTACCGAAGTTTCGGCTGGGAGGCGCCACTGTTTGCCCACCTGCCGCTGCTGCTCAAGCCTACTGGCAAAGGCAAACTGAGCAAGCGCGACGGCGACAAGATGGGGTTCCCGGTGTTTCCGCTCTATTGGCCATACGGCGAAACGGCTTCCGGTTACCGCGAAGAAGGCTACTTCCCCGAAGCGTTCGTCAACATGCTGGCCCTCCTGGGATGGAACCCGGGTACGGAACAGGAAATATTCACAATGGACGAACTGATTGCAGCCTTTACAATAGACCGGGTCGGCAAATCAGGCTCCCGATTTGATCCTGATAAGGCGAAGTGGTTTAATGCCAGATATTTCCATATGAAAAACGACGAGGAACTGGCAGACCTCTTCATGCCCCTGGTGAAGGAAAAAGGATTCACTCCCGACAGGGCCACGCTGGTGAGAATAATCTCACTGGTGAAGGAGAGAGCCGGTTTTGTAAAGGATCTCTGGCATGAGGCCGACTTCTTCTTCGTGGCTCCGGAGAGCTATGATCCTGACGTTGTCAGGAAGCGCTGGAGTGCCGACTCACCGCGGCAGATGGGCGAGCTTCGCGGGAAGGTTGCCAGTGTGCAGCCCTTCGCACCGGAGGTGCTTGAGCAGAGCGTGAAGGAGTGGATTGTCTCGTCCGGATACAACACCGGTGCAATACTGAACCTGTTCAGGCTGCTGCTTGTGGGTGCTTCGAGGGGTCCGCACCTCTTTGACATAGCAGCACTCATTGGCCGGGAGGAGACGCTGCGCCGGCTTGATGAAGGCATCAGACGGCTCTCATCATAACCCTGATGAAACTCTCCGCGGAGATAAGATATATTGACTTTCACACCCATTCAGCGGGTGGCAGTTCTGACACAGTTGCCGTCAGGAACCTGATGGCAGGTGATGAGGCGCCTGCTGATTTCTCAGCAAACACCCTCTTTTCGGCAGGCATTCATCCATGGCAGCTTACAGATGACAACCTCGGACAGATGCAGACTGAATTGCTTTTAACGGCAGCGCACCCTCATGTGGTGGTGATAGGAGAGGCCGGGTTTGACCGGCTTCGCGGGGCACAGGGGGAGGTACAGTACCGGGCCTTTCTCTTCCAGGCGCATATTGCCGCGGAAATGGGGAAGCCTGTAGTAATCCATTGCGTCAAAGGCTGGGATGAACTGAGGCGTGTGCGCAGGGAGGTCAAACCCGGCCGCCCATGGGTCATCCATGGATTCAGGGGCAGCGGCAGCCTTGCTGCCTCACTGGCCGAAGAAGGATTCTGGTTCTCCCTTGGCGCAAAAGGACTGACCACCGAAGTGCTTGATTCCATATACCATGAGAAACTTCTTCTCGAGACTGATGATTCCGGCACGCAGATATCCGAAGTCTACCGCCTCTTCGGGGCAGCCGCGGGGTATGATGAACAAAGGGCGGAAAGCCTTGTGCGGAATAATTTCAACACATTACTGAACTTCAGCCTGTGATGGAGGGATGGTTGTCACGCACCGAGATGCTGCTGGGACCTGAGACACTGCAGACGCTGAAGGAGTCG
>Ga0116154_10001937_pt1 | contig 16328 bp, 19 predicted proteins | sample AD_UKC030_MetaG_FD_89898 | JGI IMG/M metagenome (GOLD analysis project Ga0116154, IMG submission 89898) | Active sludge microbial communities of municipal wastewater-treating anaerobic digesters from USA - AD_UKC030_MetaG | ecosystem: Engineered > Bioreactor > Anaerobic > Digestate | place: USA...
GCAGGTTGTTGAAATGCTTCGAGTATTTCAACAACCTGCTAGAGACCCGCCAGGATGGCGTCCACCTCCGCCCGCTTCTCGTAATCCGGCTTCTTGGCCTTGAGCTCCGTCAGCACCCGCCGTGCGTTGGCGGAGTCCTTGAGGCTGGCGTAGACCTTCCCGAGCTCGAAGTAAGCATCCCACTCGGAGGGGGCCAGCTTGATCAGCTCCGCGTAGGCGTCCCGGGCCTTCTCCAGGGTCCCCGCGCTTACGTAGGCCCGGGCCAGGTTCAGCCGGATGGTAGGATTCCGGGGGGAAAGCTGGAGGGCCTTCTCGTAGTGGAAGATACTCTTGTCCCAAAGCCCCTTGCGGCCGTAGGCGTTGGCCAGGTTGTTGTTGGCCTCCAGGGAGTTCGGGTCGATCTTGTACGCTTCCTCCAGGGGAGGCAGGGCCTTGTCGTCGAAACCCGCTTCCAGGTAGAGCTTGCCCAGGTTGATGCGGGGCGGGGCGTAGGCCTTGTCCAGGGCGGCGGCTCGGGTATAGGCCGCGATCGCCCCGTCCGCGTTCCCGGCCCCGTCGTGGGCCAGACCCAGGGTGTACTGGTACAGGGCGTTGTTCGGGGCCGCAGCGACGGCCTTCTCCGCCAGGGGCACGGCTTCCCGGAATTTCTTGAGGTCGATCTTGACGTTGGCCAGGTTGTAGTTCGTGACCGCGTCGGACTCGACGGCCAGGGCCTCCGCGAAGGTCCTCTCCGCGTCCGCCAGGTTCCCTTCCTTGACTTGGGCCAGACCGAGGTCCCGTAGGGCCGTCACGTTCTTCGGCTCGAAGGAGAGGGCCGTCCGGTAGGAGGTGATGGCCCCCTTGGTGTCTCCCTTCGCGAACAGGACCCGCCCGATCTCGATATGGGCACGGACGAAATCGGGCTTGATCTTGACCGCGGTCCGGAACGCCGTCAGGGCGGCGTCGTTGTTCCGGAGGACCCGCTGGGTCATGCCCAGGTTGAAGAAGGCCGGCTCGAACTGGGGATTCAGGGAACCCGCGGACTCGAAGGACCTTCGGGCCTCCTCGTATTTCTTCAGGGCATATTGGGCCTTCCCGAGCTCGAAGGCGTACAGGTAGTTCTTGGGATCCAGCCTTGTGGCTTCCTCCAGTTCCTTCACGGCCAGGTCCGGGAGCTTGGAATCGTTGTAGATCTTGCTCAGGGTGTAATGCGGGCGGGCGTCCGTGGCGTCCTTTCGGATGGCCTCCTGGGCCGTCTTCTGGGCGTCCTTGGCGGACTGGATGCCGTCCGGACTCTCGGGGGCCCGCTTGTACCCGTCGTAATAGGATTCCGCGATGTCCGCCAGGGTCCGGGCCGCGAACTTGTCCTCCCCGGGGGGAAGGATCTCCTGGGCGGAGGCGAAGGACTTGCGGGCGGGGTCGTACTGCCCGTTCGTCATGGACTCCCGACCTTTGCGGACCAGCTCGTTCACGGCCCGCATTTTTTCCTGGAGCTCCGCGCTCTTCTTGGCCAGCTCCGCCTCCTCGGCGCGTTTCCGGGCGGCCGCGGCCTCCGCCTCGGCCTTGCGCCGGGCCTCCTCCTCCGCGGCCTTCTCCGCCGCCGTGTCCCGGGCGGGCGGGGTCGAGGTACGCTCGATGGTCTGGCCGAGCTTGGAGATGGTCTGGGTCAGGGCGTCCTGGCCCGAGCGGTTCTTCTCCGCCTCGGCCCGGGCCTTGTCCGACTCGGTGGCCTTCTTCCGGGCCACGACCTCGTCCCGGAGGGCACGGGCGTCCGGGTCGTCCGCGTTCTTGATGAGAAGGCGGTCCAGGAGGTCCAGGGCGCGGTCGAAGTCCCCCTGCTCCAGGTAGTCCCGGGCCAAGCGCAGAGTGTTCTGGCGCTCCCGGTCCGCCCCGCCCCCGGCCCCGAGTACGGCGAAGGTCCCGATACCCGCGGCGATGATCAGAAGGACGGCGATGCCGGCCAGAATGAGCGTTTTCTTCTTCACGATGATTCTCCGTTTCGTTCCGTCAGTCTTCCAGGGTGAAGTCGTCGGTATAGCCCTGCACGTCCCCGGAACCGGCGGACAGGCTGGTGGTATCCTCCGCGCTCTGCCGGAGGGAATCGGCCACCGCGGCCAGGAGGGCCTGCCGGGCCTGCTCCTCCGCCAGCTTTCTGGCCTCCTCCGCGGCCTTGAGGGCCGCCTCGGCGGCCTGGGCGTGGCCGAGCAGTTCTATCACCTTGCGGATGGATTCCGCCTGGGGGGTCGAGGGGTTGATGCTGAGGTACACGGTGTAGTCGGCCACCGCGTCCGGGTACTTCTCCTGGGCCATCCGGGCGTTGGCCCGGTTCAGGAAGGGAGGGGCCCAGTCGGGCCGGGCCTGGATGGCCTGGCCGTACATCTCCTCCGCGAAGGCGTTCCGGCCCTGGGCCAGGAAGCTGTTCCCCATGTTGAAGTGGAACACGTGGGACAGGGAGAGGGCCGCGGGCAGGCCCTTGCGGAAGACCGCCACGGCCTCGTCGTGGCGCCCGAGCTGCTGGTAACAGATCCCGAGGTAGAGCCAGGCCTTCTCGTCCCGGGGGTTCTCTCGGGTCGCGCGTTCCAGGAGGGCGGAGGCCTCCAGGGGTCTGTTCTCCAGGAAGAGCCGTTCTCCCTGGGCGAAGGATCCGGTCTGGGCGGAGGCGGAGGAGAGGACGGAAAGAAAGAGAGCGGCCAGGACCGCGAAGCGGACGATCCTGCGTCCCGACAAGGCCGCGGATCCTTTCCTCCGTCCGTGTAGCACCCTTATGCACCCCCGTTCCTGCTGACAAGATCGGCGTATCTGCTATACTATTTGAGTATACCGCGCCTCGGGCTATACGAAAAGTAGGACGGCCTAGCCGGACCGGACGCGTCGAACTCGGCGCGGACTTCGGTTCCGGGACGTCCGACAGGAGACGGGATGTCCTTTGTCGTGATCCTCATCATCGTGATCGGTGCGGGAGTCGGCGTCCTGGCCATCTTCCTGGTCCGCATGGTCGTGACCCCCAAGCAGCTGGCCGCCGTGAACGACATGATCAAGCAGGGCCGTCTTTCCGCCGCGGCCCGGATCGTGCGCGGCATCATAGCCAAGACCCCCACCAGCGCCCCGGCCCACTACTACCTGGGCCTCGTGTACCTCGCGGAGGAAAAGCCCGAGCTGGCCCTGATGGAGTTCAAGACCGTCAACCAGATCGGCCAGTTCGGGGAGGAGGTTCCGGAGGTGGAATTCCGGACCCGCATCGCGGGGATGTACGAGAAATTCAGCCAGTTCGAGGAAGCCCTCAAGGAGCACATTCTCCTGACCAAGCTGGAGAGTTCCGTCGCGGAACACTACTTCAACTGCGGCCGGCTCTTCGACGAACGGGGCAAGACGGACGTGGGGGTGAAGTACCTTCGGAAAGCCCTGGAGCTGGATCCCCGGATGGGCAAGGCCCACGCGCGCCTCGGGCTTATCCTCTACAAGACCAAGCACCCCGTCGAGTCCCGGGCGGAGCTGGAGATCGCCATCAAGCTCCAGCCCGATTACCTGGAGTCCTATTACTACCTCGGGAAGCTCCTGAAGGAGAGCAACGACTATACCGCCGCCCTCCTGACCCTGGAGAAGGCCCAGCGGAGCCCGGAGCTCAAGGTGAAGGCCCTGGTCGAGCGGGGCGGCTGCTACATGAGCATGGGCGCGTTGGACAAGGCCGTGGTGGAGCTGGAGCGGGCGGTCAAGCTGGCCAAGGACGAGGGAGCCCCGGAAGCCCTGTACGCCCGCTACTTCCTGGCCATGTGCTTCGAGAAGATGCGGAACCTGGACCGGGCCATCGAGCAGTGGGAGAAGATCTACGCCCGCAAGCCCGGCTTCCGGGACGTCGCGGAGAAGCTCACCCAGTACCAGGAATACCGGTCCGACGACAAGATGAAAGATTACCTGACCTGCGGGCGGGAGGAGTTCATCGAACTCTGCAAGGCCATCACCCAGCAGGCCCTGCAGCTCAACATACGGGACGTGTCCATGACCCCGAACGGGGTGGACATGATCGCCGTGGAGAACGATTCCGAGAAGTGGATGGGCACCAAGAAGATGCCGCGCCTGCTCCGCTTCCTGCGGGTGTCCGAAATGCTGGACGACTCCTCCATCCGTTCCCTCCTGGACCAGATGAAGAAGCTCAGCATCATCAAGGGTTCCATCATCACCAGCTCGTCCTTCAACCGCGCTGCCCTGGAGTTCGGGGAAAACCGGGCCGTCGAACTGACGGCCAAGGACCAGCTCCAGGAATTGCTGGCGAAAACGACCCTGCCTTCCGGCTCCCGTAGATGAGGATCCTCTGCGTCTCGGACCAGGTCGATCCGGTGGTGTACTCCTCGGCCATCCGGGACCGGTTCAAGGACGTGGATCTCGTCCTGGCCGCCGGGGACCTTCCCATGGACTACCTGTCCTTCATCGTCTCGGGATTGAACAAGCCCCTGCTCTTCGTCTTCGGGAACCACAATCTCGAGGAGTTGGCCTATTACAGACCCCGGGCCGACGTCCGCGGCCACCCCGTGGACACCCCCTGGCCGTCCCGGGACCGTCTGGAGGGTTCCGGGGCGGTCTACACGGGTTTCCGGGTGGTACGGGAGGGCGGGCTCCTGGTGGCCGGGCTGGGGGGCTCCCGCTGGTACAACGGCGGCGCCAACCAGTTCACGAACCTCCAGATGGCCTTCCGCATCCTTTTTTTGATCCCGTCCCTGGTATGGAACCGGATCTTCCATGGCCGGTACCTCGACATCCTGCTTACCCACGCCCCTCCGGAAGGCATCCAGGATCGGCCGGACCCCTGCCATAGGGGTTTCCGCCCCTTCCTGTGGTTCATGCGGGCCTTCCGCCCCCGCTTCCTGGTCCACGGCCATGTCCACCTCTACGACATGGCATCCTCCAGGGTTTCGGAATACGGCGGGACCACGGTGGTGAACGCCTTCAGCCATTATCTGCTGGACTGGGAGGACCGGACCTGATGGATCTTCATTCCGAGCGAGCCGAGGACGACTTTTCCCGGGCCCGGACCCGGGAATTCCTGACCCGGGTCCAGGGTTTCCTGGATCCCTCCCGAAGCAGACTCCTGTCCTTGGAGGAGGTGCGTTCCGTCCTGAGGCCCGAGGGCGAGACCTACCTGGGCATGCAGGCCGTGCCCCTGGACCGGATCGTCGGCAGCGAAGGTCGGTATAGGGATTTCAACCGCCATTTCCTGCCCCGGTTCGACCACCTCCGGCCGCGCTGGGTGCGGGTGGACGTGGCCCATTATAAGGACGTCATCCTGCCGCCCATCCAGTTGTACGAGGCGGGAGGGCTCTACTTCGTCCGGGACGGCAACCACAGGGTTTCCGTGGCCCGGATGCAAGGCATCCAGGCCATCGACGCGGAGGTTGTGTCCCTGGATACCAAGGTTTCCCTGGAGCCCGGCATGGGCCTGGAGGACCTCCGGAAGGCCGTCCTGCGGTACGAAAAGGATCGGTTCTACGGGAAGACGGGCTTCCTGGACGCCACAGGGGACGGAAACCTGGATTTCTCGGCCCCAGGGCAGTACGACATCGTCCTGGACCATATCCTAGTCCACAAATACTTCATCAACGAGGGGAAACCGGAGGAGATCCCCTTCCGGGACGCCCTGGAATCCTGGTACCGGACCGTCTACGCCCCCATAGCGGCGGTCATCCGGGCCGAACGTATCGACGCCCGGTTCCCGGGTCGGACCGTGGCGGACCTGTACGTCTACATCGTGAAGCACTGGGACCACCTGAAGCGGAAGTACGGACTGCCGGTGACGGCCCGTTCCGCGGCGGTGGACTTCTCCTCCCGCTACGGCCAGGGCTTCCGGGACCGGGTCCGGGGGGTATTGTCCGCGTTGCTGGGAAGATGACCTTTCTTGTAACCTCCCCCGGGGCACGTTGTTTCTCGTATGCATGGGGTGAGCGAGATTGCCTTCTCGACTCCGTTATGTGGCGCGGCTCCCGGGGGTTCCTCCTTTCCCCCGGGAGCATTTTTTTGCGCCTCTCCCGCGGTTGACATTTCCGAGCCTTTAAGGATAGATTCCATCCTTGATTAAGGAGTTGCCATGGCAGCCATAAGCAAGAACGCCCGTACTTCCAGCACGACCCAGCGCTTCTACTGTCCCTGCGGCGGGGAGATAAAGATGAAGACCCTCTTCGAGGACGGCAAGATCAAGAACATCGCCGAATGCGAGAAGTGCAAGCGCACGGAGCGCCGGCCCAGCGATTTCAGCTAGTCCAGGGTCCGCGGAACCGTACGGTCCGATCCGGGGCGCCGGGAGGCTTGAAGCCTTCGGCGTCCCGCTTTTTTTCAGCCCATATCCTGACGCGGAGACGGCTGCTCCGCGTGCCAACGGTCGACGATCTCGGAGATCGAGGCCCGGGCCCGGGCCAGGACGTCCAGGATCTCCCGTTTGCCGGCCGGCGCCGGATAGATCCCCGCCGGACGGACCCTGTACCGGCCGCCCGCGAGGTTCTGCAGAAGTCCCCGTACGTTCCGGACCCTCCACCCCCCGTCGATGGCCAGGGCCACGACGGGAAGGCTTCCGCCTTCCTCCAGGATCCGGCGCACCCCCGCGGAATGGAAGGGACCCACCTCGCCGGTCCGGGACCGGGTGCCCTCGGGGAAGATGACCGGGTTCACGCCCTCCCGCGCGCAGAGCCGGGCGAACCGCGCCAGCTCGTCCATGGCCTGTTTGGCCTCTCCCTTCCGGGAGATCAGGGCGTGGCCCTGGATCCGCAGGACCGAGGACACCAGGGGGACGAAGCGCCCGAGTTCCCGCTTGGATACCAGGCGAACCCCCCGGCAGGATCCGAAATAGCTCATCACCACGATGATATCCAGGAGGCTCTGGTGGTTCGCGACGATCAGGAACCGGTCGGGCAGGTCCCCGCCCGGGGTTCCCTCGGGAAGGTAGCGGAACCCCCCGATCCATCGCAGGGTCACGAACAGGCGGCGGATGATTTCGTCCGCCAGGCGGAACGACAATTCCAACCCTCGGTCCGGAGCCAGGGCGCGGGCTACCTTCAGGAGCACGTCGTAGAGGAGGAAGAGGGAGAAGGCGCAGACCATGAACCAGATCGAGGAGAGCATGGCTCCATGATAGCCGCTTCTCCCGGAAACCGCAACTCGAGGATCGGATTCCAAATGCGTCTATCTATTGACACGGCAAGGCGCATCTGCTAGTTTTTCCCTCAAGCCCCGCATCGGCGCCGAGGCGCCGCGGGGGAGTCCGGAACCGTTTTAGGAGTACTTAGTTGGGCAAGAATCAGTCGTCCGCGGAAAAACGCCACCTCCAGTCCGAGAAGCGCCGGGTCCGCAACAAGCGCGCCAAGAGCGAAATCCGCACGGAAGCCAAGAAGGTGGTCGCCGCCGTTCAGGGCAAGGACAAGGCCGGGGCCGAGGCCGCCCTCAAGGCCATGATCAAGGATATCGACACCGCGGCCAGCAAGGGCATCGTCAAGAGAAACACCGCGGCCCGCAAGAAGTCGCGGATGCAGCGCTTGGTCAACACCCTGACGGCTTGATCCAGGAAACGCCGCGATTCGACGGACGGCGTCGTTCTTTTCCGAGCGCTAGGTTCCGGGGGGCATGATGGCCGAAAAGGTCACGAAAGCTGAGCTGATCGATTCTCTCCACGAGCGCCTTTCGATCAGCCGGAAGGACATTCACTCCTTGATCGACGGCGTATTCGAGGAAATCAAGACGGCCATCCTGTCCGGCCGCACCGTCGAGCTCCGAGGGTTCGGCACTTTCGAGGTCCGGGTTCGCAAGGGTCGGAAACGCGCCCGGAACCCGAAGACCGGGGAACCGGTCTCCGTAGCCGACCACGGCGTGGCGGCCTTCCGCCCCGGCCGCGATCTGAAAAAGGCCGCCTGGAATTTGAAGGACCGGCCGGGACCGGTTCCGAATGGCTCCGACGGCTCCGGGGAATAACAAGCCGATCGGGCCCGTACCAACCGCCGCCTGCTTCCTGGTTTCCCTCGCCTTATATATCCTCGCCTTCCCGAACCCCGTCCTTGAAAAGGGCCTGGGTTTCCTCGCCTGGATAGCCCTGGCTCCGCTCTTCGCGGCCCTGGCCGACCGGAAAGCCCGGTCCGCGGCGGTCCTGGGGGCCGCCTTCGGGATTTCCTTCTACGCCCTTTCCAACTACTGGCTCTGGATCTATCACCCCGCGGCCATGATCATCGCCTGCGCCTACGCGGCCCTCTGCCTGGCGATCCTCTTCCCGGTCATCTCCCTCGCCTTCCGGGCCTTCCCCAAGGCCGGGTTCGCCGCCCTCCCCTTCCTCTGGCTGTCCTACGAATTCCTCCGCTCCCGGGGGTTCATGGGATACCCCTACGGCGTCCTGGGCTACGCATTCTGGAGGGATCCGGCCATGCTGGGCCTGGCGTCCGCGGGCGGGGTCTGGCTCGTGTCCCTTGCCGCCCTGGGGGCCAACGCCGCCGCTGGATTCGCCCTGCGGGAGCTCCTGCGTGGACGTCCAGGAACCGGACCGCAGAGGGACCGGAAGCCCGCCCTCGCGTCCGCCGCGGCCGCGGTCGCCATCGTGGTCCTGTCCTACGCCTCCGGCGCCCCGCTCCGGACGGACTGGGAGCCCCGGGGATACCTCCGGGCGGCCCTGGTGCAGCCCGCCTTCCGGGAACGCCAGCGGTCCATCCGGGACTATCGGGCCATGGCGGACCGGCTGATCCGCCTGACCGAGGAAGTCCGCCCCGAGAAACCCGACCTCGTCGTCTGGCACGAGACCGCCATCGTACCCCCCCTCGGATGGCATCTCCGGTTCCGCCCGAACCGGGACACCCTGGACCTGGCGATGCGCCTCGACGGCTACATCCGCGGCCTGGACGTGCCCCTCCTCTTCGGGAACGGCCGGGCCGAGCCTTCGGGGCCGGATACCGGCCTCCGCAGGAACTGGAACAGCGCCTTCCTGTTCGACCGGGGCCGGGAGGCGGCCCGGTACGACAAGATGCGCCTGGTGCCCTACTCAGAAACCTTTCCCCCGAAGAAGGTCCTGCCGGGCATAGCGGCGCTCATCGAAGCCGAGGTCGGCCAATTCTGGGAAGCCGGCCGGGAGATCACCGTCTTCCGCGTGGGAGACGCCAAGTTCTCCGTGCCCATCTGCTTCGAGGATTCCTTCGGAGACCACACCCGGGCTATGGCCGCGGCGGGCGCCGAGTTCCTGGTGGTCCTAACGGACGATTCCTGGGGAAAATCGGCTTCCTGCCAGTACTATCACCTGACCCAATCGGCCCTGAGGGCCGCGGAGTTGGGCATTCCGATCGCCAGGGCCGCCAACACCGGCTCCACGGCCCTGCTCGGGCCCGACGGAACCCTGCGGACGGAGCTGCCTCCCTTCGAGGAGGGGATCCTCCGGGTGGACATACCCCTGCCTCCGGCGTCGTTCCGCGGCACGGGGTACCGGCGGATCGGGGACGCCGTCGGCTGGGCCGCCCTGGCCTTGGGGGCGGCCTGGGCCGCGGCCTCCGCGGCGATCGCGGCCGCCGCGTGTACCGCGGGAAAGCGCCCCGGGATTCGGAAGACCCTCGATTGACAATACCGGACGGCTATAGGAAAATGAGGCACGACACCGCAAGTAGGTACAGATGGACGACAAGAAGCGCATACTAATCGTAGACGACGAGCAGATCAACCTCGAATTCTTCGACGTCATGCTTTCCAAACTCGGTTTCCGGGTGGAAAAGGCGGAGAACGGGATGGAAGCCCTGGACTCCATCCGGAAGGAAAAACCCGACCTGGTGATCCTGGACAACGTCATGCCCAAGCTCTCGGGCTGGGAGGTGACCCGCCTGCTCAAGACCAACCCGGATTACTCGGAATACGCCGACATCCCCATCATCATGTTTTCCGCGATGGACGACGTGAAGGACAAGGTGGAGGGACTGGAACTCGGGGCGGACGACTACATCACCAAACCCTTCAATTTCTCCGAGGTCCTCGCCCGGATCCGGGCCGTCCTTCGGACCCGGGAACTGATACGCCAGATCGAGTACCGGGAAGGCCGGCTCAGGATCGCGGAGGAGATGGCCGGGGCGGCGGTTCAGGTTTCCTCGGAGGTCCGGCCCCTCTTGGACGCCCTGGGCTCCAGGTCGGGCGCCCCTGCGGAGGAAGTCCGCAAGATCGTCTCCAAGCTGGACGAGTGGGAACGGCGCGTGGAATCCTGGAAGGCCGAGGCCGACCGCCTGAAGACGGGAGAGACCGCCCTGGCGGCCATCAAGAGGAAGGTCCGGGAGCATTCCGGACAGTAAGCTAGGAGGGTGGGAGTGATCACGGAAGAGAAAAAACGGGTCCTCGAACTCTTCGCCCAGGGGCGCAAGCTCTACAAGCTCATGAAGTTCAAGGAAGCCGAACCCCTGTTCGCGGAAGCCCTCCGGATCGACTCCCTGGATGGGCCGGCCAAAGTCTATCTGGAACGCTGCCGGCACTATATGCAGGAACCGCCCCCGGAGGACTGGGACGGCGTGTTCGTTATGAAGACGAAGTGACAGGAAGCCCATGCCCAAGAACGCATCCAAGACGATCCACGAGATAAGCACGATCCTGGGCCGGGAAACCGGGTTCTCCGGAAAACTGAAATTCCAGGAATCCCTCATGATCCGCGGGAACTTCGAGGGCGAGATCGATGCCCAGGGTTTCCTGCACATCGACGAGGGCGCCGAGGTCCGGGCCGGGCTCATCCGGGCCTCCAGCATCGTGGTCGGCGGCGTGGTCCACGGCGACCTGGAGGCCGCGGACCGCATCGAACTGCTGCCCACCGCCAAGGTGTACGGCAAGATCCGCACCACCAAGCTGCGGATCGCGGACGGCGTGATCTTCGAGGGCCGCTGCGAGATGATCCGCAACCCCTCCGACTTCAGCCCCTTCGCGACCCGGGCCGAACCATCCTGATGCGACCGTCCGCCCGCGGGTCGGAAGCCGGGGAGCCCGCGAAGGCCGCGGCGGCGCGACTCCTTGAGGACTTGTCCCGTCGCGGATGGACCGCGGCCCTGGCGGAATCCTGTACGGGCGGGCTGGTCTCCGCTGCCCTTACCTCCATACCCGGGGCTTCCGATCATTTCTGGGGGGCCGTCGTCTCCTATGCGAACGAGGCCAAGGTAAAGGTCCTTTCCGTCCCCCGGGACGTCCTGGAACGCCACGGAGCCGTTTCCGCGGAGACGGTCCGGGCCATGGCCAGGGGGGTCCTGGACTTGAGCGGCGCGGACGTCTCGGCCTCGGTTTCCGGTATCGCGGGCCCCGGGGGAGGGAGCCCGGAAAAGCCCGTCGGCACCGTGTGGATCGGGCTGGCCTGCCGGGACGGGAGGAGCCGGGAGCTCCGCCTGGACTTGACGGGCGGGAGGGACCGGATCCGCGGGGACTCCGCGCTCCGCGTCCTGGGGGAACTCCGGTCCTTCGTGGAAGGGGGCTCCGCCGGGTCTTCTTGACAGCGGGAGGCATCGGGATATAGGATGGGATGTCCGCCACGGAGGGCACCAGGCCCGGCCGGCGAAGTTCCCCCTTCTGACAAGATCCAGCTTCGAAACGCGCCAACCCGAGGGTTTCGGCGCGATTCGATCCCCGTGGACGCCCGATGCGGCGGCCCGCGGCATACCGAGAATCCAACCTTCAGTACGGAGTGATTGATGGCAATAATCCGAAAGAAACGCCCCGTCGATATCGCGGCGGAGACCGAGGAGCCCGGACAGGCGGAATTTCCCCTCGAGTCGGACTTGAACCTGACGGAGGAGTCTCAGGGTTCCTTCGAGCCCGGCCCCGAGGCCCCGGAACCCCGGGAAGAAGGCGCGGACAAGGAACCGGTCCGGATCCGGGTCCGTAGGAAACCGGGCCGCGAAGTCCCGCCTGCCGACCAGGTCTCGCCGGAACAGCCCCGCCCCGAGGCGGCCCGGGAGGACTCGCCGGGGTTCCGCACCACCACGATCTCCGTGCCCGGTTTCGTGAGGAAGCAGGAGGCCGTCGAGAAGCCCTCGGAACCGAGCCGTTCCGACCACGTGGACTCCCGGTCCCGGCTTTCCATCAACGACCTGACCAGCATGCCCCTCAAGGAGCTCCGCGACCTGGGCTCCAAGTACGGGATCGGCCACGAGGAGATGATCTCCCTCAAGAAGCAGGAGCTCATCTTTTCCACCCTCAAGGCCCATACGGAGCGGGGCGGGATCATCTACGCCTACGGCTCCCTGGAGATCCTTCCGGACGGCTACGGCTTCCTCCGGTCCCCCCAGAACTCCTACCTGCCCGGCTCCGACGACATCTACATCTCCCCGTCCCAGATCCGCCTGTTCAACCTGAAGACCGGGGACACCGTGTACGGCCAGATCCGGAGCCCCAAGGAAGGGGAACGCTTCTTCGCCATGCTCCGGGTGGAGCAAGTCAACTTCGATGAACCCGCGGTGGCCCAGAACCGCATCCCCTTCGAGAACCTGACCCCCCTGTACCCGAACCAGCGGCTGAACCTGGAGACGGACACCAAGGAGATCTCCACCCGGATCATCAACCTCTTCTGCCCCATCGGGAAGGGCCAGCGCGCCCTGGTGGTATCCCCCCCAAAGACCGGCAAGACCATCCTCCTCCAGCGCATCGCCAACTCCATCACCGCCAACCATCCCGAGGTCTACCTCATCGTCCTCCTGATCGACGAGCGGCCGGAGGAAGTGACGGACATGGAGCGTACCGTCAAGGCCGAGGTCATCTCCTCCACCTTCGACGAGCAGGCCACCCGGCACGTCCAGGTGGCGGAGATGGTCCTGGAGAAGGCCAAGCGCCTGGTCGAGCACGGCAAGGACGTGGTGATCCTCCTGGACTCCATCACCCGCCTGGCCCGGGCGTACAACCAGACCGTGCCCACCAGCGGCAAGATCCTGTCGGGCGGCGTGGATTCCAACGCCCTGCACAAGCCCAAGCGCTTCTTCGGAGCCGCCCGGAACATCGAAGGCGGCGGCAGCCTGACCATCATAGCCACGGCCCTGATCGACACGGGCAGCCGCATGGACGAGGTGATCTTCGAGGAGTTCAAGGGCACGGGCAACATGGAGATCAACCTGGACCGCCGGCTCTCGGACCGCCGGACCTTCCCGGCCTTCAACATCAAAAAGTCCGGCACCCGCAAGGAGGAACTCCTCCTGACGGACGAGGAGCTCCAGAAGATCTGGGTGCTCCGCAAGGTGATTAATCCCATGGACGATATAGAGATCATGGAGCTCCTCATTGACAGGATGATGAAAAGTAAGAATAATGAGGTCTTCCTGAAGTCCATGAACACCCCGTACAACGGGAACGACTGAGGGAAGCCGGACGCGGGCCTCCATCGCCCGCTCCGTGCGGACTACCGTCAGAGGCCGGTTTTCAGGCTGCAGCCAGATAGGCGCGGAGGGTACTGTGAAGAAGGGCATCCATCCCAAGTACGAGCTCACCACCATCACGTGCGCCTGCGGCAACGTCATCGAGACCCGTTCGACGGTAAAGAATCTCCAGGTCGAAATTTGCTCGGCCTGCCACCCCTTCTTTACCGGCAAACAGAAGCTCATCGACACCGCGGGACGCGTGGAGCGATTCCGGAAAAAGTACGGAATCAAGGAGTAGGAAGAGGCGCCGCCTTCGGCGCCGTTCCTCGTCGAAAGGCCGCGGCGCATCGCCCGCGGCCTTTTCATTGCCCCCCCCTTCAGTCCGGAAGGGACGCCAGGACGGCGAGGATCCGCGCCGCGGCCCGGCCTCGGTGGCTCAGCCGGTTCTTCCGCTCCAGGGAGAGCTCGGCCATCGAGAGGCCTTCCCCCGGCAGGAAAAAGACCGGATCGTACCCGAATCCCTCGGCGCCCCGGGAGCTCTCCAGGAGACGGCCCTCGCAGGTCTCCTGGACCGTGACGAAGCGGTGTTCCGAGAGCATCAGGGTCATGGCGCAGACGAAGCGGCAGGTCCGGTCCCGCCGGCCCTCCATCTCCCGCAGGAGGAGCTCGTTCTTATCCCGGGCGGACAGGACGGTCCGGCCGTCGTCCGGGGAGCCGTAGCGCGCCGACCGCACCCCCGGCGCCCCGCCCAGGGCGTCCACGCAGAGCCCCGAATCGTCCGCCAGCACCGGGGCCTTCACGAGCCCGAAGAGAGCCCGGGCCTTTCCCAGGCTGTTGCCCAGGAAGCTGTCCTCCGTCTCGTCGTGGTCGAACTCGATCCCCGCATCCGCGGGGGTCCGGAGCGGGATCCCCGGGAAGAGCTCCGCGAGCTCCTTGACCTTGTGGGCGTTGTTGGTGGCGATGTACAGCGTCATGGGGGGGATACTAGCCGTTTTGTCCCTCGAAGGGAAAGTCCCGCAGTCTCCGGGCGAGGTTGTACATCCCCGCGTCCACCGTGCCTTTCGGCACGCCCAGGATCTCCGCGACCGCCTTGTTGGAAATCGTCAACCGAAGCCTGCGTGTCTCCTCGAGCCTCCGGCGGAACCGTTCCCGCTCCCGGTCGATCCGTTCCCGGAAAACCGCCCGGAGGCAGGGATCCTCCTCACGGGACAGGCGACGCTCAAGAACCCGGAGCCGGACCCAGGACGCGTCCCGGGCCGTCCTGCGCTCCTCCCAGCGGTCCCGGACGGAGAGGGTGCGCGCCCGGGCCCGGGAAAGGCTCTTCGACAGCCGGGCGGTGTCGAGATCGAGGGCCCGAGCGGCCCGGAGGAGGAGGTCCTCGTCCGCGGTCCACGCGCATTTCACGCTCAGGAACAGGAACCGGGACCGGAGGGAGCGGCCGCGGTAGCGTCCGCGGCCCCGGGATTCGGGCAGGGGGGACTCCAGCTCCGCGGGACCGTACTCGGGACCCGGAACTCCTTCCGCGCACATCACGGCCTCCTCCTCGAAGACCATCTGGCGGTCGAAGGCCCTTGCCCGGTCCCTGCGGAGCGACAAGGCCAGGTACCGGACGGTGGCGACGAGATAAGCCGGGAAATATCCCTGGGTTTCCCGGTACTTCCTCAGGATGGCCTCGATCCTGCCCGGATACCTCGCGAAGAGCTCGCCGACATCGTCCGCGTCCTTCAAGCCATACGCGGCGGGGTTCCTATACAGGATCCGGGCCATCTCTCCCAGGGCTTCCCGAAGTCCTTCGCCGGAATCCGCCAGCCGCGCTATGCATGAAAAGGTCTCCTGTTCCATGCCTCCCTCCCGGCCCCTGCGGGCGAGGAGAACATGGCAAGTTCCATGCCAAGGTTCGAGGTCCGTCTGGCTCCTCGAAACGGCCGAGTCCGGATATGGAATTACGGAGGGGGATCTCCGGCATACCGGAAATCAATAGTCCGAGTCGTTACCTTTTGTTACAAATAGCCGGTCGAAGGCTTCCAGCATCCTCTCCCGCACGTCCTCGATCCGGCCCTCGATGGAAAGCCCCGCGGCGAGCCGATGCCCGCCTCCGCCGAACTGGGCGGCGACGGCCCCGACGTCCACGGTATCCCGGGACCGGAATCCTACGGTGCAGTTGTTCTCGCTTTCCTGCCGGATGACCACGGCCGCCTCGACCCCCGCGACGGTCATGAGAAGCTGGTAGAGCATGTCCGAATCCCGGCTGGCGATGCCGTAGCGCCTATGGTCCTCCTCGGTCACGTAGGAAACCAGGAGGCGGCCGTCGAAAAACGGCTCCGTGCGGACCAGGATCTCGCCCATCAACTTTCGGGTGAACAGGGACTTGCCCCCGTAGATCATCGAATAGGTACGCTTGGGGGAGGCTCCCCGATCGACCAGCCGGGCCGCGGACAGGAAGGAGTCCGAACCCCCCGCGTCCAGGTGGCGGAAGAAGCCCGTGTCCGTGGCCAGGCCGAAGAAGAGGAGCTCCGCCTCCTCCCGGGTCGGCTCCTCCCCCATCGCCTCGATCAGGGCGTGGATCAGTCGGGTGACCGAGGAAGCCGCCGGATCGATATAGAGGACGTCCCCCGAAGCCTCCCCGGCCGCGTGGTGGTCGATGAAGGCGACGGGAAGGGTTGGAAGCTGGTCGGCGATCCGCCCCACCCGGGAGAGGGAGGAGCAGTCCAGGACGATAAGGGCCGCCCGGGAAAGGGGAAGACCGTCGGGTATCCGGTCCAGGAAGGCGTGTTCGTACTGCAGGATCTCCGTCCGGGTAAAGGGGCCCGAGGACAGGAGGACCGTCCTCTTTCCCTTCCTCCGCAGGAAGGAAGACAGGGCCAGCTGGGATCCGATGCAGTCTCCGTCGGGCTCTTTGTGCCCGACGATCAGGAATACCTCTCGGCCGTCGATGAAGGCCGGCAGCTCGGGAGGAACGGGTTTGACGCTCATGGTACGCCTTTCAAGCGGCCGGCGGACAGACGGGGTGACTCAGGAGACTGGGCCGTCCCGCCGGGTCCC
>Ga0116154_10001939_pt1 | contig 16320 bp, 13 predicted proteins | sample AD_UKC030_MetaG_FD_89898 | JGI IMG/M metagenome (GOLD analysis project Ga0116154, IMG submission 89898) | Active sludge microbial communities of municipal wastewater-treating anaerobic digesters from USA - AD_UKC030_MetaG | ecosystem: Engineered > Bioreactor > Anaerobic > Digestate | place: USA...
CCTCGCGTTCCGCCGCCAGTTCCGCGCGGTTCAACCGGGACTCCATGGCCGCCAGCTCGAACGAGGCCCGCATCTGCGGATAGGCCGCCCAGGAAAAACCCGCGGGCGAGAGCGGCCGGAGGGAATTCAAAAAGTCATGGAAGGAGATTTTTTCGTTCAGGTAGTCCCGCCGCAGGTGGTCCACTTTCCACAGGGCGGCGGAATAAAAGGACCGTTTCAGCGATTCCAGCCAGGTCTCCAACTCGTTGAACGGGCCGGCCAGGGCGGTGCGCAGGGAATCCGTGTCCCGTTTGGAGGCGGTGTGCTGGGCGTAGAGGGCGGGATCTTCCACGCCGCGGATCTCGAACAGGCGGGGATTCTCGAGGATGGCGGCGTATTCTTCGCCGGTGATCTCGCCGTTGGAGAGCAGGCTTTGAGCCACCCGCCGCCGCACGGGTTCCGAGGGATAGGCGGAGATCCAATCGGTCTCCACCCGGTCGACGGCGCCTTCCACGCAGACGAGCAACGGTTCGGGTTCTTTTGCGTTTTTTTCGGCGCGCCAGGCCGCCAGAAAAGCTTTGAGGATCCGGGCGGCGTTGAACTGGGCCGGCACCAGGCCGTGCGCGTCCTGGATGTGGAACAGCGTCAGCGGGGATTCCTTCCCGAACCACTGGAACTCCACCAGGGCGCCGGCGTCCGCCGGGATGTCCACCCCCAGATTCGTTTCCTGCGCGGCCGACGTAACAAGAGAAGACGATAAAGAAGAGGGGATGGACTGGGCCTGGGCGAAGGGGGAAAGGACGGTGGTGGCAAGAAAAACGGCCGCCACGCTCGAGGCGGTCGTTTTGAGAAGAATTCGTCGGATAGATTTACGTTTTAAGCCCATGGATGTCCCACAAGTTACAAATCTAGTTACAATTTTCTAAATATGAGTGAAGAAGGTGAAAGGTGCCAGGGGTGATAAAAGAATTCTAGCGGAGGGGGGTTAAAGGAGGGGGAAGTATGTGTAACAAATATGTAACAAATCGGAAGGGGCGGGTGGGAGGGGCGGTGTCGCCCGGGATCGGTAAAAAAACAGGATGCCGTCACGGTTTTCGGTGCGAAGAACGGGAAGCGCGTGGTATAATCCCTGTCGAGGACCTTTGACGATGCGTCTTTCCATCAAAGCCAAGATATTTCTCGCCTCCGCCATCACGCTGTTCATGATGGTGGGGCTCATCGGTTTCGTCTTGAACGCGCAGAACACCCTGGCCGAACTGATGAACGCCATGATCCAGAAGAACATGGCCGCCATGCGCGTGGCGGAGCAGATCAAATACAACTTCGTCCTTTACGACAACCTCCTCTTCCGCTACCTCTTCACCAACGACAAAACGCTGTTGGTGGAACGCGAACGCGCCCGCGAAAAGGTGCACGGCGCCGTCCGCCTGATGCGCAACACCGCCCCGGGATCGACGGAAAAAGAGCTTTTGGGGGAGATCGAGGAGGAGATCGCGCGCTACGACCAGGACGTGGCGCGCCTGTTGGACACCTATTCCTTCAGCACCGACGAACAGAAAAAGGGCGTGGTGCAGCTCATCAAGGCCATCGAGGCGGGCGAGGCGCCGCCGTCGGTGCGCCAGACGCAGAAACAGACGCTGGCCCTGCTTTCCGCCGAAGGCCGGGCGCGCCTCACGCGCATCTATTCGCAGTCCGAAAAACTGGTGGACATCTCCCGCGCCAAGTTGGAGGAGGCCCAGGGGCGGGTGCAGGCGTCCGTGGATGAGACCGAACGCACCGCCGTTTTCGCGGGCGCGGCGGCCGCCCTGGGCGCGCTGGCGGTGGCGGTCCTCCTCGCCGTGAGCCTCTTGACGCCGCTGAAGAACCTCCTCGCCGGCGTGAAGAAAGTGACGGCCGGCCGGCTGGACACGGAACTGCCCGTGGAAGGGGCCGACGAGATCGGCGGACTCACCCGCGAATTCAACACCATGACGCGCCACCTTCGGGAAAAACAGGAACGCCTCCTGACCGAGACCATCACCGATTCCCTCACGGGGCTGCACAACTTCCGCTATTTCCAGGTGCAGCTCAAGGAGGAGATCTCCCGCGCCGCGCGATATAAGAGCGGTTTCGCGTTGCTCATCGTCGACATCGACCACTTCAAACACTACAACGACACCAACGGCCATCAGATGGGCAACGAGATTTTGAAACAGGTGGCGGCCACCCTGAAGGACACTCTCCGTCCCGAGGATTTCATCGCCCGGTACGGCGGCGAGGAGTTCGTGGTCCTCCTGCCGGAGACCGGCCGCAACAACGCCGCGGTGGCGGCCCAGCGCCTGCGCGAGGCGGTGGAACAGGCCGAGTTCGCCGGCGGACAGACCCAGCCCCTCGGCCGGGTGACCATCAGTCTCGGCGGGGCGGTGTATCCGTCGGACGCCGCGGCGGCGGCCCGGCTGGTGGAAAAGGCCGACCGCGCGCTTTACGCGGCGAAAAAAGCCGGCCGCAACCGCGCCGTGTGGGCGGACGAGGCGTCCGCCGCCGACGCCAAGGCCTGACGTTCGGAGGATTTTTTCCGGGAATCGTTCCGCCGGCCGGTGTTTTTAGGGATTTTTTTATAGAATCGACAGCGGCGTCGCTTGAAACCGCCGGGCTGAAACCGAAAGGACAGGGAAAGACATGGAAACCATCATCCGCATCGCCCATTCCGTCGTCGCGCTTCTGGGGAAGTTGCTGGGGGCCTCGTGGAGTTTCTTCACCAGCGACCTTTTCCGGCAGACCGTCGGTTTCGCCTCCGACCTCTTCATCGTGCTGGCGGCGCTGGCCGTCATCGCCGCGTTCTTCTATTATCAGTGGAAGACGCCCAACATCCGCCTCAAGATCAACATCAAGGAACGGCCCAAGGACCGCTGGCCCGAGCCGCCCCCGCCCAACGCCAACCGCTATTCCATCGCCGTGGCCCTGCGCAACGAGGGCGCGGACATCGCCAAAGGCATGTTCTTTTACCTGGCGTTCAACGAGTTCATCGAGGTCACCGACGTGGTTTTTTTTCCGGACGGCATCCAGAACCCCACCCCGGGCAAGGCCATCTTCCTCTACAACCACCCGCACGACCTGCCCAACTGGTCCTCGTGGATCGAATATTTCGGCGTGCAGATCAAGATCAAGAAGAACCCCAAACAGGAATCCTACTGCATCGGCCGGGTGGACTATCAGGGCGGCGGCGAAAAACGGCTCAAGCACAACTGGATATTTTTCAACCCAAAAGAAGAACGCTTCTTTTTCATGCCCATCCATGACCTGAAGAAGGAAATGACCCTGGGCATCTACAAATCCGACAGCCATCTGGAATGATTTCCGGGGCCCGCCGCCCGCGGACGTTTCCGACCGTCGGCGGAGCGAGGGTCCCCTGCCCCGACGGAAAAAGTTCGGTGACGATGCCGCGCCGATGGGATGCGCTCTTCGGCGCGGGGGCTTCGGACGGAGGAAACGCCTCCCCATGAAAAGACGGATGCCTTCCCGCCCGGTGACCGCCGTCCTGACGGTGGGAGCGCTCGTTTCGGCGTTCCTGGCCTCGGAAGTGTTGTTCCGCGTCTTCGTCCCCCAATACGCCCCCTCCCCTCCGCCCGCCGGCACGATCCAATTCCTGATAGATGCCTGGGGACCGTTCGCCAAAACGGAGCGGCGCGACGGCACGCGACGACTGGTGAAGGCGTCGAAGGACGGCTGGCTCTTCCCCGAAGGGATGCCGTTGTCTCCGCGGCCGGGCGTCCTTCGCGTTGCGGTGATCGGCGAATCGAGCGCCGGGCTGCTGGCCGGGTCCCTCCGATATCTTTTGGAGGGAGGCCCTTCGGCCGACCGGGTGGAGATTATCGACGCGGCCATCGGCGGGGCCAGCCTCGAACAGACGGAACGGCGGTTCGGCGAGATAACCGGCTACCGGCCGGACGTGGTCGTCCTTCTGTTCGGACAGAACCTGGGGATACAACATCCCTTCATGAGCCGCTGGCGCGCGGCTGTGGGGGGAATGGCGCGGCGTTCACGCCTCCTTTCTTACGCCGCGGAATCGTTTCGTCGCGCCGAGGAGACGGAGGACCGTCCCGCGCGCCTCGCCGCTTTCGAAGCCGCCCTCAAACGGATGGTCCTCACGTGCCGTGAGCGGGGCATCCGCCTCGTCCTGTGCACCAGCCCTCTGAACGCGCTTTATCCGCCGGCAAAGCCCCACGCGCAGGAGTTCGATCCCCGTTTCTTCGAAGCGATCTATGATCACAGCTCGGGCCGAAAGGACAGGGCTTTGTCCGAGTTGCGGGCCCTTTCCGTTTCCAAGCCCATGGCGTATGCCTTTTTCCTGCGGGGATGGTGGAACCTGGCGGCGGGGAACTCGGCCGCCGCCGTCGTTGACATGGAAAGGGCCGCGGACCTGGATTTGGACCCGAAGCGGGTGTGGTCGGACACGAATCCTCTGATCCGGCGGATAAGCCGGGAATCCGGAGCGGCGCTCCTGGATTTCGATCGGCTCCTGAAAAACGCATCGGGGAAAGCGCTGTTGGGTTGGGACGAGTTTTTCGATTACGCGCATCTGCATGAGGGATATCGCCACCAGGAGGCCGCCTGGTTCCTTCGTTCGTTGGAGGATTCCGGTCTCTTGAAGGACGTGCGGATGAAACCGATTTCTTCTCCGCCGGTACGGTCCTGGGGGGAAATGAAGTATCCCGTCGTGGAAATGTTGTATTTTGACAATCCCCGGTTCTTCGACGCTTTCCGGTGCCAGGTTTCCTGGCGTCTGGCGACCGAGGGAGACGGATTCCTGCCGCGGCTGCGTCGGCTTGTCTCGATGGAAGAGGTGCTGTCCGCGCCGGCCCATCGACGGGCGCGGCTGACCGTGGCGATCGCGGAGGGATGTTTCGAACGGGGGCGCTGGTCCGAAGGAATCGATTATCTCCGGATGGCGCGGAACGATCATCCGTCGGGGGAGGATCCGGACGTGGCCGAGGCTTTCATGCATTGGCGGCGCGGGGACACGAAGGAGGCGCTCCGGTGTTTCAGGACCGCCCGGGAGAAAAATCCGCGGCCGGACGTGGTCTACTTCGCGGAGCGCCTTTCGGAGGAACCCGGGCCGCGCGGTGCGCGCCGGTGACGGTTTCGGGGGAAGTTTTATGCCGATAAAGTTCAAAGTCCCGAAATTAAAGGGGCGAAGGAAAATCTCTCCGCCGACGAAATTTCACCGAGACCGGAAGCGGTATTTCCGTCCGGCGGCAAAACGGAAACTCAAACAGGAAGAATAGCCGGTGACGTTTAGTATAATCGGAAGGCTGAAGGGGGGGCCGGTTCCGCCGGCCTTGGGGCTTATCGAGTGGCGGCGATTCGGCGGGTAACCTGGGGGGGAGAAAAACGATGAAAAAGGTATTGGTCATCGAGGACAACAAATGTTCGCGGCGGCTCTACGAGCGTTTTCTGGGACTGGAAGGCTATGAAGTCCGTTCGGCGGCGGACGGCCGGACCGGCCTGGAATTGCTTAAAAGCTGGAAGCCCGATCTCCTGGTGCTCGATTACATGCTGCCGGACATGACCGGAGAGGACATCTGCCGCGTCCTCCGCGAGACGCCGGAATTAAAATCGGTGTTGATCCTCATGATCACCGCGCATACTTACAAGGCGTCGGACGAGCACTGCATGAAGATGGGGGCGGACGGGTACCTGGAAAAAAATTTCAAGCCGGAACAGCTCAAGGTTTACGTCGAGGCCCTGTTGCGGAAGGGCAAGCCGTCCGAAAAATAAGTCCGGTTGTTACGGGGCGCCCTCACGCAAAAGCATCGCCGGATGAACAAAATCCGGCTCACGCGCGAGGACAGCCCAAGCGAAAATTTTTGGGAACCGGCACCACGCAGGGCTTAAGGTGCCGGCGGCGGCCCATAGGGCCGACGACCCCGCCGGGGCGTAGCTCAGTTGGCTAGAGCGCCTGCTTTGGGAGCAGGAGGTCGCTGGTTCAAGTCCAGTCGCCCCGACACTATTGGGTCACAAGGGCTGTCCTCGTTCATTAGGTGAATTGATTTTTAATTCGCCTAAGTTTCTGAATGAGGGCGCCCCGACCATTTAGAGTGCGGCCTCCTGCGAGCAAAACGGGCTGGCCTGCGTGGGGCCGCTGTTGTGGCGATCCCCTCTTTCGGGAAACAAGGAATTGCTTCGTCGAAAAGACGCGACTCTCAATGACAGAGCAAGATGTAAGATGTTCCGCTTTTACGTTTTTAAGTAACCCAAACATGAAACGGACAATAGTCCTCTCCGAATAGCCGCTGTTTGTTCCTCCCATTAAAAATTTCCGACAATCGAGCGTTTTGAAATCGTTCGGGGTATCTTTTGCCTGCCGCTCATCGCCCGCCGCCGCCGGATAAGCTATATTTGTGGCGGCGCGCCGGCCGGCGCGACACTTTTTTCATTGGCGGCGCGTCTCAAGAGAAGGCAAAGACCCCATGAACGAACCCGAGAATAACGACGAACAAATCATCCGGGCCGTGTTGAACGGCCGCCGGGAGGAGTTCGCCCATCTGGTGCGGCGCCACCAGGAAAAAGTGCGTTCGCTTTGCCTTTCCCTCATGCGCAACGCCACCGAAGCCGACGACGCCGCCCAGGAAGTCTTCGTCAAGGCGTTTCAGGCCCTCGGCCGTTTTCAGGGCCGGTCCCGTTTCTCCACCTGGCTTTACCGCGTGGCCTACCGGCATTGTCTGGACCTGTTGCGGTCCCGGGGGCGCCGTCGGACGGATTCGCTGGAGGTCCTTTTGGAGGAACGGGGGGAAGGCGCGATGCCGGTCGCGGCGTCTTCCGGCGGTGCGGCGTTGGAGAACCGGGAAGTCCTGGAGAAAATCCTGTCCTCTCTGCCGCCGGAGTACCGGCTCATCTTGACGTTGCGGGAGGCGCAGGGGCTGTCCTATGAGGAACTGGCCGCGGCCACGGGAACGACCCTGGATTCCGTGAAGGCCCGGCTGAGGCGGGCGCGGCAGGCGCTTGAGGAAAAAGCGCGACACTTCAGGGCTCTTTCAGGCGTCTAAACGGAGAGGACGAACATGAACCACGATAAGATGAAAGAACTGGTTTTTGCGATGCACGACGGGGAACTGTTTCCGGCGGATCGGTCCGTCGCGGAAAGCCATTTGGCTTCCTGCGCGGAATGCCGGGCGGCCCTGGCCGAATGGCGGAAAACCGCCGCCGCGATGTTCCCTGCCGAAAAGCCGGTGGCGTCGGAGGCGTTCGTCAGCGCCGTGATGCGGCGCATCGAGACCGAACCGGCGGCCGGTTTCTGGGGGCGGCTCGGCGGTTTCATGGAAACGTTGCGGACGGCGTTTTCCCTGCCCCGCCTGGCGCTGGCCGGCGCGGCCGTTCTGGCCGTGACGGTTTTCTTTTTGTCCCGCCCCATGAAAACCGCTTCGGTCCCCATGACCGAGGCCGAGGTGGAGTTCGTGTCGGACCTGATGGAGGGGCCGCTCCAGACCGCCGAGAACGGCGGCGCGGCGCTCGGCACCACCATTGAGGAATATTTCCTTTAAGGAGGAGGCGTTATGAAGAAAAAAAGGTGTGTGACGGAAGCGTTTCTGGTCGTCGGTGTTCTGTTCCTGACGGCGTCCTTCGGCTGGGCCCGTTGGCCGGGCGATGGGGAGGGGCCGGGTCCGCGCGGCGACGGGAAAGGCCGCATGGAAGAACACATGAAACGGGTGGAGAAACAGTTGAATCTGTCGCCCGAACAGCAGAAGAAACTGGAGGAACACCGCGCCGCCCATCGGGACGAGGCGAAGAAGTTTTTCGGGGCAGTGATACAGAAACGGGAGGAGATGCGGACGGAACTCGAAAAGGAAACGATCGATGAGGCGAAGGTGAAGGCGATCAACGAGGAGTTGAAGGCCCTCGGCGCCCGACTGGCCGACCATCGATTGGCCGGCATCCTGGAGGTGCGGCGCATCCTCACGCCGGAACAGTTCAAAAAATTCCAAGAACTCGCGGGGCCCCGAGGGAAAGACAAGGGCCGCGGCGGCCGTCGAGGGCGCGGTCCGGGGCGTGACGATGCGGACATGCCACCGCCGCCGGACGAACCTTGAGAAGGGAAGGCGTTTTGTGGGCGAACGGCATCGATTAGGTCGCGGGAAGACCGGCGGAACACTCGTCCGGTGCGGGATTGTCGCCCTTCTCTTTTGGGGGGACGGGCGGCTCTCGGCCGCGCCGGACGCCGCCGCGTCTCCGATCCCCGCCGCGGCGGGGGCGGCGGCGGAGGACGGTGGTCCGGCTCTGACGTGGGCCGATTGCGTGCGCCGGTCGGCGGCGCAGAACCCGGATCTGCTGGCGGCGCAAAAGACGCGTGATTCCCGCCGGTCCCAATATTACGGAAACGTAAACGGTCTTTTGCCCGGCGTGTCCCTCTCCAATTCCTATTCCGAGTCGAACAATGGCGCGCGGTCCTCGCGGTGGCAGACGCGCGGTTCGGCGCAGTGGGACCTTTTCAACCTGAAGAGCTACGCCTCGGTCCGGTCGGCCTCGGCGTCCCTGGCGCAGGCGGATGCGGGTCTGCGGTTGGCTTCCGCCGAGGTGCGGTCCGGGTTGCGGAAGGCCTTCGCCCAGCTTCTCTTCGCGCAGGAGCAGGTGTCCGTGGCGCAGCGCATCCGCGACGTTCGCTCCAACAACGCTCGCATGGTGAGCTTGAAATACCAGTCCGGGCGGGAGTCCAAAGGGAACATGCTGCAGGCCCAGGCGGAGCTGGCGGAGGCCGAGGCCGAGCTGGCCCAGGCGCGGCGCGTTCAGCGCGTGGCCCGGCAATCGTTGAACCGGTGGATGGGGCAGGACGATTTCTCCGCGGTTTCCGTCACCGGGAGTTTCGACACCAAGGCCCTGCCCGCGCGCGCGGAGGTGGAAACAGCCGTTTCCGGGCATCCCCGGTTGGCGCAGCTGGAGGCGTCGCGTAACGTGGCGCGGGCGTCGGTGCAGAACGCCTGGGGCGGCGTGTGGCCCACGCTCAGCGCCGGGTACGGCCGTTCCTGGACGGGGCCCGACGAGTTCCCGGACGAGACCACCGGGTGGAACGTCTCCGGCACGTTGTCTCTTCCTCTTTTTTCTGGCGGGCCCACCAGCGCGTTCCATTCCGTGTCGTCGGCGCGGCGCAACCTGGAAAAGTCGGAACAGGACCTCCGCGCCGGCCGACAGCAGCTCCGCGCCGACCTGGAAACGGCCTGGAGCGACCTGGCCGGAAAGATCGACCGGGTGGACGTGCAAAAGAAATTTCTGGAAGCCGCGCGACAAAGGAACGACGAGGCGCTGGTGCGTTATTCCAACGGCCTGATGACGTTTGAAAACTGGGAACAGGTCGTGAGCGGTTTGGTGAGTTCGGAACGCGGCGCGTTGCAGTCGCGGCGGGACGCCGTCCTGGCGGAAGCCGCTTGGGAACAATCTTTGGGACGAGGACTGGAGGAACCATGAAGAAACGCACCATTTTAATAGTCGTCATCGCGGCGATCCTGACGGTATCGGGGGTCGCCGTTTGGCGGAACAAAAAACAAAAGGCCGAGGAGCGCCGGGCCTCCCGCACGGTGGAGGCCGTCCTGGGGCCCCTGGAGGTCAGCGTGGAGGCCACCGGCGAGGTGGTGCCGCTCAACCGCGTGGAAATCCAGCCGCCCATCGCGGGGCGGATCGAAAAACTTTTGGTGGACGAAGGCGACCGCGTGAAGGAGGGGGAGGTGTTGGCGTGGATGAGTTCGTCCGACCGGGCGGCCATCCTGGACGCCGCCAAGGCCCAGGGAGCGGAGGAGGTCAAACGATGGGAAGACACCTACAAGCCCACGCCCGTGGTGGCGCCTCTGTCCGGAACGGTCATCCTGCGCAACGTGGTGGTGGGCCAGACCGTGACCGCGGGCACGATCCTCTACGCCATTTCCGACAAGCTCATCGTGCTCACGCACGTGGACGAGGTGGACATCGGCCGCGTGCGCACGGGCATGCCGGCGCGCATCACCCTGGACGCCTTCCCCGGCCGTTCCGTGGACGGAAAAGTGTTCAACATCTTGTATGAGGGCAAGAACGTGTCCAACGTGATCACCTACGACGTGAAGGTGGCGCCGGACGCTGTTCCGCCGTTCTTCCGTTCGCAGATGACGGCCAACGTGAAGCTGATCATCAGCCAAAAGGAGAACGCGGTGCTCCTGCCCGCCGACGCCGTGCGCGAGGCGCCGGACGGCGGCCGATATGTGCTGGCGCCGTCGGCCGGGGGCGGCCGGCCGGAACAGCGCCCCGTGGAAGTGGGCGCGGAATCCGGCGCCGACGTGGAGATCGTGTCCGGACTGAAACCGGGCGACGTCGTCCTGGTGTCCCGCGGCCGTTACAAGCCGCAGTCCTCCGATACCGCCTCCAGCCCCTTCATGCCCAAACGGCCGGGCGCGCGCGCCACGGCCGCCCCCGGCGGCGGCCAAACCCGCAACGGCGGAGGTTCCTCCCCCCGAGGCGACTGATGGCCCTCATCGAGCTGGAAAAAATCACGCGGTCCTATTTTTTGGACGGGGAGGAACTCCAAGTCCTCCGCGACGTCACGCTCAAGATCGAGGAGGGCGAGTTCGTCGCCATCATGGGCCCGTCCGGTTCCGGCAAGTCCACGCTCATGCAGATCCTGGGCCTGTTGGACCGTCCCACCGGCGGCCTGTATCGGTTGATGGGAAAGGACGTCTCCCGCCTGTCCGACGACGAAGGCGCCGCCTTCCGTCGAGAAACCATCGGCTTCATATTCCAGATGTTCAACCTCCTGCCGCGGACGTCGGCCCTGCAGAACGTGGCCCTGCCCATGGTGTACGCCGGCACGCCGGACCGCGACGCGCGCGCGAGGGAGCTGTTGGTGCAGGTGGGTTTGGCGGACAGGCTCGAACACAAACCCAACCAGCTTTCCGGCGGGCAACAACAGCGTGTGGCCATCGCGCGGTCCCTGGCGAACCACCCCCGCGTGATCTTCGCCGACGAACCCACGGGCAACCTGGCGTCCGACCAGGCGGAAGAGATCCTCTCCCAGCTGGTGCACATGAACCGGTCGGGCATCACCGTCATCATGGTCACCCACGAGTCGGACATCGCCGCCCACGCCAAACGCATCATCCGCATCAAAGACGGCCGGGTCATCGCCGACGACCCCTCACCGGGGAAAGCGCCCGGCGGCGCCGCGGGGACATCGTCCCCGAGGACGAAGCCCCCTTTGCCGATAAAAATCAAAGCGGAACCGCGGTCCGATCTGGGCACATTGTGGGCGGAGTTCAAGGAATACGCCCTCTCGGCCATGCGCGGCATGACGGCCAATAAAGTGCGCAGCGGCCTCTCCATGCTGGGCATCCTCATCGGCGTGGCGGCGGTCATCACCATGCTGGCCCTGGGCAAAGGCGCGCAAAAAGCCATCGAGTCGCGCCTGGCGAGCCTGGGCTCCAACCTGTTGGCAATGCGGCCGGGGTCGCCGTCCCAGCACGGCGTGCACGGCGGCGATTACAGCCGGTTCACGCTCGACGACCTCAAGGCCATCGCCAAAGCCAACCCGCACATCCTGCGGGTCGACGGCAACGTCCAGGGCAACGTGCAGGTGGTCTACGGCAACCAGAACGCCAACACGCAGGTGACGGGCGTCACGCCGGCTTACGAACGCATGCGGGCGTCCACCCCCTACGCCGGGAGGTTCTTCACGCCGACGGAAAACCTCAACCGCGAGCGGGTGGTCCTGCTGGGGCAGACCGTCGTGAGCAAACTTTTTGGGGACGAGGACCCCATCGGCAAGTTCATCAAGGTGAACCGCATCAACTTCAAGGTCATCGGCGTGTTGCCCATCAAGGGCGGCGGCGGGTTCCGCGACGAGGACGACATCCTCCTCATTCCGCTCAACACGGCCATGAACCGCCTGCTGGGCCAAAAATATCTGCGGAACATCTCCATCGAGTGCGACGGCCCCGACAGCATGGAAGCGGTGACCGAAGACATCACGCGGATCATGCGGCGCCGTCACCGCCTGCCTTCCTATAAGGAGAACGATTTCGAGATTCGCAACATGGCCGACATCCAGGCGGCCATCAGTTCCACCACCAAGACCATCACGCTGCTCCTCGGGTTCGTGGCGGCCATTTCGCTCCTGGTCGGCGGCATCGGCATCATGAACATCATGCTGGTGTCGGTGAGCGAACGCACCCGCGAGATCGGTCTGCGCAAAGCGGTGGGCGCGGCGCGGCGGGCCATCCTGTGGCAGTTCCTCATCGAGTCGGGCGTGATGTCGGCGGTCGGCGGACTGACCGGCATCCTTTTGGGGGCGCTGACCTCCTTTACGTTGTCGAAACTGGCCGGCTGGACCGCGGTGGTCACGGTGCAGTCCGTGATGGTGTCGTTCGTATTTTCCGCCGGGGTCGGCGTTCTGTTCGGCCTTTGGCCCGCTCGCAAAGCCTCGCTGCTTTCGCCCATCGAAGCCCTGCGGTACGAATAAAACCCCACCGATCCCCGCCGCTTTCCGGCGGCGGAAAAATCTTTGCTACAATCGGTTCCTGTGCAACGACGGCATGCGGGCGTTTTTTTTCGGGGAGACGGCGGCGTTTGAAGAGGCGGAGGGAGGAACGGCTAAAAAAGGCCGGTGGTGCTTAGATGGTGGACCAGACGGTCCCTTTCGTTTCGGTGTGCGTGCAGCCTATCCAGAAATCTCCCTGTGTTTTTTGTCCGGCCGGCGCGCCCATCGTCCAGTTCCAATATTTCCAACGGCCGTTGTCCATCATGAGGAGGGCGGCCATGCCGAGGGTGTCGTTGGTTTCGACCACGGGGGAGGTGTCGTGCTGGCCCGGCACCGTGGCCGCCGGGATCTCGCGCAGGTACTTGCTGTCGACGGTCAGGCAGGTGAGGTCGTCCCCGGGGTAGGTCCCTTCCATGTTGGCGTAGTAGATGGAAATGGCGGAACGGACGGACCCGAGCGTCCCCTTGGTGGCGGCTTCCTTTGATTTCCGGACCAGGTCGGCGAATTTGGGCAGGGCGATGGCCGCCAGGACGCCGACGATGGCCACGACGATCATCAGTTCGATGAGGGTGAACCCTTTTGTCGGATCGGCGGGGGGTTTCATGTTTTCGGACCGGGCATCTTGCTGACATTATATATGATATGGGCGGTCAATCGGTTTTGCTTTTGAAATTAATGGGGCGCGGCCCGGGGGGCGGGAACGGACGGTGTTGACGGTCAAGGGGATCCATAAGGCCTACGGGGCTCAGGTGGTTTTCGACGGGGCCTCTCTGCAGATGAACGAGAGCGACCGCCTGGCGGTGGTGGGCCCCAACGGGGCGGGGAAATCCACGCTGTTCCGGATGATCCTGGGAGAAACCCCGGTGGAAGGCGGGGAGATCATCCGCCGCCGCGGGTTGCGGCTGGGGCATCTGCCGCAGGAAACGGCGCCGTTCGGCGGCGGCACGGTGCTGGAGGAGGCGCTGTCCTCCGACCGGGAAGAGTCGGCGTCGGTGGACGAGCGTCGCTCGGCCGAGGCGAAGAAGGTCCTCATGGGGCTGGGGTTCCGGCTGGAAGATTTTTCCCGTCCGGTGGCGCAGCTGAGCGGCGGCTGGATGATGCGCGTGGCCATCGCCCGGCTCTTGGTTCAGAAACCCGACGTCCTCCTGCTCGACGAACCCACCAACCATCTGGACCTGGAGTCTCTGTTGTGGTTCCAGGAATACCTGCGGAAAGCCAAATGCGGCCTCCTGCTCATCTCCCACGACCGGGCCTTCGTCAACGCGCTGGTGCACGCCGTGGTGGAGTTGAGGGACCATAAACTTTTCCGTTATCCCGGGGATTTCGACCATTTCGAGGCGGTGCGGGCGCAGGAGAACGAACAGCGGCTTGCCGCCTACACCCGCCAGCAGAAGGAGATCGAGGAGCACGAGGAGTTCATCGCCCGGTTCCGCGCCCAGGCCTCCAAGGCGCCGCAGGTGCAGAGCCGCATCAAAATGCTGGAGAAGATGGAAATCATCGAACTCCCGCCGGAGGCGAAAAGGGTCAAGATCCGGTTCCCCCAGCCCGCCCGCTGCGGGCAGCGGGCCATCGCCCTGAAGAACGCGTCGAAATCCTACGGCGACGTGAAGGTCTACGAGGGACTGGACTTCGAACTGACGCGCGGCCAGAAGATGGTCTTCGTGGGACACAACGGCGCCGGCAAGTCCACCCTGCTGAAAATCCTCGCGGGCGTGCTGCCGATGGACAGCGGGGAACGTCTGCTGGGCCCCAACGTGCAGGTGGGCTATTACACCCAGCACCGCACCGAGATGCTCAACCCCCACCGCACCGTGCTGGAGGAGGCCACCGACACCCGGCGCATCAACCCGGACCTGTTCGTGCGCACCGTGCTGGGCACGTTCCTGTTCCAGGGCGACGCGGTGTATAAGAAGGCCGGGGTGCTGAGCGGCGGCGAGAAGAGCCGGCTGGCCCTGGTGAAGCTGCTGCTCGACCCGCCCAACCTCCTCCTGCTCGACGAACCCACCACCCATCTCGACATGTACAGCGTGGAGGCGTTGGTGGAGGCGCTGAAGGATTTCGAAGGGACCATCTGTTTCATCAGCCACGACCTCTACCTCATCAATTCCCTCGCCGACCACGTGCTGCACGTGGACAAGGGCCAGGTGACCTTGTATCCCGGCAACTACGAATATTTCCAGCGTCGGCAGCAGCAGAAATTGCTGGAGCGGGAGGACGCGCCGCTCCCCGTTTCCCGGCCGGCGGCCAAACCCACGGCCATGCCGGTGTTCGCCAAGACCTCGGCGGAAGACGCCCGGCGTCTGAGGGAAACGCAGAAGGCGCATGAAAAAAAGCGCCGCAAACTCAACGCCGAGATACGCGATCTGGAGGGGGAGCTGGCCGACCTCAACGGCCAGCAGGCCTCGATCTTCATCAAGAGCGATTACCAGGAACTGATGAAGCTGGATGCCGCCGTCAAGGCCGTGGAGAAGGAGCTGGTGGCGAAGATGGAAGAATTGGAAAAGCTGAACGAGAAGGTTTGATCGGGGTCCCGGGCTTTATGTGGAAAGTTTAGACTGGAAATTCAAAGGAGAGAAAAAATGCCGGAGATAAAACGTATTGCGGTGAACACGGGCGGCGGGGACGCGCCGGGGCTGAACGCGGTGATCCGCGCGGTGGTGCTGTCGGCCACGCGGCTGGGGTGGGAGGTGCTGGGCATCAAACGCGGGTACGACGGCCTTTTGGATCCCTCGCAGGTGCGACCGCTCACCGAGGAGGACGTGCGCGGCATCACCGCCATGGGCGGCACCATCCTCGGCACCACCAACAAGGGGAACCCCTTCGAATATCCCATGAAACAGCCGGACGGCTCCGTGAAAGCGGTGGACCGCTCGGCCGAGGTGGTGTCGAACTTCAAAAAGCTCGGGTTGGACGCGTTGGTGGCCATCGGCGGCGACGGGTCCCTCCGCATCGCCAAGCGGTTCAACGACCTGGGCGTCCCCGTGGTGGGCGTGCCGAAGACCATCGACAACGACCTCCAGTCCACGGTGGTCACGTTCGGTTTCGACACCGCGGTGGGCATCGCCACCGACGCGCTCGACAAGCTCCACAGCACCGCCGAGTCGCACCGGCGCGTGATGGTGGTGGAGGTGATGGGCCGCTACGCCGGCTGGATCGCGCTCAACGCGGGGGTGTCGTCGACGTCCGACGTGATCCTCATCCCGGAAATTCCCTTCGACATCGAAAAGGTCTGCGAAAAGATACGCGACCGCGAGGCCCGCGGCCGGGAGTTCAGCATCGTGGTGGTGGCGGAAGGGGCCGTGCCCAAGGGCGGTTCCATGTCCACGGTGGGGGCCAAGGAGGTCGGCCGGGAGGTCCGTCTCGGCGGCATCTGCGCGGCGGTGGCGGCGGAGATCGAGAAGCGGACCGGGAAGGAAACGCGTTCCCTGGTGCTGGGACACCTTCAGCGCGGCGGCGGGCCGACGACCTTCGACAGGCTCATCGCGCTGCGGTTCGGGGCGGCGGCGGTGCGGGCCATTCAGGAGGGACAGTTCGGCGGCATGGTGGCGCTCAATCCTCCCACGGTGACCCTGGTGCCGTTGGCGGAGGCGGTGGCCAAGATGAAACAGGTGCCGCTCGACTGCGACACCATCAAGACCGCGCGGAGTTTGGGAGTGTGTCTGGGGGACTGAACGTTTTCAGTTGAACGGTACGGGGATCCGCGCTGAACTCAGCCGGGGTCTCCCGGCGTCGGTTTTTGGAAGGACTTCGGCTCGAGGCCGGTTCAAAGCGCTGAAATGGAATTTATAGCCAACCCAATCGCCGCGCCGCGCCGAAGATGAGATAGATCCCGACCCCCACCACGAACAGTCCGAACGCCAGACGCAGGTAAGGAC
>Ga0116154_10001945_pt1 | contig 16301 bp, 20 predicted proteins | sample AD_UKC030_MetaG_FD_89898 | JGI IMG/M metagenome (GOLD analysis project Ga0116154, IMG submission 89898) | Active sludge microbial communities of municipal wastewater-treating anaerobic digesters from USA - AD_UKC030_MetaG | ecosystem: Engineered > Bioreactor > Anaerobic > Digestate | place: USA...
GAGGACAAGCGTGCAATCTTTACAGATTTCTCTTTTCCGGAACGGAACCCAACGGCCTGCCCCTTTCTCCGTCCGGACGGGGATCTTCACCGCTGCACGATCCACCGTGACAGCCCGGGACAATGCAAGTATTTCCGCTGCGTGTTGATGCACGTGTCCGATGGGCAAGGTCTGCTCCTTGGGACGGTACGGGGGACGCTCGATCTCCATTCCGATGATCGCGGGCTCCGGACCGTATGGGAGGAGATCGTTCGGAAAAGGCCGAAGGATGACGGTGAGGCTGAGCCATGGATTGCCTCATTCCTTATAGAAAATGGTTACCATGTGGATTGACCGGATTCTCCCAAGGACACAGATTTTTTTACTGTGCTGGTTTTCTTTGTACAACAGAAGCAGGGAAAGAAGCCTGCCCGATACACACACCGTATCCCAACAAACCGCTATTATCTGCCCTCATCACAGAACCGAATCACCTCTCCTTTGTTGTTTTTTGTGCAGGATGATATGTTGACGTGGCAATACCGGCTCCATAGCAGACAGATAGATACCATGTACGTAATGGAAGGGATGCTACCGGCCTCCGTCGCGACCGGCCGGCTGACACCGATCCCCTCCATATTCAAGGGAGGATAGGTGTGGTAACGCAATAATCACATGAAGAGAGAAAGCATCCTAAAACCATTTTTCAGAGGGGAGAACCCGGCAAGGACCTTCGTTTCGCGTTCATGTTTTCGCAAACCAAATCAACCATCTTATCTTTAGTCACTGTCCAGGGACAAAGGTCATTTTTGGCATTCATAAGATTTCCAAGACCATCATCCTGGTACAGGAGCCGGATTTGCAGAGGTATGGGGAACCTGCGTACAACTGGCGCTGAACACGAGTAGTGTGGTGAAGATGCCAGTACTCATGAACAAGCAAAAACCCACGATCAGGCTGATATTGTTGCTTTCTGTCAACGAATAAGACCGTGATAATCAAACCACAGTGAATCACTGGTTCTTACGGACCCCTTATAAAAAAACAGGTTCAGGCAAAGAACACGCCAAAAGCGGTACGCCCAGGTCGGAATTCGAATCCGAGTCGATTGCGTGACAGGCAATCATGATAGGCCACTACACTACCTGGGCACTTTGGTACAGTTAATCCCGCCTCCCAGATTCGAACCGGGGACATCGCGGTAGCCGCGCAGTTACCTTGAACGGTAAACCAATCTACAGCCGCGCACTCTACCAGGCTGAGTTAAGGCGGGGCACTGCCTAATAATGTAGGGGTAAATCTGTATTAAACGTATCGTAACAGGGCCGGTTTTTTCGGGGAAACCCGGGAGATTTTCCTGCGGGTACAGCAGTTTTTCAGAGACCGTAGATCTTGCGCGGGAAAAAGGTAGGCAAGACACACCCCTCGTGATCGATTCACGGTTCGTCCCTGCCATATGACAGTACCGCATGACCCGGTCAGCGGGCCTTCAGGTAATCCAGCGCAGTCCGGATATCCTCGGCAATCATCTGTCGCTTCACCTTTTCGATATTGAAACTCTCACCGGTATGGGTGTAAGAAGGCAGAAACCGTACGCCATTCCGGATATATTCCTGTTTGCGAATCTTATAGGTCGACCCCGAGGGTATCGGGCTCTTGCCGTGTTTCTCCTTGTACACGGAATTCACTGCCTTTATGGCAAAGTCTCCCATGCACAGGATCATCCCGATATCAGGGAACTGTTCCAGTTCAGGTTTCAGGAACCGGAGCGCACATTCCCGGATGGTTTTTGCAGAAACGAGATAGCCGCGCTTGCCGCATTTGATGGCTGTCGTGAGATAGATGCCCATGCGGGTTAAGTCTTCATAGGTTTCAATGGCGCATCCCGCGTCCCGGAATGCCGTTCTTGTGGTCTGGAAAAATGCCCCGGAACCGCTTTCGTAATAATAATCCGACCGGTCGGCTGGAGGACACTCGGAGATCATAACCACCCGGATATCCCGGGGATCGAGGTCCGGACGCGGAAAGATCATGCCCTTATGGACGTCGGTGCAGGGATAATTGCACGTAAAGGTATTCATTCCCATAAACGCTCTGGAATCATTCCTGATATTAATTCTGCCCGCGGATGCCGAAAGTAATCCCATATCCCTGCATCATATGCATGGCCGGGATGCCTTTCGTTTCGTGACTATTCTGGTGCAGCGATTGTTTATATAATCCACATGCACATGTAATGATATGACTGCTCGCAAGGATGTTGCGGGGGATCGTCTTCTTCACCGATAGCGCAGCTCGTGAAGAAGTGACTGTTTTTGACACTACGCTCCGGGACGGTGAACAAACCCCGGGGATTGCATTCACCTTTGAACAGAAACTCCAGATCGCACGCCAGCTTTCTGACATCGGCGTCTACGCAATCGAGGCAGGGTTCCCTGCATCCTCGAAGGCCGAGAAAGAGACGGTAACCGCTATTAAAAAGCTCGGTCTCGAGTCAGTGATCTGCGGTCTCGCCCGCTCAACAAAAGCTGACGTGGATACCTGCCTTGACTGTAATGTCGACATGGTACATGTCTTCATCCCGACATCTGATATCCAGCGGGAGAACACCATCAACAAGACAAGGAAGGAGGTGCTCGAAATCACAGCCGAAATCATCGGCCATGTGAGGAAGCACTCCGAGCTCTGTATGTTCTCGGCAATGGATGCCACGCGGACTGACTGGGACTATCTTATCGATGTCTTCCAGACCGCCGCAGACGCCGGGGCCACGATTATCAATGTGCCAGACACGGTAGGCGTCATTTCGCCATCGGCGATGAAGACACTCATCACCCGCATCAACAGGGAAGTACGGTGCCCCATCGATGTCCACTGCCATAACGACTTCGGGCTCGCGGTAGCGAATACGATCACCGCCGTGGAGGCCGGCGCTTCGCAGGTGCAGGTGACCGTAAACGGACTTGGAGAACGGGCCGGGAACGCCGACCTTGCGCAGACCGTAATGATTATGGAGTCGATATACCGCATAAAAACGGGAATCGAAAAGTCAAGGCTCGTCGAGACCTCCCGCCTCATCTCCCGGTTCAGCGGCATCGGCATCCCGCCCATCCAGCCGGTGGTCGGAGAGAACGTCTTCTCACACGAGAGCGGTATCCACTCGCACGGAGTCATCAAGAACTCAGCCACGTTTGAGCCGGGGATCATGACACCGGAGATGGTGGGTCACCGCCGTCGACTGACTCTCGGAAAGCACGTGGGCCGGCACGCGGTACGGCAGATGCTGACAGATGTTCACATAGAACCCACGGACCCGCAGTTAGATGTGATCATCGAGAAAGTGAAGGCCGTAGCAAGCCGCGGCAAGCGGGTGACGGACGCAGACCTTTACGAGATTGCCGAGACCGTATTGGGTATCGAACTCAACAACAAGGCATTCGACCTTGAGGACATCGCCATCATGACCGGCAACCACGCCATCCCAACAGCAAGCGTCAAGGCGAAGGTGAACGGGAAGGTGCACGTCTTCTCCGCGGTGGGTAACGGTCCTGTGGACGCAGCACTCAAAGCCATCCTCGGGATTACTCCTTCGAAACTCCAGCTCAAAGAGTTCAATATCGAGGCGATCTCGGGCGGGTCGGATGCGATGTGCCACGTGACCATAGCGGTCGAGGACGACCGCGGCAGGATTTTCGATGCCAGCGGGAGTGGCGACGATATTGTGCTCTCATCAGTCGAAGCACTGGTCAATGCGGTGAACCTGATTAACCGGGTATAAAAAAATTCACAATTTTTTAAGGCCTGAATTCCTGATCTGAATCAGAATATTGAGAGCCTCAGCGTAGCCGTAGAACGAAGCCCGCACCGAGAGCGTCTCGATAAGCTCATCGGTGGAAGCAAGGTAGTGCTTGGAAAAACCCCCGTTCCGGCCCGCAGAGTCAAGAAGGTTGTCAATTCGATCGCAGAGCTTGACAAGGGTTGCTTCCGGAGGGGCATCAAGAATCCGGTTGAGGCTGTCAGAAAGCCGGTTGGCTTTGCCGGAAATGGTGTTCTTTTTGGTCAGGGCATCGACAATCGCGAAAATATCCGCCTTCTCATCGGATAAGAGCGGGAGATCTGCGATAAACTTATCCGTCTTCAGGATCCAGTCAGGGGAGCAGTCCTCGTACACATCATGGAGCCACGCAGCGATTATGGCAACGTGTGAACCGTTGAGGGTTCCAACGAGACCAGCCACCCTTGCCGGGTGGGTGATGTAGGGTGTTCTTTCGTCTTTCCGGAACTGCCCCTTGTGCGCGCGGGAGGCATGGTCGGCAGCAGTCTTGATAACCAGGAGCCGGTGGGCCGGGCCCACGGCGAGGAAGTGTGCCACGTGATTCATTCCAGGTGTAGTATATTCCAATACGATCAGTAACTGGTTTATATCCAGAAATGATTATTAAAAATATCAGGCAGCCTGAGGGGATCCTTTGCCTTCTATGGACGCCTTGATCTGGGCCTGCAGTTGCTCAAACTTGCCCTGCAGCATCTTCTCCTGTTTCTCGAGAGATTTTATACGGAGCTCCAGGGTCTCAACCTTTTCGATCAGTTTTGATTCCACAACCTCTTTCTTCTTCTGCATCATGACAGTACCGACACTCATGTACATGACAGCGTCATCAGCAGAGTCCCTGATCTCTTCCTGAGCACGCTTTGCCTCGCGGACTGCCAGTTCGTACTGGGCTTTCTGCTGGAGGATGGTCTGGAGCTGCTGCTGGAGCTGCTGAAGCATGCTGAGCTGGTTCTGGACTTTGGGTGAGATATTGTTCATGATAAATCCTGTATCTATATCGGCGTTATCTGATAAAAAGGGTTATTCAACGGACTGGCTTATGGGCCTTGGTTTAAAAACACATTGCAGGATGAATGCTACCGCGCCGATGGGAAGCCCGCGCAGCGGATGAGCGTATTTATTTTTCATTTTTTACGAACCCATCCTGCTCCGTATTGCTCGGAGAGTGCCCTGATGAGGTGCACACTAATAATTATTGAAGTCCGTTCCGGAAATTCTGCCAGCCGGACCCTGCATTTTTTTCACGAGTCCATGGACCTCTTCTGCAACATTGATGAGCCTGAGATACATGTTGAGTGCTGCCCTGAGTGCTGCCGTGTCATCTGCTCTCACCAGCAGAACGAGCGTGGTAGTATTCTCGAGCCAGCAGCATGTGGAAGAGCGGGGATTCACTTCATCAGACAGTTCCGGGACAAGCGCCCGGTAAATCTGTTCTGCACAATCTGTCGATAACCGGAACAACGCTTCGTGCTGCGGCAAGGAATTCCTCATGCGGGGATTGGGTAAAAAGGATGATAAAAGTATGGTATTCGAGAGGACTGATGCCAATTTACCGGGCTTTGAGTTCCTTGATCGCAGCGCCCCGTTCCTTGAAAAGGATCCGATGGCCACAATAAGGGCAGCGTACGTTTACATCAATCTCGACTTTCTGTTTGCATCGTGCACATTTGTAGGTACTTGCCATAACGGATCCGTTATTTCACGCTTTCTGTAACGGTTCTATCGATTGCACGCTGGGCAATCTTCATGCTTGGGGTTGTTGGCTGGTAAGCACCACCGGCGAACTTATACCCGCATTTGCGGCACTCCCAGATGCCGGTGCCCTTGCGCGCTACGGATTCCATATCGCACTTCGGGCAGCGGTGCAACCCATGCGATATTTTCTCCATATCGTTCACGCGCTTACGCACGAATCTCCCGTACCTGCAGCCGAAACGTCCTGAACTTCCGGTAACTTTTCCTTTTGCTTTATGAGTCGAGGTTGCCATGATGGATATCCACCGATCTGTCTTCTTTTATTTGTCCTCTGAATTAATATACTTGATTGAGGATCTTGACCTGTCCTTCACCTTTTGAGAGCTTGTTGATGAGATCATAGAACTCTCCCTGGATACCAGCCGGAATCCGGACAACGCAGACCCATGATCCATCCTTCTGCCATTCGTCCTTCTCCATGACCGATCCGGCTGCGATATCCCCGTATGCCTTCGCAGCATAATCGGGAGGGATCTTGATTGCGAGTCGCAACTCCTCGAACCGGATTGGAAGGATCGGGCGGAGGGCTTTGACCGTTTCCTTTACCAGCTCGTCAAGATGTTTGAATGGGTCGATATTGACCCGCGCCTCCTCCATGGCCATTTCTATCCGGGCAGGAGGGTGGGGGTGACCAGTCTGGGGATTGACTGCATTGCGGGCAATGAACGTGATCACCTGGCGGCGCTTTTCCTCAATCATCTGCTTTCGCTGCTCCGCGGTGAGGTGGATCTCCCCCTTTTCGATGATCCGCCGTGCAATGGTATCGAAATCTGTGGTGTGGAAGACCTTAACGAGAGATTCATCAGAAGCCCGAGTGGCTTTCGAAGCATTACCAAAGACATTAAGCGCTGCGACTACATCCTCGATATTGATCTTCTGGCCTTGTCGCACAAAGGCTGCCTGCTTGGGGTCGACCAGGATCTCGAAACGTTCCCCATAACTCTCGAGCCGTGCCACCACCGCAAGGTCAAGGGAGATCATAGGGGATCACGGTTTGAACGGTTCGACGAAGGCAGCAACCTCCTGCCGGCTCATCTTCCGGAAGACAGGATTCGCCTTTTCGATAACGCCAATTTCAACCTGGTCGACATCAAATTTGCCCTCGGTCGCGGAATGAAGAGCTTTGAGGCCCAGCGGGATTGCATCCTTGATCCCGGTCTCCGGGTTGTATTCCTCCTCGAAGACTTTCATGGCTGCTGGCCGGCCGATCCCGATTCCTGTTGCCTTGTACTCAAGAAGCGTTCCCGAAGGATCGGTCTCAAACAACCGGACCTCACCGTCACTGACTCCCGCAATAAGGAGGGCGGTACCATAGGGGCGGATGCCACCGTACTGGGTAAGGGACTGCATGTGGTCACAGAGCTTCTTTGAGAGGGCTTCCACCTCGATTGGTTCATCATAAGAAACGCGGTTGATCTGGCACTCAACCCGTGCTCGATCGACCAGCGCCCGTGCATCACCGACAAGACCCGAGGAAGCAACCCCGATGTGCTCATCGATCTTGAAGATCTTCTCGATGGATGACGCCTCAAGGAGCTTGGAGCTGACGCGCTTGTCGACGATTAAAACAACGCCGTCCTTTGCCTTGATACCAACAGCGGTTGTGCCCCGCTTCACTGCCTCACGGGCATACTCCACCTGGTAGAGCCGGCCGTCCGGGGAAAAAACGGTGATTGCCCGGTCATATCCCATCTGATATTGTGGCTGCATTAAGACTTCTCCATATCACATCTTGTTAAGAACAATCGGTGTGTATTTTTAAATCCCTTTTCAATCACATCAACCTTCTGACCGTTACAGCAGAGCACAAGGTAGATTTTTCCGGCAAAAACCAGCTCACTGGTTTCAGCACCTCCGGTTACTACAGATCCGGCAACCGGCTCCAGAAAGGGTTCCGTGGCGGGTTTTAGGGCACGGATCCGTTTGCGCAGACCCTCGATCGTGCCGGAAGCAGCTACGATTCGCAGGGTCAGGCGCACATCCCGGCATGCAGTTACAGTCGAGAGCGCAACGGCAAGTTCCTTCTCCGTGCCCCGAAGGCACCGGACTATGACATACCCGCTCTCAGCGGCCACAACAGCCTGCGTGATTGCCCCGGCCGTGACATCGCCCCAGAGAGAGGTAACCGCATCCGAGACTGCGTAGTAGAGCTCCTTCTGGTCGATGACCATTCCTGCAGGTTCAATCCTCACCAGGAGGTAGCGCCGGTTCTCGCGCAGCGTGGGCGGCCGGGGACTCATGCTATCACCCGGACCGAAGGGACCGAAGGAGCCGTCAGGAGACCCCCCGTGCCGAGCGCCTTCTCCACATCAGGGATATCCATGCCGAAGAGGGAGCCAAGGCCGGTGATCTCGCGAACAGCCCGCAGGTCAAGGTACGAACGGGCATACGTTGAAAGGGTAAGCGGGAATTCAAACCTCCGTTCAAAAGTCATGATATCCCGGTAACGTTGGATTGCCCGCTGGCGGGCAATGCCCCGTCCGGCGATAAGGGCGGACAGGTCAATATCAATCGCAACACCATTGTCAGCCGCCATCTTCGCGGTCACATGGTCGAAGGCGTTCTTGTCGGCGGTCTGGAGACCGCGGAGGATATGAACCCCCTTCAGACCGATCGCGGCCCGGTTGAAACCGTTGTCCCGGGCAAGAACGGAGATAACCGTAGCTGAGTCCTTGGACCGTTTTACCCGCGTGATTATGTCCCGCACTGAAGCTGCAGGGAGGATGATCCCACAGAGTATTTCCACTCCATCAAACGAACCTGCCGGTGTATCTATCGCGACAAGACTGTCGAACCCAAGGGTTTTTGCCTCGATCGCCAGCCGCCCCACCGATGTATCCCCGCACGGGTACGGAAAGACAGCGGCATCGGTGATCTTCATGAGAGTTACTTCGGTTAAAAAAAGATAAGGTTATTTGCCCCGGTTTGCATGCGACCGGATACTCGGGCGGGTCTTCTCGGTACCTTTGCCCCGGTAAAGCATCCCGCGGCCTTTCAGGCCGGCGGAAGTCTTGCCGCGCTCGGCACGGCCGCGGTGGACCGGGTCAGCCATCCATGCAAGGTTTCTGTCTGCCCGGATAGAGGGGTGGTGGCCGTCAACGAGAATGACTTCGTAGTATTTCAGCTTACCGTCCTGTCCCACCCAGTAGGAGTTGAGAACCTCCATATTCGGGAACTTCCTGGATGCCCTTTCCTCAGCGATCCGCTGGATGCTCTTGCCGGCAGTGAGCCGGTTCTTGCCCATGCGTGCGGACCGGCGAGCACGGACATACCGGGATGCCCGGCGGCCGCCGCGGCGGACCTGGACGCGTGCAACAGCGATACCCTGCTTGGCCTTGTAGCCGAGGGCACGAGCCCTATCGATACGGGTCGGGCGCTCGATCCGGACAACGCTGCCCTCGCGGCGCCATGTCTGCATGCGGTTCCAGAGGAGTTCTCCAACCTCTGACTTTTCAGGTCTCTTCCATGCCTCCCTGACAAAGGCGTACATTGATTTTACCATGGTAATCACCTAAGGTTCGGCCCAAAGAGGGCTACATTCCTTTTCATACGGGACGCATCCCGTGTGCCTATATACTAGGATACGGGAGGTAATAAAGGATACAGGCAACGGCATCCCGAAGGATAGTTACTGAAAAGGGTGATCATCCTGCGTCCGACTTTTTGTATTAATTTCTTGTTTCCGTATTTCCAGAACTCAGGTTCCGCAGGAGAAATTCGTGGGATGCCTGAAGGCAGTCTGACTGAATTTTGTAATGCCCCGGGGACCATCCGGTAGTGACAAGCCGATATGCGGGAACCGATGGTCTCATACCCGGATATGCAGTACTTGCGGGCTGTGGAGCAACGTATGGGTGGTACGCTTCGAACGGTCCGGGAAGCTCTTCCCAGGATCCATCAGGACTCCTGAAAAAAACCCGGAACGAGAAGATATCTCCTTCGCAGGGTTGGATTTCCTTTATGTCGGTCAGAAGTGAAAATTCGATCACTTCTCCAGGATTATACACATCCGAGTCCAATCTGATGAGATCATACCGGCTGCCATTTTGTTGAGTGATCGTAACTTTGTAAAGCCCTTTGGAAGTGATTGTTGGTGAAATTTCACGAGAAGGCGTGTGAATTCCCGTCTGGTTTTCAGAGACCGGTGTTGTCGTGCACTCAGCCGTCAGCAGCGACGCCATAACCAAGAGGCACAACCCAATCGCCATGCGAACAGATCTTCTCTGGCATCCATAAAAATCCGGGCGTGCAGTCATGCTATAGTAAAAGTCCGTGGGTGGCGGGAAATAGATTGTGAAATATTATTGAGCGCAAATCGTTTGCGATGCCTGCCAACGCCCCAATGGGACCCTCGCGGCTCCCTCAATTACCTTTCACCGACATCAGTCGCGGCTCGCAAGTTCCGGATCGAGGTAAGTGCGTAGCACAAAACCCGACGAGGCGTTTTGCGCGTAGAGATCACAACCGGGGGTATGGGGGTATCAGCCCCCATCAAAGATAAAAATCACTTCCCCTTCTTCTTCTCCACCACGCGGATATCGGTGATCCGGGTAACAGGGTACTGCCCCTTGGCATCCTTTTCAGCCGACTTCACCATGTCCCAGATAGTGAGCAAAGAAACTGAGACCCCAGTAAGGGCCTCCATCTCCACCCCCGTCTTCCCGGTCATCTTCACGACAACAGTCGCCTCGATGAAGCCGTCGCCATCAGAAAAATCAACAGCAATCGAGCTGATAGGGATGGGGTGGCACATCGGTATGATATTGGCAGTATTCTTGACCGCCAGCGTCGCGGCAACGCGGGCCGTGGCAAGGACATTGCCTTTCACAACCTTCCCATCGCGGATGGCAGCGAGCGTCTCCGGCCGCAGGTAAATCTTCCCCGCTGCCGTTGCCTCGCGGGTCACATCCCCCTTCCCGCTGATATCCACCATCTGTGCCCGGTCGTCCTGTATATGCGTGAATTGTACCATGCGATCATCCCTTCCTGAATAACACTGACGGGATCCTGTCTACGAGATCCGAAGCCAGCATCCCGCTGCCCCGCTCCGCTGCAACGGATTCTCCCGCCTTCCCGCAGACATATGCGGCGATGCAGGCAGCCTCAAATGCCGGCAGGTGGCAGAGGAGAGCGCCCGCAACGCCGGAAAGCACATCCCCGGTCCCGCCAACGGTCATTGCCGGGTCCCCCGTACGGTTGAACCGGACCCGGGTGCCATCCGTAATGATATCGGTGTGACCTTTGAGGATAACGGTGCCCCGGATACCCGCCTTCCTCGCAGCCCGTGCCCGGCCGACAGTATCGTCCGGCAGGGCAGTTCCGGTAATTCGGGCAAATTCCCCGGCATGCGGGGTATAGATTGTTTCTCCTGAGGCTGCCGGTAGGGGGAGCTGGAGGGCATCAGCATCAAAGACCGCCTTTTTACAGTGCGGGGCAACAGATTCCACGGCAGCCTGGCTGTCTGTACCGAGCCCGTTCCCGCAGACCACCACATCAGCACGTTCGGCGAGAACTATCAACCGCTCCGTGTGTTCCATGCCGATCCATTTCCCCTCAAGCCTCTCATAGATCAGGTCGGGTATCGGTTCAAAAACCGGCGATGCGATCCGGACAATATCCGCACCTGCCCGCAGAGCGCCGAGGCCGGCAAGGTACGGTGCGCCCTGGTACGGCCCTCCACCTATGATCAGCACCTCCCCGCCGGCCCCCTTATGGGCTTTTTTCCCGCGGGAGGGAAGGAGAGTCAGGTCACCGGGACCGGCCATGCATTCCGCCATAAGGGGTATCCCGATATCGACAACGGTCGCCCCTTCCGTCTTAGCCCGGTGGAATGCGCAAATTCGATCCGTCCGCATCCCCAAGGTAGGAACATCCGCCGCTATAACCTTCGCTTTCGAGCTGTTCACTATCCGGATGCAGGATGCAAGCGGCTCCTTAACGGGTCCTCGCCCACCCGTCCCAAGCAGGGCGTCAACGATGACATCGGCATTCCCGAAGACAGTAGTCAGTGCTTCGAGATCTTCACGGCTCTGGAACGGGTGGAGGCTGACTGCCGCGTGCCGGAGAGTCGCGAGGTTGTGCTCGCAGGATTTGCTCCGCTTCCCGAGGTCAAGGTAGCAGACGCTCGTATCAATCCCGCGCTGGAGGTAACGGGCTGCAACCATCCCGTCCCCGCCGTTGTTCCCGGTCCCGCACAACACCAGCACCCGTTCCGGGTTGAACGTGAGCACCTGCTCCGCGAGCGCCCGCCCGGCGCTCTCCATCAGCTGGAGCTCAGTCACGCCAAGTGCCATCGCGTTGGCGTCGATCACCCGCATCCGGGCCGGGGTCACAGGCCCGGTCTTTACGAATTCCCCGAACTTGTCAGGAAGCATTGTTCGTACAATTCATCTGTAAGAACTCCCTAATAATATGCAATGGGTTTTTGTGATGATGTAAAGGCAGCCGCAGAGCAGATCGCGGCAGCAGAAGAAGTAACCATCATCTCCCACATCGATGCGGACGGCATCTCCTGCGAGGCTATCCTGTCGCAGGCCATTTCCCGAATGGAGATACCGGTCCGGTCCGTTTTTGTCCGGCAGCTCGAACCGCTGACCATGCCTCAGGTTCCGGCTGATTCCTCTCTTAAGATCTTTTCTGATCTTGGAGCCGGTCAACAGAACCTCATGCTCGACCGTGGATTTTCAGAAAAGGAGATCCTGATTATCGACCATCACGTGAGCCAGCCGTGCGAGAGACCATATACCCAGGTCAATTGTCTGCCATACGGGTATACACGGATGAGCGCAGCCGGTGTTTCCTATCTTGTCGCAAAGGAATTGGACGGCGTGAATACCGACCTTGCCGGTCTTGCAGTGATCGGTAACGTTGGCGACATGATGGCACGGGAGAAGTGCGGGCTTGTTGGCCCTGCCCGCGATATCATCGTGGAGGACGGCGTCAGGTACGGGTCGGTGGAGGTGCGAAGGAAGGACCTCAACTGCTATGGCACGGCTACCCGTCCCCTGCACCTCTCACTGGCTTACAACGACGATCCGTTTATAAAAGGGATCAGTAATAATCCGGAAGGAGCCCGCCAGTTTTTGAAAAGGATCGGTGTCCGCCAGCAGGCACCCGACGGTCGCTGGTACGTCTGGGAGGAGATTCCCGTTGAGGATAAAAGGACGATCATCTCTGCCCTTGCCGAACAGATGATGGCCAACGGCCAGAAACTCGACCGGCTTCTTGCCGAAACCTACGGGTTCCCGTTTGAGACACCCCGCACTCCGCTCCGGAATGCACAGGAATATGCAACCATGCTAAACGCCTGCGGGAGATGGTCGAAACCGCAGACAGGAGGGGCAATCCTCCGCGGTGACCGGGGATCTGCCTACCGCGATGCCGAGCACATGCTCAACAACCATCGCGCCATCATCAGGGACCTTCTCCAGTTCATCATCGACACGGGAGTAAAGGAACTGGAAAACCTTCAGTGGCTGCATGTTGGCGGACGATATCCGGATACCATTGTCGGTATCGGAGCAGGCATGGCCCTCTCCAGACTGAACAGCAGCAAGCCGATCCTGATCATGTGCGAGGTACCGGAGGACCGTAGCCTGACCAAGGTCTCGATGCGGACGAACGAGCGGGTCGTGGAACGGGGTGTCGACCTCCAGCAGGCGCTGAACATGGCGTCTGCCGAGTATGGTGGGGGCGGCGGCGGGCACAGGATCGCGGCGGGTGCGTATATCCCGAAAACAGCAGAACAGGAGTTTGTACAGCGTGTCAACAGGATACTCGGAGAACAGTTCGCTGCGGCGGGTACAGGTCATCGCTGACTACCAGTTCGGTGCTGGTATTGGTCCCGGCCTTTTCCCGGAAGGCTGCACCTTCATCCTCTCTACGACCGGCCGGATACGGCAGGTGCTTTTCGAGAGAACTCGTCTCGCCACGGTCAGGGCTTCCGATGGTAGACTGACCCTTGCAATCGAGGGGGCAAAGCGGCTGCAGGCCGTGCTGCCTGTGCCTGCCTACCGTGTTGTGATCCGCGAGGATGTATCAGAATTCGTTGCAAAGGGCAAAAACACGTTTGCAAAACATGTGGTTGCCGCGGATTCCACAATCCGCGCGGGTGATGATGTGCTGGTTGTGACAGAAGGCGACCGGCTTATTGCCTGCGGCGCTGCGGCCGTTTCGGGCATAGAGATGCTTGCATTTAATTATGGAGTAGCGGTAAGAGTACGGCAGGGTAGTGAAAAAGATGCTTCCGGGAAATATCAACCCGCGCCAGATGAAGGCGATGATGAAGAAGCTCGGCATGAATGTCGAGCAGATTGAGGACGTTCAGAGTATCGTTATCAAGACACCGAAAGGGAATTATATCTTCGATTCGGCCGATGTGCAGGCGATGACCATGCAGGGCGTCACCACGTACCAGATCCAGGGACAGCCCCGTTTTGTCGAGGCCACTCCTGATATCCCAAAAGAGGATGTAACCATGGTTGCTGCTCAGGCCAACGTTCCTGAAGAAAAGGCACGGGAAGCGTTGGTCGAGACCAAAGGCGATATCGCAGAAGCGATCATGCGGCTTGCACAGTGATGATCGAAGCTGGAGACCGGGTCCTTCTCGTCGGCGAAGGCAGGGAATTTTTCATAAAGGCGGGGCCGGGAAAGCTCGGTACCGACAAAGGCCAGATCGAGCTGGAATCCCTGGTCGGGAAGTCCGGCGGGGACATAATCACCACCCACAAAGGTTCGGAATTTGTTATCCGCATCCCCAGGCCAACCGATTTTTTTACTTACGGGAAGCGGTCCGGGGCGCCAATGCTGCCCAAGGACATCGGTCTTGTCATCGCATATACCGGCATGAGCCACAATGACAATGTACTCGATGCCGGCACCGGCAGCGGGATTGCGGCCATCTATTTTGGCGGCGTAGCACGGAGTGTAAAGACCTTTGAGATCCGACCGGAGTTCTCGGAGCTCGCACTCAAGAATATCAAAGAGGCGAAACTGGAAAATATCGAAACGATCGCAAAGGACTTCCTTGATGCGGAAGGATCATTTGATGTCGTCCACCTCGATATGCAGATTCAGTATGAGCACGTTTCCCATGCGTTCTCCCTCCTGAAGTCCGGGGGGTATCTCGCTTGCTACACACCCTTCCTCGAACAGATGGCGATCGTTGTCGATGTTGCAACGCCACTCTTCAGGGAAGTGCACACCCACGAGCTGATCGAGCGGGAGATGACCCGGTCAAAGAGGGGGACGCGACCATCAACGTCAGTAAGTCACTCGGGGTATGTGACAATTGCGCGGAAGTAGGATATATCCCGCCAGGTTTTCAGCAGGGTGGCCCTGTCGGGTGATCTTCCGACTAACAACAATTTAAACAACCACTCCTGACCCTTTTCCATGCCACCGGATGAACACATCCATATCATCAGTGCCGGCGAAAACATCCCTATTGCATACCCGGCGATATTCCGGATGCTCCCCTCTATCACCAGCACGTATGTTATCGCAGACAGCGACGTCTACGATCTCACACCCAATGCAGAGATCGACAGGAAGCATCTCGCAACACGAAAAGCGGTCGATGCCGCAAAGGAGATCTCGGCGTCACTCTCAATTCCGTTCTCCCGTGAAACAGTTTTTTCACCGGTCTATCCTTCCGTCCTTACCATCCTTACGAAAATCTACCGCGGGCATCCCGGGGCCCGGTTCACGTTTGACCTTTCAGGTGGATCCAAAGAACTCTGCCTTGCGCTCTTTGCGTTCGCGCCATGGCTTGGCGGAGAGGTGTATGCCGCATTCGAGGGGAAGACACCTCGGAGTGTCCCACTGCCGGACCAGCCGGTACGGGATGTGATGGAGAATCCGAACTACCAGACGATCCTTGCAGTGCTCATCCGTAAAAACAAGGCGGTAAAAGGGGTTTCGGATATGCCATGGGTAACTCGTCCGTACCTGTACAGTCAGGTCTGGCCATATTATACCCGTTCACGGACCAGGAAACCGAAACCCGGTGATCCGGTCGCAAATTACCATAAGGGACGAAAACCCGCACAGAATCTTTCGCAGGCAACGTTCTCCTCGTTCACGGTAAGCCTCCGCCGGGCGGGACTCATGGAAGAAAGGCTGGATGAGAAGAACCGCAAGGAGAAGGTGTACCGGGTAACTGAAAAGGGTGATATGGCATTCCGGTTTTACGCAGATCCGGCTACCAGTTCGAACGTGAAAATGGTCCTTGAGGATCAGTATTCCGGGCCAATGCACTGAAAAGTTTTCAGGCCGGCCCCGCACGAAAAAATTTAATCGCGGTAAATGGTTGTAAATTAGACAAGCGATTATAGGTTAATTAACCTACAATTCGGGTGTTCAACCTATAATTTTTTTCATTGTCCGGCGTTGGGTGTCCGTTCGATCTACCGGATCGCGATTGAAAAATTTCAGGCAGGATCTAATGGGTCGATTGGAAATTTTTTGGCCGGAGATCGATTGCACTTGGAAATATAGAATGCCTGAAAACTTTTTGATCAAAATATGAAGGTGTCCTATCCCGAAATCATTTGACATCACTTCTAAATACCGATGTGAGCAAATTATCGAATCGGGATATCGAGCGGATCATTCGGCAATGGATAAAGGGGAAGCCCGTTACTGAGATTGCTCAGTATTTCCAGATTACCCGTCAACGCGTGTATCAGCTCATCAAGACGTTCAGAGAATCGGGAGAATATCCGATACTCGGGCA
>Ga0116154_10001947_pt1 | contig 16299 bp, 16 predicted proteins | sample AD_UKC030_MetaG_FD_89898 | JGI IMG/M metagenome (GOLD analysis project Ga0116154, IMG submission 89898) | Active sludge microbial communities of municipal wastewater-treating anaerobic digesters from USA - AD_UKC030_MetaG | ecosystem: Engineered > Bioreactor > Anaerobic > Digestate | place: USA...
ATCGCAATGCGGGGGTTGCCACAGAGGCGGGGGCAGAGCGTGAGCGAAAGCCCCCCTGAGCGTCTATCCGATGATTTCTCCAGAGCTAAAAATCCTTGTTACTGCACCGGAAACGGCGGCGGTTTAATGATTCTATCGTCCCATTAGTACCTGAAACAATCAAAACCACAGCAGGGAACCGGAGCACTGTCATGAAGACGCACCTTTATTCGGATCTCTTCGCACGCGTGCGGGAGAAACGGCCACTCGTCCACCATATCACGAACTACGTCACAGTCAATGACTGCGCGAACATCACGCTCTGTGCCGGGGGTTCCCCTGTCATGGCCGATGCCCCGGAAGAGGCAGCGGCGATGGCAGCGATTGCCAGCTCGCTCGTTATTAACATCGGGACACTCCATGCGAGCCAGATCGAGTCCATGATCCTTGCCGGCAGGACGGCAAACGAGCGCAGTATCCCGGTCGTCCTCGACCCGGTCGGGGCAGGAGCCACCCGCTTCCGAACGGAGACCGCACAGCGGCTGCTCGAAGAACTTGAGATTACCGTTCTCAAGGGCAATCCCGGCGAGATCGGAATAATCGCCGGTGTGGAAGCGGAGGTGAGGGGCGTGGACTCGTGCGGAATGAGCGGGGATCCGCTCATGATAGCCCGCAGGCTTGCAAAGTCTCTCGGTATAACCGTGGCAGTCAGCGGTCCAACGGATATCGTGACGAACGGGAAGCAGACACTGCTCGTAGAGAACGGTCATACCCTGATGGGCAGCATCTCCGGCTCCGGGTGCATGGCGGCATCCGTGACCGGCGCGTTCTGTGCAGTGTCGAAGGAACCGGTAACCGCTGCAGCCGCTGCCCTTGCGGCATTCGGTATTGCGGGTGAGAGGGCGGCGACTGTGGCGCACGGGCCATTTTCCTTCAGGATGGCACTGTTCGATGAACTCGCGAATCTGACACCGCAGGACCTTGCTGCGGGTGCACGGATCCGTGCTCCCTGAATGATTGGGTATGAACTTCGACCTGTATGTTATTACGGACGAGACAATCGGTGGCGGGCGATCCCATGCGGAGATTGCACGCCTGGCGGTTCTTGGCGGTGCGGACAGCATCCAGCTCCGCGACAAGAGAAGGTCGTGTACCGGACTGACAGTTATCGGGCGCGAGATCGCGGAGATCACGAGAAAGGCAGGGGCAGTCTTCCTTATCAACGATCGGCTTGATGTTGCAATGGCCTGCGGTGCGGATGGTGTGCATCTTGGTCAGGATGATATGTCTGTCATCACCGCACGGCAGCTTGCTCCCCCCGGTTTTATCATCGGTGTCTCTGTCGGGAGTGTTGAAGAAGCTCAAGAAGCGGAAAGGGATAGCGCGGATTACCTTGCCCTCAGCCCGGTCTTCTCTTCGGCATCCAAGGATGATGCGGGGCCGGGTCATGGTCTTGAAACACTCCGGGATATCCGGCGGGCAGTATCGATTCCCGTGATCGCGATCGGCGGTATTAACCGGAAAAACGTACGGGACGTGATCGAGGCCGGGGCGGACGGTATTGCCGTTATCTCGGCTGTAGTCGCCTGTCCGGACATCACGGCTGCTGCCCGGGAGCTCAGGGAGCTTGTACGGGAATCCAAGAGGAGCGTGGGAAGGTGAGTGCGGATCTGGAACCACGATTCATTCCATGTGTGTTTTGCAAAGCTCGACCCTATCGACTTGGTACCTGAACAGGATGTTATCCTTAAGAGACAGGCTGTGCCCAAAGATCGTTGAACTCGGCTGGGGAATGAAGGCGGACATCGCAACCGGGACCCGCTAATATTTCAGCCTGGCCGGAACATCCAAAAAGGCGGTTATGGCGCGGGTGAGCAGAAGATCCAGGACACTTTGACCGGTATTACGCCCATTAAAGTCGAGGACCGGATCTGTGGAATACTCCACGGTATGGAATTTACGGGATCTATACCTCATCCGCTTCAGGAAATGCGGAAAAATACACGGCTGATCAGAAAAAAACCGATCTGTAGGTGTATGTTCTTTCTGATGGCATGGTATCCAAATGGATCCCTTTTCCATATCCCTACGACCGGTACCGGCCGGCACTTGGTTGAAACCCCAGGATGATCTTTATCCGTCCCCATCATCCTCATTGTCAGATATGGTATCAACAATATCTTATGGAATATGGCAGGGTACAGGTATGTGTTAATCCTGCAGCCCGATAGAATCTGGCAGGTATTTGGATAGCCTGACGGAAAATTAAAAGATGTGCAAACCGATGGTCAGAACCGGATTCATTGATTATTTTTCAGCCGAGGAAAAAATAAAAAATATCCGCTCTGGAGAAAAACGTTTTTTCTCCCGATGTTCGACTCCCGTAGGTCAGCCCTGCCCCCTTCAGGGAGGGGGCGCATTGCGACAGTATAGTACTCTTTTCACCGGAAAAATCGCAAAATACCTTCTGAATGATTATCGCGATGCGGGGGCTGCCCACAGCGGCGGGCGCAGAGTGTGAACGGAAGCCCAAGGGAGCGTCTAAACGATGATTTCCTATGAAAATTGCATTGAACAGATGTGATTTTTGGGATTTTTCACGTTCTCAATTATTTGTGATCAACGTCGCCGCCCCCGAGGGGGTGTCCCCGCGGCGGATCAATAACCTTGAGCACAAAAAAACACGGAACAGCCCTGCCGTGCCCCGCGAGGGGCTTTGGGGCAGGGATCCCTCACATCTGCAATTTTCATGGTTCCGATGTGACCCCGGAACGTTCATGCCCGTTTCATCTGAGTTAAAATATCCTTAATAGCCACCCATGCCCGGGGGCATACCGCCCATACCCCCGGGTGGCATGCCGGCGCCGGGTCCTGCTGCCTTCGATGAGGCAATAATATCATCGATACGCAGGATCAACACTGAAGCTTCTGTTGCGCTGGAAACTGCCTGGGTCTTAACCCGGAGCGGTTCGACAACCCCGGCCTTCAGCATATCTGCAGGTTTCTTGGTATCGGCATCGACGCCGTAATTCTTTTTGCCGGCTGCGTGTGCAGCCCGCATATCCACAAGCATATTAATCGCATCGAGCCCGGCATTTTCGGCAAGCGTCCGCGGGATGATCTCCATTGCTGCTGCAAATGCCTCAATAGCAAGCTGGGCACGACCCCCAACCGTAGCAGCATACTCCCGGAGTTGGAGCGAGAGCTCGGTTTCGGGAGCTCCACCGCCGGCAACGATCTTCTTTCCTTCGATAACAACGGAAACGACCATCAGGGCATCATGCATGGCGCGTTCAAGTTCTTCGACAACGTGCTCTGTTCCGCCGCGGACAACAATTGAAACCGCCTTGGGATTTTTACATTTCGAGACATAAATCATCTCGTCGCCCGAGACCTTGCGTTCCTCGACAAGTCCGGCATAGCCAAGATCATTTGGTGTGATCGTATCTATGCTGTTGACAATGGTAGCCCCGGTTGCCCGTGCAAGGTTCTCGGAGTCACTCTTCTTCACGCGGCGAGCGGCAAGGATGCCGGCCTTTGCCAGATAGTGCAGCGAAACATCATCGATACCCTTCTGGCAGAAGAGGACAGTCGCCCCGCTTTTTGTGACTTTGTCCACCATTACACGGACCATGTGCTCCTCTTCATCAAGGAATGCCTGTGCCTGACCGGGCGTGGAAATATTGATCTTCGCGTTCACTTCTGTCTTCTTGAACTCGAGTGCCGCGTTAAGGATCAGGATCTTCGCATCCTTCACGGATTTGGGCATGTTCGGGTTCGCCCGTTCCTTGTCAATAACCATGCCTTCGATGAGGGCTGAATCATCCACGGAACCACCCACCTTCTTCTCAACATTGATATGGGCGAGATCTGCCTTGCCGTCAGGATCGGTGACAAACGTGACAGCCTTTACGATGAGCCCGCAGAGCCATTCCTTCTGGACTTCGGCATTCTTACCGGTCAGCGCAGTTTCTGCGATCTTTTTTAACATCGCCGTATCGGTTGGTTTTATCGTGATGGAAACTCCGTCAAGGATTGCGAGCGCCTTTTCGGCAGCCATCTGGTAGCCTTCGGCAATCACAGTCGGGTGGACACTCTGGGTAAGGAGCGCTTCAGCGTTCTTTAACAGTTCAGCGGCAATGACGACAGATGTGGTTGTACCGTCACCTACCTCAGCATCCTGGGTTTTTGCAACTTCAACCATCATCTTTGCTGCAGGGTGCTCGATGTCCATCTCTTTTAAAATAGTAACCCCGTCGTTGGTGATGGTTATATCTCCCATCCCGTCTATGAGCATCTTGTCCATACCTTTCGGGCCGAGCGTTGATCGGACTGCCGCTGCCACAGCCTTTGCCGCGGCAAAATTACTGTTCTGGGCGTCCTGCCCCCGGCTCCGTGTTGCTCCTTCTTTGAGAATGATAAGGGGTTGTCCCCCGAGTTGTTGTGACATGTTTTTGTCTCCGTAAATTTTTCTCAAATATTGGTTATCCGCAGTTTATACCGATTGTCGTCCCGGCTGCCGCTCAATTGCACCAGCAATGGTGCATTTCAATCTCCGGGCAGGCAGCGGCAGGAGGCATCAGCGGGACTTTGCGGGTCAGTGCTGATATCATTGCCGATATAATTGAAGTCACCTTCCCGAACGGGAGGTCAGGAGGGAGTTCATAACCGGATGATCAAAATGGTGGTTCTGCATCAGGTTTATGTGTATCCCCTTAAGCGGGTATAGCCTTGATGATCCTTTCGTCAGGTTGAGAGAGAAACACTGTCATTCTCTGGCGAGAGGTAAGAAGTGTCTTTGGTGAGGAAAGGAATCAGTGAGGCGATCTTTCAGGGGCAGGAGCGAATAATCCTCCCACATCCATATAACCAAAAAAACCGTGCACTTTCAATTCCTTAAAGTGAAAGAGCCGCCGGGGGGACTTGAACCCCCGACCTGCTGATTACGAATCAGCCGCTATACCGCTAAGCCACGGCGGCGCGATACCTCACAATATCGGTTTATGCGCTAATAAAATCTGTGGCTGACCAGCTACGAGTACCCGCTGAGTGTAGTCACGTTCTCTTTACCCGTATTCTCTTTGGAGGCGATTGTCCCGAATTTTGACTCATAGTCAGCCACGGTCTTCGTCAGTACCCCAAGCAGGTTCTTGGCATGCGATGGGGTGATGGATACAATAGCCTTAGCCCGGGCCTGGTTGACCTGCGGGAGCTGGTGGAGGAACATAAACGTGAACTCATCGTCTTTGTACGCGATCTGGATCATGTTGCTGTATACGGGATCGAGCGAGGGGGGGATATTGACCGATATTTCCTGTGAAGCCATGGTAATCCATGTGTCGTAAAGGTATGAAAACATTGGTCATGTTTTCATCCGCCCACGCTGGGAGAGCTTTTTTGGGATCCTGACGAAACTGAATATTGGTTCTGCCGGGTAAAATGCCATTTTCGGAAGAAAGGCCGGTCTTCCATGGAGGAAATAAGGCCGTCAATGGGACGCATCCCCCATAACCAGATAATCACCCTCCGTTTCTCTCTCTTTTCATATTTTTTTCGCAACCGATCTGAAAAAAGATTTTTTTTCGGGATGGAAATGGTGCTGCAGGAGGAGTCCGGTTGGATCATCCAAACCGTGGCAATGAAAAAAATCATGGAGTTCCAAAAAACAATATTTTGTCCGGACCCCTTTTCTGGTAAGAAAAGAATTATCTCATGGTTACACCTAGGCACTTGAGATAACCTCTTTTTCAAAAAAAAAACGATCGACCCCCTTACGCCATCCCTGCACTCACCGGGGCGGAGGCGCATTTCGAGGGGGATGTCCTCTCCTCTTCCGGGATATCGTAAAAAAAAACCTACCTGAGAGATTATCGCAATGCTGCGGGGGGCTGTAATGGCACAGGGGGCAGAGCATGAGTGAATATCGCCGGGAGCGCCTATCCGATGATTTCCACAGAGCACAAGGCCCTTCAACAGGGTGGATACGGGTTAAAAAGGATTTGTTAGGAGCCGGCAGGGAATTGTCAATAGGTTCTCCCGACCAGCGTTGCCTTCCCCGGCTTACCACAGACAATACAATTCCCGTCCGTTGCGGCAACATAAGGCGAGCGAACCTCGGTGCCGAGGATGCTCGAGTTTGCGCTCTCCTCGATCGTATCCCCGCAACCCCGCTCCCGGCACCAGTGGACTACCGCGACCTTTCCGTCATTGAGAGCACCGTTCAGAGAGCCAATGGTATCAACCGAGCAAAGATGCGATCTCGTGTGATCCTCGGCTTTTGCCCGGATCGTTTCTGTGATATCAGCAAAAACTTTCGTGATACCGTCAGAAACGCTCGCAAGCCCGAGCTGGCTCTTCCCACCCGTCCGCTTCACGGCCATCACTTTTCCGGCATCAAGGTCGCGGGGGCCGAGCTCGAGCCGGAGTGGTACGCCCCGGAGCTCCCACCAGTAGTACTTTGCCCCGGGTCGCATATCGCGGGTGTCCATCTTCACCCGGAACCCGGCGGCTTTTAAGCCGATTTCAAGGGTCTTTGCTGCCTCAAGCACGTCCTCATGCCGCTTGCCGATGGTGATCGGGATGATGACTGCCTGCACCGGTGCAATGGCCGGCGGGAGGATCAACCCCTTATCGTCTCCATGCATGCTGATGAGGGCTGCAATGCAGCGCTCGGAGATCCCGTAACAGGTCTGGTTGGCCAGCTGCTGCTCTCCGTTTTTGTCTTCGTATTGGATCGAAAAGGTCTTCGAGAAGTGCGTGCCGAGATGGTGAACCGTCCCGCACTGGAGGGTCTTGCCATTGGGCATGATGGCATCAACCGCGATCGTATAGTCTGCACCGGGAAACTTGTCCCAGTCCGGCCGTTTCGAGATCGTGATCGGGATGCAGAGCCCGTCATAGAACACTTTTGTCAGTCCGAGTTCGTACTCCACCTGTGTCTCAGCCTCATCCCACGTGGCATGGACCGTATGCGACTCCATGAACGAGGTGATCTCGCGGAGCCGGATCAGTGGGCGGGTCTGCTTGGTCTCGTACCGGAACGTGTTCACGATCTGGTAGTACTTCATCGGAAGGTCTGCATGCGACCGGAGCCAGAGAGCGTACATCGGGTAGATGGCAGTCTCGCTCGTGGGCCGGAGGGCGAGTTTCACATCAAGCGGAGTTGTTCCCCCGTGGGTCACCCAGTAGACCTCGTCCTCGAAGCCCTTGATGTGCTCGGCCTCCTTCATGAACTCCTGTTCGGGGATGAGGAGGGGAAAGAGTGTCTCTTCATGGTCGCAATCGAGGAGTTCGCGGAGCCGGTTGTATACGAACTTTCGGATTGCAAACCCGTACGGGTACCAGACATAGAGCCCCTTGACCGGGTAGCGGACATCCATGATCTCGGCCCGCCAGAGAATATCATTAAACCATCCGGAAAAGTCCTGTTTTTGCGGCAGGGTGCCCGTATCGTCGTCCATGGAGTGTCCTCTAAGCTACTAAATGTATGACCACCGGCGTAATAAAAGCCTCGACACACGCGGCTATGGCAACCAGCGGCAGCACATACAGGATGAACAACCGGCCGAACCGGTGGGCATCAACGGCAGTGTCCTCCCCGGCATACCACTCCGCGAGCAATGACCGGGCAAGGAGCATCCCAAGGGCTCCGGAGAGGATGAATGCAGGGATCTCAAAAATACCATGCGGGAGAATGGCAGCGGCAACGAAAAGGGGTGTGTGGTCCTGATGGACGATCTCCATGATGGCGCCTATCACGATACCGTTCAGGCTCATGATGAAGATTGTGAGGATTCCAAAGGAGGCACCGCCCAAAAAAAGAAGGATGCACGCCTGGAGGTTGTTGGCAAAAAGCTTGAGGCACATGTCAACAGAATTTGTACCGTCCATCTGGCCGGCAACCTCTTTTTCAAAGAGTTTCATGAGGTCTTCTCCTACGGCAGGGTTCTGCGCCGTTCCGACCCAGCCGATCATGATCGTTGTGAAAAAAAGGAGGGAGATGACAATGATGGCATTGGTGAGCGGGGAATTAGACATACAGTACCATCCGGACCATGTCCCGGACACCCGGAGCAAACCCGACAACGATCATTGCAAGCAGCACGAGGTGCCAAAATGTGGGGTTTGCTTCTTTACGGTAGATCTGCATGACATAGACAGCCGGGAACAGCACGAGGAGTTTCAGGGGGAACATGACAAGGGCCGTGCCGGTCATATCAATGAGGGCGGAACCAACAACGTGCTGCTCGACATACTGGACGGATGGGTGAAAGTCGATACCATAACTGGTTGCACTGGCATCAAGAAGCTGACCGAAGAGGAGGGTGATATAGAGCGGGTCGTTCACGTAGGTCCACGAGAGAACGTACCGCATGACCCCCCAGACAATCGCGGTTGCAGTTAATGCCATGAAGGGAATTACGGTGAGAATGAACAGGTCAACACCATTATGCGTCTGGCTCCAGGCAAGAAGGACAAGGGAGGCGACGACTACGGCAAGGATGCCGGCGAATGCATAAAACGTGACGATATTACCGGTTATCTTCCTGATGGTCAGGTACCCTGAGATGAACAGCATGCCGAGAGTGAATGCAAAGAGCGTGAAATAGATCAGCGGCGTGATCAGTAAAAATTTCCAGTCCCCAATGATCATGCCGGTATCTTCGATAACGCGGAGAACTCCACCCAGGATAACGTATGGTATCGTGGCAAGGATAAACAGCTGGTCGAATTTAAAACCGCTGCCGGTCATAAATGACGAGCTCGACATCCAGCGGTAGAGAAGGTAAACACCGACAACGAGGATGATTGCGTACGTCAGGGTGTCGACAACATTATAAGCCTGACCGTATTTGATGGGATCGATGTAATATTTGTATATGAAATCACTAATCATCCATGATCAGAATGAGCGCAGATGAAATAAAATTACTCAGGAGTCGGGTCTTTGACAAGTCCAAGTGGATGCAGCTCCCCCGCGATGTCGTGATCGGCCATGACGTGCTCGGGCAGTTACCTGCGGTATGCAAAGACCTTAAGCTCGGCCCATCTGCGCTTCTCGTTTCCGGTAAAGGGACCATGAAACTTGCCGGTACAAAAGTAATAGAAATCCTGTCGGACTGTTATGCCGTGAAACCGTTTCTTTCCGAGGAGATCACCGCGCCGGTTATCAAGAAAGCAGAGAAGGCAGCGAAAGGTGCCGATTTCCTTATTGGTGTCGGGGGTGGGAGGGTTATTGATACCGCAAAGATCGTTTCGTATAATCTTGACCTCCCTTTTATCTCCGTTCCCACGGCAGCATCCCATGACGGGATCGCTTCAGCTCGTGCATCTGTCTCGCTCGGTACCGGGCACGCCTCGCTTGAAGCGGAGCCCCCGGTTGCTATTGTTGCCGATACCGGTATCATTGCTTCCGCGCCGCACCGTCTCCTGGCGGCCGGCTGTGCGGATGTTATTTCCAATTACACGGCAATCCTCGACTGGGAACTCGCTCACCGGGTGAAAGGTGAGCCGGTAAGCGAGTACGCCATCACCCTCTCGAAGATGACGGCAGAAATCCTGGTGAAGGATGCCCATCTGATCAAGGCACACCAGGAGGAGTCGGCGTGGATTGTCGTGAAAGCCCTGGTATCGAGCGGGGTTGCCATGAGCATCGCCGGCTCGTCGCGCCCGGCGAGTGGTGGGGAGCATAAGTTCTCCCACGTATTAGACCGTCTGGCGCCTGGCAAGGCTCTTCATGGCGAGAGCTGCGGGATTGGGACCATCATCTCGATGTATCTTCATGGGGGCGACTGGAGGGCAATCAGATCCTCCTTAAAAACCATCGGGGCTCCGGTCACTCCTGCTGATCTCGGGATTGATGACGCTGTTGCCGTCGAAGCCCTTCTGATGGCAAAGACTATCCGTCCCGAGCGCTTTACCATATTCGATATGGGACTGACAAGAGAATCGGCAGAGAAACTCGTGCATATGCTGTATACGGAGTGATGTTCTCTATGGCAGATGTAAAGACCAAGGTTACCCTCGTCGGGACGGTGCTCGCAAAGCAGGGCGTGGAGTTTATCTATGAGGGAGAAACTGCTGCCTGTGAAACCTGCAAGGTAAAAAAGGCCTGCAACAATCTTCAGAAAGGGAGGAAGTACCGCATAGTTTCGGTAAGGTCAACCCACCATGAGTGTACGGTGCATCTCAACGGGGCGACTGCTGTAGAGGTGATGGATGCCCCAATAACCATGCTTATCAGCCCAGAAATGGCGATTATCAACTCCAAGATCAAGCCAGAACTTTCCTGCAACAAGAGCGACTGCCGGAGTTTCCCTCTCTGCCGGCCCGAAGGCGTTGTTGAAGGGGAGAAGTATATCGTTGCTGATGTCATCGGCAATGCTTCGGACATCTGCGAGAAAGGCCGGTCGCTAAAACTTGTTGAGATAAGGCCGGCGTAATTTCTTCTTTTATCTCCTCATCTTTTGTAGTGACCAGAGTTTTTCAGCCAGCTGCACGAGCTCATCATACCTTTCAAGACCACAAAGCCACCTTGGCGGTACAGCCTCGAGCCCCCAGTATGCCCCGGCGAGTGCACCGGTACAGGCTCCTACGGTATCAGCATCCCCGCCAAGGTTGACCGCGGAGAGAACAGCCATCTCCAGTGTCTTCGCATACATAAATGAATGAAGGGCTGCGTGTGAGCAGAGGACACCATCCAGTGATGGATCAGGATCATACTGATCGTAACTGCCCAGCATTGCGTGCACTTCATTATTTGTACAGAGCGACCTTGCATGCCGGAACGCTGCTGCCCGGGATAATCCCCGGCACATATCGCTCACCATGACGTTCAGAAACGCGGAGCAATGACCACTGACAGGATCGTGGTGCGTGATCCGTGAACAGGTTACACTGATATCATATACTTCTGCAGAAGGATAGAAGATCCCGAGCGGGAATCCCCGCATAATGCTCCCGTTCGTCCGGCTCCCATGATTTTTTTTATGCACGAGCAGTGCTGCTTGGTGCGGCACGATCCCGGATCGCACAAGATCAAAGAAGAAAGTTGATGTAGGACCAAACCATTCAGGCCGTACTATATAGGCATCAGATAATTTCTGGACAAGGTCATTTTCACAAAATCCCCTGCATGCAACCAGCGATTGAGCGACCGCGATTGCCTGCAGCGTGTCGTCAGTAATTTCTCCCTTTTTCCGAAAATGGCGACCACCGGAACGGTATTCTGCCAACCAGACTTCTGGTTGTCGAGATCCCTCCAAAGGCGCGCCCAACGCATCCCCAATCGCGAGCGCAACGATCGATCCTACGTGCCGCATAGTACCAGATATAAATCTCACCAATAAGGTATATCTGTCCCACAAAAGAAGGATTCTTTTGGAAAAGGTGATAGTGTGCAAAAGGAAGAGTTACTCCATCTCCACATGCTGATGATTCACATCAAGAAATACTACGAAGGAATTTCTCGCGGAGAAATTCACACCGACCGTTACAACTCCCTTGAAATCTCTCCTGTCCATATTCATAAAGATAAAAAAGCCCACAAGGAAGCGCTCCTCACTCTCGGGGATGAGATCGTAAACCATATCCACGGCCAGCAGATGCCTGTGGTGAACTATTCTTCTGATACTGCCTCCCTGAGAGTTGCAGCCGAACATTAACCTGTCATGGATGAGGCGTACGCATACCGGGAGATCATCTCCCGCATCCTCACCCTCTCCCCTGGCAACGAAACCGGCATCAGGATTGCCAAGACCGATATCTGCCGGAAGTACGGGTTGTCCGAGGTCCCGAAAAACTCTGCCATTTTAGCCGCTGCACTACCGGAGGAGCGTGAAATCCTCCGCAGGATCCTTATGGTCAAACCTTCCCGGACACTCTCTGGTGTGGCACCGGTCGCGGTCATGACCTCCCCCTACCCCTGCCCGCATGGTAAGTGCCTGCCCTGCCCTGGCGGACCAGACCACCCGTTCCATTCACCCCAGAGTTACACGGGTGAGGAACCTGCGGCGAAGCGGGCCCGCGAACATGATTTCGATCCCTTCCGGCAGGTACATGCCCGGCTCGGGCAGTTCGAGATCCTGGGGCACCGGGTTGAGAAGGTGGAGCTCATCGTTATGGGCGGTACCATGACCGCCCGGCCGTTAATGTATCAGCGGGAATTCGTCTCCCGCTGTATTGAAGCGATGAACACCTATCCCGGTGGTGTCCCGGCAGCAGACGCCTTGGACATCCGGGAGGTTGAAGATGCCAACGAGAGATCCGCAGTACGCTGCGTGGCGATCACGTTTGAGACCCGCCCCGACTGGAGCAAAAAAGAGCACATCGATGCGATGCTGGATTACGGTGTCACCAAAGTCGAATTGGGAGTGCAGCACGTTGATGACGAGGTCCTCCGGTACAACAGGAGGGGCTGCACGGTTGCCGACACGGTAAAAGCCAATACTCTGCTCCGGGATGCAGGACTCAAGGTCGGGTTCCACATAATGCCCAACCTGCCATCATCTACCATCGAATCCGACCGGAAAATGTTTGAAACACTCTTTTCCGATCCACGGTTCAGGCCGGACTTCCTTAAGATATACCCCACGCTCGTCACACCGGGTTCGGAGATCGAGCAGCTCTGGAAGGAAGGGAAGTACTTCCTGTATGATGAGGGGGAACTTGTTGATCTCATCGCGTACGCCAAATCCCTTATTCCCGAGTACACGCGGCTCTCGCGGATCCAGCGCGACATCCCCGCAAAGCTGATCATGGCCGGCTCGAAACACTCCAATTTCCGGCAGCTGGCAAAGGACCGGCTGAGAGCAGCCGGGAAACACTGCCGGTGCATCCGCTGCCGCGAGATCGGGAGACTCCCGTCGCGCGCCGAATCGTCAGTCCAGGTGCTTGAGTACGAAGCCTGCGGCGGAAGGGAGTATTTCATATCATCTGTTGCGGGGGACTCCCTGATCGGCTTTGCCCGTCTCCGCTTCCCCTCGATTACCAGCCGCCCGGAGCTTGAATCGGCTGCCCTCCTGCGGGAGCTGCATGTGTACGGCAGTCTCGTGCCGGTAGGGAAGGACGCTGAGTCCGAGGAATGGCAGCACCGGAATTACGGTAAGGCCCTGCTCTCCCGCGCCGAGGAGATTGCACGCGGCGCCGGGTTCCGAAGGCTTGCTATCATGAGCGGGATCGGTGTGCGGCCGTATTACCGGCGGCAGGGCTATGAACGAAGAGGTCCTTATATGATCAAGGGGTTGTCATGAACCCGGCGACAACAGAGTTTCTCCGGCAGCGGTTTTGCGAGTATTACAAGAAAACCGTGCTCGTCCCGCCACCGTCGCTCGTGCAGCGGGAATGGGGTTTTGTTCTCTTCAATGCCGGTTCGACCGACACGCGCATGCGGCGGCATATCGGGTTCTCTGATCGGGGTGAGATGGAATGTTACATCAACAACCTCATACCACAGCACGCCTATTATTCGACTGCCTATTACGAGAAGCCGGACGCCGGGACCATGGCGGACAAGGGATGGTGCGGGGCAGACCTGATTTTTGATCTCGATGCAGACCATATCGTGCGGGGTCCCTATGACCAGATGCTTGCCCGCGTGAAGGAGGAAACAGAAAAACTTCTCGTCATGCTGATCGAAGAGCTGGGGATAGACAGGAAGTCTATTGCGCTTGTCTTCTCCGGGGGGCGCGGCTACCATGTCCATGTCCGGGACCTGGCATTCCGGGGATGGGGGAGCAGTGAGCGCCGGGAGCTGATCGATTATGTATGCGGGATCGGTATCGATCCTGCGGCAATGCTGACAGGAAAAACGGTCCCCTCGGCCGGCTGGCAGAATCGGTACCGCAAAGCACTCCTCGACTATCTCCGCTGGATCGGCAGCCAACCCGCAGAGGAGGCGATGACGTACCTGACAGCAATTGAAGGCATCGGAAAGGACTCCGCGGCCTTGTTTTTGGAAAAACGCGACGAGATCATCAGTGATATCGAGCACCGCCCGACGGCCATGATCCTCAGGAACCGCGTGCTCGGCATTCTTGTCAGCCAGCAGGAAGGCAGGTTCAGGGAACGCCTGCTCGCCACTGCCGCCCTTGCCGACGAGCCGGTCACGACCGACACCAAACGCCTGATACGGATGCCGACGTCTCTGCACGGAGGGAGTGGCATGCGGGTCCAGTCGCTCGAACTCCGCGAGCTGCCGGGTTTTGATCCTCTCACGGACGCTGTCGTTTTCGGCACACGGGATGTGAAGGTGGATGCCCGGTTCCCGCTGAAAATGCCGATGCTCGGAAGTACTTATGAACTCCAAAAAGGCATCAATACAGTACCGGAAGCGGTGGCGGTATTCCTCTGTTGCCGGGGTATGGCGGAAATAGCCTGACTTAGGGGGACCCCATGAAGCTTGACGACCTGCGCAGTATCCTGTTATCGGAGCGGGAAACAGGCCGTCTTACGGCTATTGCGCCGGATATTTTTGCGAAAGGGCACGCGGAACTTGCCGCCATAACAAAACAGGTCTATGCCTCTGAGGACCCGTTCTCTGAAGAAGCCCGGGCTCTTATTGACGAGACCCTGGCGATCCGCGAGACGCTTCAGGATCTCTTTGCCATCCGTTCCCGTAAAATTCTCGCTCTCACGGTCATGCATGCCGAGGGCGATTATTACGATCGCGAGGAAGTAAAAAGGATGATCCCTGCCGAGAAGGAGATGTTCGACCAGATAACGGCAGGTATCGGGCAGTGTCAGTCTGTGCTGCTGTACAACACTCCCCTCATCTCCCGGAAATCAGCTGCGCACAATGCGGCTGTTGTGGCAGCGGATGAGGATGAGATGGATGGTGAACCCGATCTTCTTTTGAAGGAGGAGCAGAATCTTGTGCAGGAATCACAAAAGGGGGTGGCGTCCCCGCTTGTACACCCCTGTGTCCTTGTCCATGTACTCCAGGACATGGATTCGTTCATGGGTGTTGACGGGAGGATTTATAGCCTCGCAAAAGGAGATATTGTCACGCTTCCCGAGCGGAATGCTGCGGTTCTTTCCGAGCGCAACATAGTCTTAAATATCAATCTCTGTAAATAATATAGGTATTCGTAATCAGGATTATCGGTGAAAATTTCATGAAAATGCCAGCAAAATTTACCACGTACTGCCCCTTTTGCAGGAGTCACCAGGTACACGAGGTTGAGAAAGTGAAGAAAGGCAAGACCACCGGCCTCCACTGGATTGACCGCCAGAAAGCCCGCAGGGGTACTATTGGCAATATGGGCAAGTTCTCGAAAGTGCCCGGTGGCGACAAGCCTACGAAGAAGATCAATGTCCGGTACCGCTGTGTCACCTGCAAGAAGGCGCACCTGCGCAAGGGTTACCGTGTCGCAAAGTTTGAACTGACGGAGTGAGATCGAATGGTTAGCACTATCCGGGAAAACCGGAGCAAATTCTACAAGGTGAAGTGTCCAGACTGCGAGAACGAGCAGACGGTATTTGAGAAGGCCAGCACGGTCGTCAAGTGCGTGGTCTGCGGGCACGACCTTGCAACACCCACCGGTGGCAAGGCCAGCTTCAAGGCCGAGATTGTCCAAGAGATCAAGTGAGAGATCCCATGCAGGACAGAGAATGGCCACAGGAATCGGAACTGGTTGTCTGCACCGTTGAGAACGTCAAGGACTTTGTTGCGTTCGTTTCGCTGGACGAGTATGGCGGCCGCCAGGGGCTTATCCCTATCTCTGAAATTGCAACCGGTTGGATCAAGTATATCCGTGACCATATCCGTGAGGGCCAGAAGATCGTCTGCAAGGTCCTCAACGTTGACCGGAATCGTGGCCACATCGACCTTTCCTTAAAGGATGTCAACGAGCACCAGCGCCGGGAAAAGATTCGCGAGTGGAAGAACGAGTCCAAGGCAAAGAAATGGCTCGGGTTTGTTGCGGAACAGACCGGCACACCATTGAACGAGCTCGAGGATACCCTCTTCAAGAAATACGGAGCATTTTACCCGGTCTTTGAAGATCTTGTCATAGATGCTGAGACAACGCTGAAGAAACTAGGATTTTCAAAGAAGGTATCGGAAACACTGTTGCAGGTTGCGCAGGATAGTGTCAAAGTCCCGAGCGTCGAGGTGACCGGTCACCTGCTCCTGGCCAGCACGGAACCGGATGGGATCTCAGTAATAAAGAATGCCCTAAAAAAGGCCGGCGCAGAACAGAAGGGCTCCGGGGTCAACATCGAGCTGCTCTATCTTGGGGCCCCTACATATCGTATCACGGTAACCGCTCCTGATTACAAAAAGGCGGAAAAGGCGATCGAGAAGGCGGCGGGTGCCGCAAT
>Ga0116154_10001948_pt1 | contig 16293 bp, 11 predicted proteins | sample AD_UKC030_MetaG_FD_89898 | JGI IMG/M metagenome (GOLD analysis project Ga0116154, IMG submission 89898) | Active sludge microbial communities of municipal wastewater-treating anaerobic digesters from USA - AD_UKC030_MetaG | ecosystem: Engineered > Bioreactor > Anaerobic > Digestate | place: USA...
GCAATGAAATTATCACCATAACCAAGTCCGTGAGCAATACCGGCAGCAATAGCATAGATGTTCTTCATTACAGCCGCATATTCTGTACCAAAGATATCCGGGGATGTTTTTGTAATTATCCATCTGTTTGCGAAAAGAGCTGCAACCTTTGCTGCATTGCCGGTATCCTGAGAGGCAAATGTCAGATATGTAAGTTTTTCGGCTGACACCTCCTCGGCATGACTTGGGCCGGTAATTATGACGATATCATCATACGGCACACCGTAACATGAATGGATATACTCACCGACAACCGTATTGTCGCCCGGCACAATGCCCTTTATTCCGGAACATACAGTCCGTCCCATGAATGCATCGGCACCCAGCCCCTCAAGCTCATTCTTAAGGAATGCCGCCGGGGTGACAAGGATAACTGTTGCTGATGATGCAACCGCAGCTTTAATATCATCCAGGGGTATTATCATCTCCGGATCAAATACCACAGATGTCAGGTAATGTGGATTCTGGTTATAACGCCTTATATGTCTGTATATCTCAGGCCTGTCAATGTACCATGAAACTCTTTTCCCGTTTGAAGTAAGCACCATGGACATCGCTGTTGCCCAGCTTCCCGAGCCGACAATTGTCACATCCGAAGTCTTAAGATCAGGCATTTTTAGGTTTATGCTGCAAAGATAGGCAAATTAAACCGCGAGCCCGCAATTGCCATCCGGCAGTCGGCGGCCGGCAGTTGAACAATCGGCGGTAGGCAGTTGAACAGTCGGCGGCCGGCAGTTGAACAATCGGCAGCCGGTTTGCAAAAAAGAAAGTCCCCGGTCAGACCTGCCCGTTTCCGGGTTGCCGACCGAGGACTTCACTATTGCCTACTGCCTCTTGCCTAAAGTTTGTGCTTCTTCACGAATTCATCAATCACCTCTTCAAGGTTGGGGTTTCCGATCTCCTGCAGGTCATACCATACCCTTGTTGAAGGCTTTCTGATCCTGATTATCCTGTTCAGGTCAATGGGGGTGCCAATCACAACAGCATCACACTCGGTATTGTTGATTGTGGTCTCCAGGTCTTTCAGTTGCTGGTCGCCGTATCCCATTGCCGGGAGCAGGGTGCCTATATTCGGGTATTTCTCGAAGGTCTCGGTTAGTTTGCCGACTGTGAAAAGTCTGGGGTCAACCAGCTCGGCTGCTCCGAACTTGCGGGCGGCAACCACACCTGCACCTATCTTCATCTCACCGTGAGTGAGTGTCGGTCCGTCTTCAACTACAAGCACCTTCTTGCCCTTGATCACTGACGGATCATCAACCCTGATGGGTGAAGCGCCGTCGACAACTATTGCATTCGGGGCAACCTTTTCGATACTCTCGCGAACAGTCTGGATATCGCCGGGAGCCGAGCTGTCCATCTTGTTGATGACAACAACATCAGCCAGGCGGAGGGTCACCTCTCCGGGGTAGTACGAGAGTTCGTGGCCCGCACGGTGCGGATCAGTGACTGTGATCATCAGGTCAGGATTGTAGAAGGGGAAGTCGTTGTTCCCGCCGTCCCACAGCACAACATCACATCCTGAAGGATCATTTTCAGCAGCGCGCAGTATTGCCTCATAATCGACTCCTGCATAAATTACGTTCCCGCGGACAACGTGGGGTTCATACTCTTCCATCTCTTCAACGGTACACTTGTGCTTCTCCAGGTCCTCAACCTTTGCGAAACGCTGTACCTTCTGCTCCATCAGGTTACCGTAAGGCATCGGGTGACGTACGGCAACAACCTTCAGACCCTTTTTCATCAGAAGTTCAATTACCCTGCGTGAGGTCTGGCTCTTGCCGCAACCGGTACGGATTGCACCGACGGCAATGACGGGCTTGGTGCTCTTAACCATGGTTTCCTTCCATCCAAGCAGCATGAAGTTTGCCCCGGCAGCGTTCACGACGGCGCTCACTGCCATCACCCTCTGGTATGGAACATCACTGTATGCGAAAACACAGTCAGTAACCTTCAGTTCACTGATAAGGCGAGGAAGATCACTCTCGGAATAGATTGGAATGCCGTCAGGATAAAGCTTGCCTGCAAGCCCTGCCGGATACTTTCTGCCATCGATATCCGGAATCTGGGCAGCCGTGAATGCAACGACATTGTACAGTTCATTGTCGCGGAAATAGGTATTGAAATTGTGAAAATCCCTGCCCGCGGCTCCAATGATAATAACATTCCTTTTTAACATATAACCTCCTCGTTAGTTATTGATTTATTTTAAATAATATCTTCATAATTCAGTTGCCGTATCCGGCAAATTTATAATTTGTAACTGAAATCGGAAGTGATAATAGTCAGTTTCATTCAATCTTTCTGAGACTTATAATATTTTGATATTATGCAAGTTAATAAATCAGTCGGGTTTGTTGATTAAATCGCTTCTTAATATTTTAAACCACAGCATATTGGCAGAATCTTTGCACTAACTTTCGGCGGATGAATGTCCTGGCGCACATATACCTTTCAGGCGACTCTGATAACATAATCATCGGCAATTACATAGGTGACTATGTGAAGGGCCGTGATTACCTGAAGTACCCTGAGGGAATACGCAAGGGAATAATAATTCACCGTCACATAGATGCCTTCACTGACAGGCATCCGGTGGTTCACCGCAGCAAGCTTCACTTCGTAGGGCGTTACCGTAAGTACGCAGGTGTGATAACTGACATTCTGTATGATCATTACCTTACGAGGGAATGGGATCTCTTTTCAAGGAGACCGCTTGAAAGCGTGACCTACAACTTTTACAGGGCCATGGTGAACAACTTTGAAATCCTCCCCGATTCAGTGCGTGAGAAGATGCCATTCTTCATAATCGACAACTGGCTCGAGACCTACCAGACGAGAAGGGGCATACGCAGGGTGCTGAAAACACTTAGCGGCATTACTTCTCTGCCGAAGGAGACACGGTGGGCCATGAGGATATGGAAGAAGCAGTATTATTCAATTGAGGAAGACTTCATGGAGTTTTTCCCGCAGCTGATCAACTACGTGGAATCGGAGTTCGGAATAGAACTTTCACCGGGCATACGTGTACCGTTCTGAATAATCATTACTGGCTGAATCTGACGCTGATCATTCATGCCCACCTTCACCCGGTGTATCTCAGAGGGGGTCAGTCATCTGGCCTGTTCCCGGCTGACATGCCCCGTTAGCCCAGGTACTCGGTTCTGCCTGCGTCAAGCCTGAGGAAGACGAACAGCAGTATTGTGAAACCCCAAAGTGAGCTTCCTCCGTAGCTGAAGAAAGGCAGAGGTATTCCAATCACCGGCATTACCCCGATTGTCATCCCGATATTCACAAAGAAGTGTACCAGGAACAGTCCGAATACCCCATACCCGTAAGCGCGTACAAAGGTTGTCCTCTGACGCTCGGCCATCATTATGAGCCTGAGGAGCAGCCAGACGAACAGCCCGATAACCACAGTGGAACCAATGAATCCCCACTCTTCTCCTACTGTGCAGAAGATGAAGTCAGTGCTCTGCTCGGGAACAAACTTGAACTTCGTCTGTGTTCCGTTCAGGTAACCTTTTCCGGCAAATCCGCCTGAGCCGATAGATATCAGTGACTGGTTCAGATTGTATCCTTCCCCGAAGGGATCATCTTCCATACCCAGCATGATGTTTATCCTGGTCTGCTGATGTGGTTTAAGAATCTCGTGAAAAGCGTAATCAACAGTGAAAAGGTATAGCAGCCCTCCAAGCAGGAAAGCATATATGATTGCCTGGTTTACCATCCTCATCCGGTAAATGAACCAGGCGTAAACCACACCTGCAAGGAACACTGTAAGAACAATAATAAGTACAGTATCAAGGTCAAGAAGGTAATGTCCGATGAGAAATGCTACTCCTCCGGCGACTGCCATAACTGCAGCGGCTCTGAGAGTCAGCATGTATCCCGATGTCACGAGCAGTGATATTGCCGCAACCACAAGAAGGCCTATTGCCACCGGCAGGTTTCCGAGTATCAGGGTCAGGAGGAACAGAACCACGGCGAGTATTGCGGTGATGAATACCCATATGCTCATCCCCTCACGGTATAGTACGATAAAGAATGCGAAGAATGTAACAACTGATCCCATGTCAGGCTGCACGGCAATAAGCAGAACCGGTGCAATTATGATAGCTGTGGCAGCTATCATCTCCCTGGTGCCAAGCGACTGACGTTTTGAGTTGAGATATGAGGCCAATGCCAGGCCGGTTGCAAACTTGGCAAACTCGGAAGGCTGGATGCTGAAGGCGCCGACGCCAAACCATGCCCTTGCGCCATTGATTTCCTTCCCGACAACCAGCACAAGCACAAGCAGCAGAATGAAGAATCCGTATATGAACCAGGCAAAAAAGAACCAGAGCTTGTTGTCGGTGACAATCACCATGACGGCAAGGACAAGTGCGGCGATAATGAAAACAAGCTGTTTCCCGTAACGCTGTGACATATCAAAGATGCTTGTGTGCTGTTCATTGTATACAGCCGCATAGATATTCAGCCATCCCATTATCATCATTGCCAGCCACAGCATCACTGTGACCCAGTCAAGCCTTGCCAGTATGTTATTACTCTTCTCCACCCGGTTTAATTACCATGTTCAGTACGTGATCCTCAAGATATTTTCTCTTTACATCGCCTGTAAGGTATTTCTCAATCAGCAGACTGGCGATAGGTGCGGCAAAGGTGGAGCCGAAACCGGCGTTCTCCACATAAACAGCAATAGCAATCTGCGGGTTATCCTTCGGGGCAAAGGCCACGAAAATGGAGTGGTCTTTCCCGTGCGGGTTCTGTGCCGTTCCGGTCTTTCCGCATATTATAATGCTGTCAAGCCGGGCGCCACGTGCTGTTGAGCCAGGGCCTCCGTTGACGGCACCCTCCATCCCTTCAATCACAGGTAAGAAATTATCCGGGGAGATCCCGGTTATGTACTTCTGGGTATAAAGCGGAGACGGGGTTCCGTTATCACCGATTTTTCTGACCACATGAGGTATATAGAATGAACCCCTGTTGGCAATCACAGCAGCCATATTGGCCATCTGCAACGGTGTGGCTCCAATCTCCCCCTGTCCGATGGCAAGTGAAATCACCGTCAGAGCTTTCCACCGGTCCTTCCCGTAATAACGATCATAGTATGACCTTGCCGGAATATTTCCTGACAGCTCGTTAGGCAGGTCTATTCCCATCTTGTTTCCAAAGCCGAAAGCCACAAGATATTCCCTCCACTTGTCAAATGCATCCTGTACTGATCCGTAGGCTGGGTTCTCGAGGATATTGCGAAAGGCATTGCAAAACCATGCATTGCACGATTGTGCTACAGCCTGCGGAAGGTTGAGGGGTGAGGCATGTGAATGACACCCCACTGTCAGTGACCCGGCATGGTAGCCGTTGCTGCAGCTGAACAGGGAAGCAGGGCGGATTACATTTTCCTGAAGGCCAATAAGGCCATTCATTATCTTGAAGGTTGAACCTGGCGGATACGAGGCCATCAGGGCCCTGTCAAAAAGCGGCTTGACAGTATCTGCCTGCAGAATCGAAAAATTCTCTGATCTTACCCTGCCAACCAGCAGCGACGGATCATATGTTGGAGAAGAAACAAGAGTAAGGATTTCACCTGTAGATGGTTCAATTGCCACTATTGAGCCTGTCTTGTTCTGCATCAGCTTCTCCCCGTATTCCTGGAGGGCAAGGTCAATCGTCGACCACAGGTTTGTGCCCGGAATGGCCACCGTGTCATAACGCCCTTCGGCGTATGATCCCTTTATGTTGTTGTGGACATCAACGAGGAAAATGTTGACCCCCTTCCGTCCCCTGAGCTGTTCCTCGTATGATTTCTCAATGCCGCTGGTGCCGATGTAGTCGCCAGACCGGTAATATTTGTCCCTGGCTATCAGTTTATTGTCAACCTCACCCACGTAGCCCAGAAGATGTGCCGCCACGGGCCGGGTGTATTTCCGCAGGGTCCTGGCCTGCACATAGAATCCGGGAAAGCGGTAAAGCTCCTCCTGCAACACGGCATAAGTCTCTGATGATATCATCTTCATAAAGACAGAAGGAGCCCGTCTTGAATAGGAGACGGCGAGCTTCATCCTGGCCTTGAAATCAGCCATTGTGATGCCAAGGATCTCATTGAACCTCGTGGTATCAAAGGCGCTGGTCTGAACCGGAATCACCAGGAGGTCATAAGCCGCCTGGTTATAGACTATGAGGTTCCCGTTGCGGTCATAAATAAGCCCGCGGGCAGGGTACTGGGTGACAGGCCGGAGGGCGTTGTTGGCCGCAGAGACGCGATAGGTCTTGTCAACTATCTGGATATAGAAAAGCCTGGCAACGAGTATCAGAGCCGCCAGAAGCACCAGCGCTATGATGAAGTATTTCCTGTTTGCAAACCGGTCCTTCATATCTGCATCCTCATCTGTGTGGCCTGATGAAGTCGAAAAGCAAAATGAAGAATGTGGTTACCGCAGTACTCAGCAACACTCTCAGTAAAGTATGAAAGAAATGCCTGAGGCTGAATAGTTCCACGAAGAAGAGAGCCAGATGATGCACAAGTACCACTGTCGCGGTATAAATGAAGAACCATCGCAGACCGCTGCGGTATGAAGATGGCGACATATCACCTTCAGCAGCTTCGGCGGTCACGTTGAGAGACAGCACCCACGGACGGACGAAGCCGGCGAGTACAGTGGCAAAGGTATGAACACCCATTGTCCCTGTGAAAATATCGATCACAAAACCTGTAAGGAAACCCAGAAGGAGAAGTATCCAGGAAGGTATCGACACCGGGAGGATCAGGATAAACATCAGGTAGACATAGGGATTGACATACCCGCTGAACTCTATATTGTTGAAGATCAGGAGCTGCAGTATTACCAGCAGTATGAAGACACCCGTGTACCTGAGGATGCTGTTCATTTCACCACCTCCTTCTCAAGGCTTTCCCTCTCCTCTCTTTTCAGGTTGCCTATTACATACACATCGGTCAGCCTTTTGAAATCTACCGAGAGCATTACCTTCAGAGAGATAAAGTCCCCTCCCCGGCTCTGATCGCCGGTTAGTGTCCCGGCCATCAACCCGGCCGGGAAGATTGCTGAATATCCGCTTGTGACTATAGTGTCGCCCTCATTTATCGTTACATGATGAGGTATCTCAGAAAGTCTTGCATAACGGTAATTTATACCATCCCATGCAAGGGAACCGAAATAGTCATTCCGGGCAATACTTGCACTAAGCTTGAAATCAGTATTGAGGAGTGACATCACAATGGAGAAATTTGGTGAGACACCCACCACCACACCGACCACTCCTGAAGGGGAGGCTACTCCCATGCCCACTTCCACGCCGTGCTTTGATCCCCTGTCAAGGGTAATGAAGTTCTTCTGCTTATTGACTGAATTGCTGATGACCCTGGCATTCAGGTAAGTGTAATTGATACCGCTGATTGTATCACGTATCTCTGTAAAACCATCCATGGGCCTTGATGTCAGACCCTCGATCCGTCTCCGGAGCATTGTGTTTTCCTTAACGAGCTCTTCGTTTACACTGCGCAGGCGGAAATAGTATGTGCCCCTTTCCACCCTCCTGGCAACGAATCCTGATATATTCCGTGACAGTCCGTAGAAAACTGTCTGATGGTAATAGTGGGATGTTGAGATCATGACAAGAGCCACCGCTTCCAGCACAAGGAAAAGGATCAGGGTTTTAAACCTGAGCAGGAAGTTCAGAAGGCTTCTCATTCATGAACCGGGTTTATCTCATCAGGAACGGATACTTCTCTACATTCTTCAGCGCCACCCCGGTGCCTCTGACAACTGCGTGAAGCGGGTCTTCAGACACCCTGAAGGGGATATTGATCTTGTCAGTGAGACGCTTGTCAAGGCCTCTCAGCAAAGCGCCGCCGCCTGCAAGGAACACTCCCTTGTTGACAATGTCAGCGTACAGTTCGGGAGGGGTCTGTTCAAGCACCTGAAGGACTGAGGCTTCTATCTTGGTAAGTGACTTGTCAAGGCAGTAGGCTATTTCCTGGTATGAAACCGGAATCTCTATTGGAAGAGAGGTCATGAGGTTGGGGCCGCGCACCACAAAATCTGCCGGCGGATTTTCAATGTCTGGCAGTGCAGCGCCGACAGCAATCTTAATATCTTCTGCAGTCTTCTCCCCGATCTTGATGTTATGCTGGTGACGCATGTAAGCCTGGATGTCAGCGGTGAAGCCGTCACCGGCCACCCTTATCGACCTGTTGCATACAATGCCACCCAGTGCAATGACGGCTATCTCCGTGGTTCCTCCCCCGATATCTACTACCATGCATCCCTCGGGAGCCTCCACGTCAAGTCCGATACCTATTGCAGCAGCCATAGGTTCGTAGATCAGGTATACATCCCTGCCGCCGGCGTGTTCAGAAGAGTTACGGACGGCCCTGATCTCCACCTCGGTGCTGCCGCAGGGGATACCGACAACCATCTTCAGGGACGGTGAAAAGAACTTGGGACCGGTGTTGATCATCTTGATCATGCCCCTTATCATCAGCTCTGCAGCGTGGAAGTCGGCAATAACACCGTCGCGCAGCGGCCTGATGACCCTGATGTTCTCGTGGGTCCTGCCATGCATCTGCCTTGCCTTATCACCAATCGCAATGAGCTTCCCCGTATTCCTGTCGATGGCCACTATAGAGGGTTCATCCACCACCAGCTTGTCATTGGCAATTATGTTCGTATTGGCTGTACCCAGGTCTATAGCAACCTCCTGTGAAAGAAAAGAAAATAATCCCATAGGTCCTTGAAACTGTTTCTTGTTAGTCTATTTTAATGTTTGAAATGTCTTACACCTGTAAAAACCATTGCAACACCTGTTTTATTGCAATAATCGATTGATTCCTGATCACGTACGGATCCTCCCGGCTGAACAACGGCTGAAATTCCTGCCTCATGAGCGGTGGTCACCGAGTCAGGGAAGGGGAAGTAGGCATCGGAAGCCATCACGGCTCCTTCGAGTGAGAAGCCGAACGCCTTTGCCTTTTCTATGGCCTGGCGAAGGGCATCGATTCTTGATGTCTGGCCTATTCCGCTGGCACAAAGTTGCTGCCCCTTTGCCAGCACAATTGCGTTGGAGCGGCTGTGCTTGACAATCTTATTGGCAAAGACCATGTCATCGTACTCCTCTACCGTGGGCTGCCTTGTTGTGACGGGCCTCATGCCTGAAGCCTCCTCGGTGGAGGTGTCACGTTCCTGCCAGAGGACTCCACCCAGCATTGATCTGAACGACTCTTTGTCACTCCCGGTACTGCGCCGCTGCAAAATGATCCTGTTCTTTTTCGAGCTGAGGATCTTCACCGCGCCCGGCGTGAAGGAAGGGGCCATCACCACCTCGAGGAAAATCTTATCCATCTCCGTGGCAGTGGTATCATCAATTTCACGGTTCACTATTACCACGCCCCCGTAAGCAGATACAGAGTCACATGCAAGCGCGTCCTCCCATGCCTCCTTCAGCGCCGGACGCGAAGCCACCCCGCATGCATTGTTATGTTTGATGACGGCACATGTCACCTCGCTGAATTCATCAATCAGATTGATGGCCGACTCAATGTCAAGGAGATTGTTATATGAGATCTCCTTGCCGTGCAGCTGGACAAAGGCCCTGTCAGGGTCACCGAAGAAGACCCCCTTCTGGTGGGGGTTCTCGCCGTATCTCAGGGCATGCGCTTCCGTGAGGCTTTTCCTGAACTGTTTGGCATCTCCGTTCCTGTTGAACCAGTTGAATATGGCCGTGTCATAATGAGATGTCATTGCGAAGGCTTCAAGGGCAAAACGGTAACGGTCGTCAGCACTCACCATTCCCATGCCATTCTCCAGCAGCTCCATCAGGGCGCCATACTGGTTCCTTGAAGAGACAATGAGCACGTCTGCCCAGTTCTTGGCTCCGGCCCGTATAAGGGATATACCTCCGATGTCAATCTTCTCGATGACCTCCTGTTCAGAAGCACCGGAGGCAACTGTTTCCTCAAAGGGATACAGGTCAACAATCACAAGGTCAAAGAGAGGGATGTTGTATTCGGTCACCTGCTTCATGTCAGTCTCGTTCTCCCTCCTGGCAAGAATACCGCCGAATACCCCGGGATGGAGTGTCTTAACCCTGCCTCCCAGAATTGAAGGATAAGTTGTTATCTCCTCAACTTTCCCTGCCGTAACACCTGCAGCGGTTATGAAATCCCACGAACCTCCCGTCGAAATGATATCGACACCAATCTCACTCAGTTTTTTTACGATGGCCTCGAGGCCATCCTTATAATAAACCGAAATAAAGGCTCTCTTTATTTTTACATCACTCATCATCAATGGCTTAGATTAACGATACCACGGCAGAAGCAATCGGATAAAAATAGATATTTTTTTTGATTGGCAATGTTTATCAAATAATTGAATTGATGATTTACTGCCGATGTATTGATGTTTCAGATTTAACTATCTTTGATCGGAATTAAAGACGGGGACATGTGGTTAAAAATGTTCAGGGAGAGCTTTTTGTTCGCCTTCGGTTCAGTGGCGGCCAATAAGCTGCGTACTTTCCTATCGCTTTTCGGAATTACAATCGGAATTCTGTCTATCATCTCGGTATTCACTGTATTCGACTGGATGGAGAACAGCATAAAAGAGAGCATAGCCACTCTTGGTGATAACACAATCTATGTTGAGAAATGGCCGTGGACCTCTGACGCCAACATAAAGTGGTGGGATATGATGAAATGGCAACCCCCTTCAGTGGAGGATTATGAGGCCGTTGCGAAGCGGTCTGCCTTTACTGACGCGGTCTGTTATACAGTTGGATCTGGTGAAGCTATAAAATACCGCGGTAACCTTGCCAGTGACACATATGTCATGGCAGTCACTCACGATTTTGAAAACGTAAGGTCATTCGAGTTGGAGGAAGGCCGCTATTTCACATTGTCAGAGTCAGCCTCCGGAAAACCGGCTGCAATACTCGGCTATGAGGTAGCTGATAAGCTTTTCGGAGACGTCCAGCCGGTAGGAAAGGAAATCACAATTAACAAATACAAGGCCCAGGTCATCGGGGTGTTCAAGAAAGAGGGCAAGGGCGGAATGAGTGACAACGGCATGGACCAGGCAGTGCTTGTTCCGCTCAACTTCAGCCGTCAGTTCATCAATTTCCGTAATCCCTTCCTCAACTCTGATATAATGATCAGGGGAAAAGAGGGAGTGCCGGTTCAGCAGCTTTCTGATGAGGTTGTGATGATTCTTCGCGCCGTCAGGCGCATAGGTCCCGGGAAGGAAAACACCTTCTCCATCAACAGGGCGAGCCAGATAACAAGCACCCTCGAGCCTGTGTTCAGGGGGATCAACATAGCGGGATGGATCATCGGGGGCTTCTCGATTCTCGTAGGCGGATTCGGCATTGCAAACATAATGTTTGTCTCTGTACGGGAGCGTACAAGCATCATAGGTATTCAGATGGCACTCGGGGCAAAGAGAAGGTGGATACTTCAGCAGTTCCTGACCGAATCAGTTCTGCTCTCTGTAACCGGAGGAATACTGGGTCTGATACTTGTATTTGTAGGAACCCTTTTTGTCAATTACTTCTTTACCCTCGGGATGCATCTTACCGCAGGCAATATACTGCTGGCTGTTGTTATCTCCGCTACAATAGGGATTGTTGCGGGCTTTGCACCGGCTTCCTCTGCCTCAAGGATGAACCCTGTGGAGGCAATAGGGTACTCATTCTGACAGCTGATCAGGCTGAGGCCTGGCTGCAGTCACAAAATCATCATATATTGCCGGTTTCCGCTAAGGCGTTGGTTTCCGGCCAGCAATCCGGATGTTACAGTTTATTTGCTTCCACCCAGTTTGTAAGCTCCACAAACTGGCTGACAGACAGTTGCTCAGCCCTCATCGACAGAAGAGGCATTTCCCCGGCTCCGGGACGTACAAGTGCCTTCACGGGGTTGCGCAGCATCTTCCTCCGCTGGTTGAAGCAACACTTTACAACGCTGACGAACAGCTTCTCATCACACCCCAGGCTATCTACGCTGTTGCGTGTCAGCCGGATCACGGCAGATTTGACCTTCGGAGGAGGCGAAAAGACATGTTCGCTGACCGTAAAGAGGTATTCAATGTCATACCACGCGCGGAGAAGAACGCTCAGTATGCCATAGACACGGCTGCCGGGCCCGGAACAGATACGCTCCGCGACCTCCTTCTGAACCATTCCCACCGTCTCTGTTACATTGTCACGGTTATCAAGTATTTTGAAAAAAATCTGGCTTGAAATGTTATAGGGGAAGTTCCCTATTACGGCAATCCTGTGCCCGAATAGCTGCATGTCAATATCCAGGAAATCGCCTTCGATGATTTCCACCCTGCCTGCCAGGTTTTGCTTCAGATAATCAACTGACTCGCGGTCTATCTCAATCACCCTCAGCGAGGGGAAGTTCCTTTCAGCAAGAAAATGAGTAAGCACCCCCATCCCCGGCCCGACCTCAACCACCGCATCACAATCATCCGCATGCAATGCTTCAACTATGGCAGCGGCAATCCGCTTATCCTTAAGGAAATGCTGTCCGAGGTGCTTTTTAGGCCTTACATTACCGGTTGACATGGCAGTTCCTACTTGATCAGTTCCCATGGGGGTACAATGCGGTCAGATCCGATACCCGGGATTTTTATCCTCTCCATCAGGTTCAGCAACAGCTTCAGCAGGTTGAAATAAAGTGTGACAAAGAGGAATATGTTCAGTAGCCAAATCACCAGCATGTTGAACCACAATGTCCCTATCTTAAGGTTGCCAACCATTTTATAGGGTGCATAGAAATGAGCCCGGCCGATGTGGGAATCGGGCATCATAAGCACCGGGTCCGACTTCTGGATTATCCGGTGTTCAGTCTCGTAGTATTTTGTTTGTACCGTCCGGTTCAGCACAATATCTGCAAGGTCATTGTTGTATGTAGCCGTTTTCAGGCGAACCAGCTCGTCCTTTCCCATCTTAGCCACGAGAACACCTGTTATGCTGTCCTTTACAGCTGTCTGTCGCAGATATTTCCTGCGGATGTTCTTCTGCAGGGAATCGACGTAATCATTTACGATGTACGAGGCATCGCGGGTGAACGGTTCCCTGTTTATCACCCTCATGGCCTGGGCGGGGTCAAGCCCGGTTTCGGCGCTGAGTTCGCCGATATGGGTTTTGAGGATCTCCAGGCTGTTCCTGTAGACCTCTTCATACTCCGGCTTACCGGCAGTATATGCAGCCTCATTGCTCTTGCGCTTCAATTCGTTGACCAGGTAACCCGATTGCCAGTCGTACCGGCTGATCAGCATATCCGTTTCAAAGAATGGCTTCATATACCTGTTTGACCTGAACTGCTCAACAGCCATTGCTTCATATGCCCACCGCGTTGTCATGACATCACCTATCACCGGGACATACACCTTTCTTGTAAGGGAGTGGTGCAGGTCATCAAACCTTATCATGGCGCCACCGAGAAGCAGTTGCGGCACAAGCACAAGCGGAATAAGTATATAAATGCTGATCACTGATTTCATGCCGGCGGATATATTCAGTCCCACCATATTGCCGAAGCATGAAGTGGTGAACAGTATCAGCCAGTGCCGCCACATCATCCCCTCAACCTGAAGGATGCGATGTGATATAAGCACATACATCAGCGTCTGTACGGCTGACAGCCCGAACAGGAAGGTGATCTTCGAGAAGAGGTAACTTGAGCGGCTTATATTGAGGTATTTTTCACGCTCCAGTATCCTGTTGTCCCTGAATATCTCTTCCGCGCTGACCGTGAGGCCCAGGAACAGGGCTACAACCACGCTCATGAACAAAAACACCGGGAAGCTCTTGTTATCTGAGAAGAGGTAGACACCGTCAGAGAGATACTTTGAGACGACGGCGAGAATAAAGGCAAGCAGCGGAGGCTCAAGAAGGTTGATGACCATGTACTGCTTATCTGCATACTTCCTGACAAGGTTTCTCCTGACAAATGTGCCAACCTGCTCCCTCCGTTTCGGAAGTTTGAAGTTACTGGCCGGCAGTGGTTTCATCTCAGGTCTTCCCGTGAGCGAGGGCTCCATCTTCTGCCTGTACCGGTGGTACCACTCCACGGGAGACACCTGTCTCTCCTGCCCTTTCCTGCCGTCAGGATCAACGACCTTCGCCTCCACTATCTGGAGGATCTCGTCTGTCTCCACATTACCGCATGTGGGGCACTCACTCTCTGCCGCGTTAGCCTGGGAGGTCTCCGTTTTGAAATATACAATTGCATCAACCGGGTCACCGTCATAGATCATATACCCGCCCCTGTCGAGCACCCAGAGCCGGTCAAACATCTTGAGGATGTCAGATGATGGCTGGTGTATGATCACAAAGACAAGCTTGCCGTTTATGGCCTGGTCCTTAAGCAGTTCCATCACATTCCCCGAGTCATGCGATGCCAGTCCAGAAATAGGTTCGTCAGCAAACAGCACTGCCGGTTCGCGCATCAGCTCCAGTCCTATATTCAGCCTCTTGCGCTGCCCCCCGCTGATTTTCTTGTTCAGCGGATCACCCACCAGCATGTCACGGTACTCGTAAAGATCCAGTTCCTTCAGCACATCAACCACAACCTGGTTCAGTTTCTCCTCGTCATAATCTCCGAAGGTGAGGCGGGCATTATAATACAGGTTCTGGTAGACTGTAAGCTCCTCTATCAGGAGGTCATCCTGCGGCACATAGCCGATCAGGCCGTTAAGCTCCTGTGGTTCGTTGTGGAGATCATAGCCATTGATAAAAACCGAACCGTTCTCCGGTTTCAGTTTGCCGTTGAGGATGTTCAGAAGGGTGCTTTTGCCGACGCCGCTGCCACCCATTATGCCTACAAGGTTACCCGACTTCACGCTGAAGCTCATCGGTTGTATGCCGTTATCAGAGCCTTTAAAGTGGTATTCTATGTTTTGTCCCTCAAAGATTATGTCCTCGGTGAAATTGGCCTTGATGAATTTCCTGAAGATGGCTGTATAATAGAGTGGTGCCAATCCGTGAGCGCGGATGTTGACGCCCGGTTCCAGCAGGAACGGCCTGAGCGGTACAACGTTGCGCCCCTTGAAATGAAGCTGCATCTTTCCGTCGTACATGAATAGCAGATGTCCCGTGCTGCGGATGAAAAGGACGTATATTGTGCCGCGCAGCCCCCTGGAAACCATGTGGTGCCATTCATGATAGTTGGCATACCTTGATGACGGTTCTCCTATATTGCTTTCCCCTTCGATGGCAAGGAAGGTGTCAGGGGTGATCCTGTCAAACCGCATCCCGAGCATGAAAGCCTGGGCATTGGTCTTCTCTTCCTTCGAAATACTGAAGGTCCGTGCAACAATGTCAATTATGGAATACTCCTGTTCGGAGACGGTGCCGTCCTCAAAGACGAACTCAAGCAACTGGAGGAATACTATCATCCTCTCCTCGAGGAAGAGCCCCTTCTTGATCTGCCTGCAGATGTTCGTTATCTGGAATGTGATGAGCGAGTCCTCATCTGACAGTTCACCCTCTTCAACAGCCTTGAGCTCCCGTTCATAGAAATGGAGGTTGTTCTCATAGAGCTTGAAATACTCCTCTTCGAGCTCCTGGTTGAGGTATCTCCTGAGGTAACTGCGAAGGATCTTCTTGCCCCTTGGCGTAACCCCGGCAGGGTTTACGGTAGAGATAATGGCAAAAATATGTATCAGCGCATGTAATACTGATTCCCTCATAACCTCAAAAAAAGACCGCAATTTTTATTTGCGGTCTTACTGTATCTGTTAATTGTTACTTCACCAGTTCGGACCTGACCGAGGTGACGGCTTTCTTCAGGTTTTCGATATCTGCCATTGTCAGGCTGGTGCCCAGAGTGGCGTACACATCGGTGACAGGCTGCATTGATGTCAGCATCCTCGAGACGAGCGGGTCAGTTGTATGGGGAGCGGCAAGCTCCTTAAAAAGGTCAAACGACTTTTTCTGGTCAAGCAGAACCGATTCAAATCCTGACAGATGAGCGCCTGACTCGGAGACAGACATGGTGAGATACATACCCTCAACCCATGCACCTCCTACCATCAGCAGGGCAAGATTTGCCTGTCCGGCATCAACCATATATGAATAAGTACGGTCAAAGGCGCCTGTCAGAATTGTGACCAGCGTATCCCTGTTGTCGAAGTTGGCCTTGATCCTGTCATAAAGCGATTCGTCATAAATCTGCGACAGGTTCTGCTCAAGAGCCAGGGTGCGGATGGCAGCGAGATAGTCAATCAC
>Ga0116154_10001950_pt1 | contig 16287 bp, 10 predicted proteins | sample AD_UKC030_MetaG_FD_89898 | JGI IMG/M metagenome (GOLD analysis project Ga0116154, IMG submission 89898) | Active sludge microbial communities of municipal wastewater-treating anaerobic digesters from USA - AD_UKC030_MetaG | ecosystem: Engineered > Bioreactor > Anaerobic > Digestate | place: USA...
CGGAAGAGCCGGTTCTGCCCCGCAATGGCCCGCAGTCGCGCCAGGGCCTCAAATTCGGAGAGCGGCTCAGGCAGACGCAGCGCCGTCTGGCGGCGAATCGCCCCCGGAACAGCACGTTGGATCATCGCGTCGAGACTCGCAAACCCGAGAGTCTGCAGCATGTGCTGAACATCGTTTGGGCGCGGGCCGATGTGGCGTCGCACGAACCGATCCGGATGGTCAAAGGCCTCGAGGGGGAGGGCGGGCAGGGCAGGAGCATCGGTGCCTTTCATCATGGCAGTATCGTCAGTCTGTGAAATCGTCGTCGGTTCCGTTGACAGCATCACCCTCCCTGTGGCGGAGGGTGAGCCGGGGCGAGCTTTCGGAGTGGTGTGTCCAAACGCTCCTCAGCAAAAGCCGCGGTCAATATCGAAAAACAGACCCGCTCAGGCTAAGGGCCGGTCAGCCGGAAGCAAGCCCGTTATTCAGTTCATGCGGGACGCGGTGTGCCGTTTGGCGGCTGGCCGGACTATCAAGGCCGACTTGTTTCCGTGCTGCTGCGAAACAAAGCCCAGCCAATCCACCCACCCCCCCCTTTCCGTGTGAAGCCGTCCCCCGCGGCGCTCGCTCGCTTTGACCGGATACGTGTTGCCGAAGGAAATCTCGCGCACGCCCGCGGCGCTGAACTCGGCCTCCACGATGTCAAAGGCGGACTGGTTCTCGACCACCAGATCCTCGATGACGACGGCCGTCGCGTTGACCGACACACCCACCGCGCGGGCCTTGCGGATCGTCACGCGCGAGAGCGTCTGCCCCAACTCCACACGCAAGAACACGGATTGCATCGATGTGCCGGACACCGTCGGGCGAGCGGCCCTCAAAGTAAAGACGGCAGAACGCACACTACTTACTTAAGGGCTGACCTGGCCGTGTCGGCACAACGGGCGCCCAGCGGTCGCCGCAGTTTCGGTGACAGCCGCCGGTTCCTTTTTGTCGAGATGGCGGCATACTTCGACACTATTGCGTTGCCCCGCGTCCAGAAGGTGATGTTTGCGCCGAAATGGAAGGACGGCGAGCCGGCTCGCGTGCCCACAAACGAGGAGGTAAAGCGCACGCCGCGTTTGGTGAAGGTGCTGCGGTTGGAGGGCTACGAGGACGCGCTGCACAACCTGGTGTCGGATGAGACGATTGGGCGCGAGGCGCCGCGCGCCAAGGCGTTCAAGGAGAAGGTCGGCGGCGATGCCTACCGGCTGACGTACATGGCGCGGCTGCCGTTGGAGGCCAGCGCCAGCATGTTGAATCTGGCGAAGCTGGAGCATCCGTTTGCCTACACCATCGAGGTGATCGGCGAGGACGGGCCGCGCACGGAGACGGTGGATTTGGTGGAAACGTTCAATTTCCTCTACGGCCTGTACGTCCAGCGGATCGAGTCGTGGCGCGACGAGGCCGGCAAGCGCGATTACCGGGCGGTGAAAGCGAAGAAGGCCGACGGGCGGCGCGTGTTGGTGCTGTGGCGCGACATGGACAAGCTTGATCCCGCCGTCGAGCGGGAGTTTTTGGAAGCGCGGTTGAAGCAGGACGGGCCGTTTGACGAGGCGTGGATCAACGGCGACTGCGCCGTGCCCGGCGTGCAATCGCTGGACGGGCTGTTCAAGCGGCTGCTGGAGGAGGAGGAACGGTGAGCGAGGCCCGCGTGTCACGCGAAGAGCAGTTGCGACCGGACGGTCTCGCCGGTTTCGTTGGCAAGCCGACGGACGCACTTGGAAGCCATCACCGCCGCGTTGGGATTGTGTTCGACCAGGAGGATGCCGGCATGGGCCATCCCGCCGCGGATGAATTGCGTGTGCAACACGACGAAGTGGGCGATGTTCTGGGTGACCAGGCAGCGGCCGTGGCGGGTGGCAAACTCCAACTGTTCCTGGTCGTCACGGCCCAGCATGTCAGCGGCTTGAGCCGTCAGCACGTCCAAGCCACGGCTGGCCAGAATCTTTCCAAAGGTCAGGCCGAAGTTCTCGTCCAGATAGAGCGCGGGCCGGGCCACTTACCGCCTCCCATTCGCGCGTCGTTTGGCGCTGGCAGCGACTCCCTTTTCGTAAGCCCGGTGGTGTTGAGCAATCAGCGCGTCCATTTCCTCGGGGTTGTCTTCCGCGTAGGACAGGGCGTCAAAGACCTGCGCCAGGGTCAGGTGCGGATACTCGGCCTGGATTTCCTCCGGCGACAGTCCTGCGCGCCAGTTCTCGGCGATGATGCGCACGGCAGTTCGTGTGCCGCGAATGACCGGTTCGCCGCCGCAAACGCCTTTCGCGCAGGCCACGTAAGAATGTTCGGTCAATGTTTTCATCCCGTCACATGCCCACACCGTAGCAGCCCTTTTCGGGAGACGCAACGCCGGAGGCTGATGGCTCGCTTGCCGGCTTTGGAGGGCTTATGAGACTGGAACACGCGCTGATTCTGAACCGGTATTTTCACGGGCTGTTCGATGCGCGTGATCTGACCGAGTTAAAGCAGCCGTTGAACGTGCAGGAGGGCCGCGCGGCGGACGGGCAGAGCTATTTCTACGGGGCGCTCCTGGGCCGGGCGCAGGACGCAGCGTTACGGGACAAACTCGCGGAGTATGACGCCCGCGTGATGAGCTACGAAGCGCGGCTGGCGAAGGCGCGCGGCCAGTTTGCGTTCAAGTACTTCCAGTATCTCGGGTTGCTCTACACGGAAATCTTCCTCGACCGGCTGACGACGGAGCCGGTGGCGTTTCTGGCGGACCTGAACGCCTTCCTGCAACGGCAGAAGCGCGCCGAGCCGACACTGCATGAGTTTTCCGATTTCGAGGCTTCTGATTTGCGGCGGCTGGCATTCTTCATGGCCACCGGCAGCGGCAAGACGTTGCTGCTCCATGTGAACCTGTGGCAGGTGTTCCTCTATCTGCGACACGGGCGGCATCCCGAAGCGTTGGTGAAGCGCGCGGACAAGCGGCGGGAGTTCGATTCGATTCTGCTCATCACGCCGAACGAGGGACTCTCGGAACAGCACCTGAAGGAGCTGCGGCTGAGCGGCGTGGACGCGGTGTTGCTGGTTTCCGAGTGCTGAACCTGTCGCGTGCGCGAGAGAACCAGGCGCATGAACTTTTGGTTGGCGGGCTGTTGGCGTTCTACCAGCAGTATCACCTGTTCCACAAGAACCACGACGCTTACCGCGCCTACAACCTGGAAAAGCCGCTCTGGGTGTTCCTCGGCTCAAGCGTGAAGGCCATCTACACCCGAGACGGACGCAGCCGCAGCGACGTGGCGCAGGTGGTCGAGTTTCTGCGGCGCTTCTTGGAAGAACCGGCATGGGCGATCAAGACCATCGGGGTTTTTCTCGCCGGTGAGAGCGGTTTTCAGGATGCGCAGACCCGGAGCGATTTGTTCAAGCCGCTGCTGGCGGAACTGGCCGGACGCGATGCCGAGCGGCTTTACCGGGAAATCTGCCAGCGGTTGTTCCACGGCACGGGCGGATTGGAGGTGTGGGAACTCAAGAACGCGGACGGCGAGCTGGCGTTGCGGGTTTCAACGTCATCGGGGAGGGAACGCCCCTACTTTGCGGTGATCAACATCGGAGACGTGAGCGCGTTCAAGAAGCACCTGGACGAGGCCCTGAAGCTGGACGTTCGCGAAGACAAGTTCAGCGGGTCGTTGTTCGGCGAGATCGACCGGCCCGATTCGAAGGTGAATGTCCTGGTCGGCGCGAAGAAGTTCATCGAAGGCTGGTCAAGCTGGCGTGTGTCGGCGATGGGCTTGCTGAACACCGGGCGAGGCGAAGGGCCACAAGTGATCCAGTTGTTTGGTCGCGGCGTGCGTTTGAAGGGCAGGCAATGGTCGTTGAAACGCAGCATACCGCCGCGTCCGCCCGGATTGGAGAATCTGGAGAAACTGCTCATCTTCGGTTGGAATGCGGAATACCTCCAGGCTTTCCGCGACATGATCGCGGCGGAGGAGATTCAGGAGGAATTAGAACTGTGGGTGCGGTTGGCGAATCCGCGATCGCCACTGCCGATCCCCGCAACGCGCGTCGGCTATCGTGTGGAAGAGGAGACGTGGCCACTGGAAGCCGCGCCAATGCAAGTGATGGTGGATCTGATGCCGCAGGTCACGGCTCTTGCAGGGGAAGACTTGACGTCTGGCCACTTGGGATGCGCTGGGGAGATTCACTTCCGCGATGCGGCGGAATGCGGCGTGTTGGATTTCGACGCTTTGTATGCGGACCTGCTCGAATACAAGGCGCTGCGCGGCTATCACAACCTGCTGGTGCGTAGAGAGGCGTTGCCTGGGATGCTGGCCAGCAATCACCTGGTCATGGCGGAAGTGGATGCCAGCGATCCGGATCGGTTGCAGGAAGGCGCGAGCCGGCTACTGCGAAGCTGTTTGGACCGGTTCTACAGCCGAAAAGCCCGGCAGGCCGAGAGCGCCCAACTTGAACCGCAAACGTTCGTTCTCAAAGAACGCGCGACGACCAGCTACCGGGTGCGAGCGCCCGTGGAGATTCTGGCCGAGATCAAGAAGCTCTTGAAGCAGCGGCGCTACGACGCCGATGGCGACAAGCCGCTGCCGCGGCTGCACATTGACAAGAGCCTGAGCAACCCCTTGTTGCTCAATCCGGCGGATTTCAATCTGGAGGACGTATCAGTCAGCCCGCCGGGCCTGGGGAAGAGCGAACGAGAGTTCGTGAAAGAACTGCGAGCGTTCTGGACGGCAACACGAATAGGTTTGAAGCGTTGCGCCAATTGAAAGCTGTCAGTGAGCAGCCCGACTTCAAGCGAGCCAGATCAAGATGGACGGCTTTCTCCTCGTCGCGACCGATCTGAAGCAGATTGTTGACTCTGGGACAAGGGATTGGCCAGAGCTCGAAGCCGAATTCCCCATCATCAGGCAAGAAGGGGAGTACCTTCGAAAGGTCTTGGATTTTGCGGTGTTCTGATCTCGTGAATTCCATCCGGACCAGAGCGGGAGGAGGGGGCCCGGAGCTCGCTGGCGCCATGGACCAGGCCCCCTGCGCCGAGCAGGGTGGGGAGATCGTCACGCGCGGCGGCGACTACGCAGCTTCCATGCCGCCTTGGTCAGGGCAGCGGAGCTTCTCAATGCGGGGTGAGCTTGACGCGGTAGAAGCGAGAACCGTCCGGGAGCGGCAAGGTTGCCCGAAAAGCGGATGGGCCGATGCGGCTGATGTTCGCCGCGGGTTCGACGCTCCAAACAGCGGTGTTGGCGAGAGCGTCGGTCGCCTCGACCTCGAGCTCCGTGGGGACTGCGCTCGGGGCAACTATGTCCAGCGCGACCATGTCGCTGTCTTCGAGGCGGACGTTGCTGATCCGCGGCACCCAGAAGGCGACCGTCCGGGTCGAGAGTCGGCGCTGGTTGTTCGACTCGTCGATTTCCCTGACCGTGTTGTCGTCATCGGCAAGTGCCCAGACCGCCACCCACGTTTCGGACTCGTCCCGTTGAGGCGGCGCCCACAGCCAGGACAACTCGATCAGCGCTCCCGGCTTGAGGACGGGGAGCGATTGGCGCGCAATGACCGAGCCATCCGGTTGGCCGAGTCGCCACGCGAGCGTTGATTTGGTTGTGGGGATTGTCCCGGTGTTTCGGACGCGAGCTTCGAGCGCGACGTGGTTGGCGCCGACCGAGGTGGCCGAGACGGCTTCGACGACGAGGTCCGGCAGGACCGTCCAAACCGAGGCGATGTTGTTCGAGCGATCACGGTCCGCCATGGGCTGCACCGGCTCGACGAGGGCAAAGACGTGATGGCTGCCGGAGTTGCCCGGCACCACCCAAGGCATGGACACTGCTTCGGCTGCGCCTGGCAGAAGAGGGGCCGTGTTGGCGGTTGCCCCGAGAGGAACCGCGCCGCCGGCGTTGGGATCGCCGTCGAAGAACGCAACCCTGACCTCCTGCACTGCAAACTCCCCACGATTCTCGACCCTCAGGTGGATCATCGAGGTGGCGCCTGGGAGCGGATTCGGCGGGTCGAGCCGCATCGAGCTCGTTTGGGCCGCCGGGTCCACACCGAGGGGATACCGCCACACCTCGAGATCGGTCCTTCCCGGCTGTGGCAGATCGTGCAGGTGGTAGGTGGCACCGTCGATCACGACCGTCTTGTTGGTGCGGATTGTCTGGGTGCGCAAGCAGGCCAAAACCAGGTCCGCGCCGCCGTGCGCGGCCGCCACGGAGTGTTCGACGTCGACATCGGCTGTCAGCGGACGCGGAGCGCACCACTGATCGAGGGCGGGGTCGTAGGTGCACACCATGACATCGGTGCCGATCGACCCGGGCAGGGGATACACCAGCGCCGCGCCGCCGGGAATGGCGGCGAGCGTTGGAGGCACATCGGCGTCCTCGGCCTCGACCTGGTGGACCGGACGCGGATTCCATTGTCCCATGCCGGCGTAGGTCAGCGCGCCTCCAGACCGCCAGACAAAGAGCGGGTTCGTGCCTATGATCGCCAGGCTTGGATCGGCGTCCTCGACCGCGTCTCGGGTTAACCGGACCGGCACGCCCCAGATGCGACTGAAGGCAGTGCAGGAATAGAGTTCGCGATCCGCACGCGTGGCGGGGTCTCCGTCTTCGTCAACGATCCAGGCGGCGTAGAGCACGCCGTCGGGACCGCAGACCGCGGAGAGATCGAGGACTCCCTGGGGACCTTCCCACAGGATGACGGGCTGCTGCCACTGGCCAGCCCCGGCCGTGGCGGCGAAGCAGACGCGATCGCCCGAGGCGGCGGTTCCCACCGACGCGCCACCCTGGTTCTGAATCCAGAGAACGCCGGCACCGTCGGTCCAGGCGACCACGACAGGTTTGCGATCGACGACCTGGTTGGTTGTCAACGCCACGGGCTCGGTCCAAAGGCCTGATTGCCGGTCGTAGAAGCACGCGACGATCTCGAGCAAGGGGCCGACCTCTGCAGGATGAATCAGGTTCGCGGCATCGCCGGCGATTCTCTCCCAGGCCGCCGCTGCGCCCCAAGCCGCCGCGGCCACAGCGGGGTTGAACTCAGCCGCGAGGTCACTGGTGACTGGATCGACCGACCACGGCTCCTGACCGATTTGCGTGGCCAGTGCGAGGTCCGTTGACGCGTGCCACGGCTTGGCTGGGTCCGACGTGACATAGAGAACGCGTGTCTCGTTGTTCTCTGCCCAAAGAGCCGGGCGAGCGAGCCGGACGACATTCTCCCGGACGATGGCCGTTTCGGACGGTCCCGGGCCGGCGAGTCCGACAGGGCGTCGGGGCTGGTGGGAGAGGCTGGCGATGGGTGGCCGGTCCACCGGACCCCAGAGGCGTTGTCCGGTGCCCAAGGGCATCCAGGCGCCTCGAGACGGCTGCGCGGGGGCGGCCGCCCGTGTGGCTTGAGACATGGCTGCATTGGGTTCAAAACGGAGTTCGACGCCCGCTTCTTCTTCCCATTCGAAGATCCAGGCTGAAGCGAACACGCCGGCATAGCCGCGAAAGGTGATTCCCTGGAAGGCGAATTCGGGGCAGATGAGGAAGTCGGGTGTGCCTGTGGCGCCCACGTAGACACCGGCCTCGACGTTGAGTTCATCCATATCCAGCACGAGCTGGGCTTCGAGGCCCACGGTGCCGGAAAAGACAAGCGAGGTTGTGCCCAGGAAGCAGTCGCCGAATTGTCCGTCGGCGTACTCGCCCGCCAGTCCCAGGCCGCCGATGAGGTAGAAGCGCAGTTTCACGTCGCCGAGGCCGGGGACTTCGGCGAGGGAGCTGCCCAGGCCCGGAGCCACGACGTTCACGACCACGACCACGGGGACTCCCAAGCCGGCCTTGCCTTGGAACGCGACGGACCATGACGGCGTGATGACGAGCGGCGACAGGCCCTGGAAGGCCAGGTCCACCGCGCCCCCCAGATCGAGGCGTCCCTCGCCGAGAACCTCGACCGGTACGCCGGGAACATCCATCGAGTGGCTGAACGCACCGAAGCCGGAAAGTGAGCCGTGAGCGGTTCCCGCGAGGGTGTCCAGGCTTAGGCTTCGGGACAGGCCCACAGACGCTTCGGATTCGTAGATGCCGCCGGGCACCTCGGCCTTCCAGAAGACCAGGCTGACAGACTGCGAGAAATCGTATTGGGTATCGTCAACGGCCCAAGGCGGCGCAGCGCCAAACCACAGTGCCAGGAGCCGGGGCAGGGGATGGAAGTAGATTCCGGGACTAATCGTGACCTGGTTTCCTGCGCCGTTGGTTACTTCGAGGACCAGTTCAGCCGGCGCGGAGAGACTATCGGGGATGTCGAGTTGTTTGAGTTCGGCTCGGGCCACACCGTTGCCGAGATCGGTCAGAGTCGCCGCGTGAGGGGCGTCCCCGATGAGGCATCGCACCGACCCGGGGGATCCGTTCCAGGCGACAGTGCAGCCAATTTCGAGGGCGCCGGGCAGCCCGCCCAGGTAGTTGCGGCCAGCAGGCCAGCGAAAGTCAAAGGCCACCGGTGTTGTTCCTCCGGAGGGGGCGAGCAGTTGGAAGCTCTCGAAACGGCTTTCGTTGACGCCGAGAGTGAAGGAGCGGCTTGTGGGGTAGTATCCCTCTTTGTTCAGGGCGAGCGTGTGTTCGCCCGCCGCCACAGCCGGCAGGGAGAACTCGCCCTGGGCGTCGGTGGCAGCCAGCACGAGGTCGTCAAGCGAGATCGAACAGCCCTCGAGGGGACCACGAACCCGGCCCGAGGCGTCCAATTCGTCGACGCGTCCGGCCACGTTGCCGCCCTGGAAGGGTGAGCCATAGAGCCTCACCAAATCGATCTCTCCCTCGAAGTCGAGCGTTCCGCCCCAGCCTCCGAGCCGCTTGCCGATGCCCAGGTTTGCGGTGCTCAAGGCCGGCGGGTGCGTCCACGGCGCCTCGGCAGCGAGGTTGCCGTCGACGAACACGTAGATGCTGGCCCCATCCCATCCTCCCATCACATGATGCCAAACGTTGTCCCGGAGTTCGCCGGGAGCGAACAGATCGCTGTCCCCCCGGGTGCCACAATAGGTCCCGAAACGCAGTTGTCCGCCCGTGAGATAGAGTGTGAATCCGGCAGCGCGCCCATTGCCCAGCCATTGGTGCTTGTCGACAATCGCTCCGTAGTGGTTGGTCCCGCGGGCGCGAATCCAGGCCTCGACGTAAAACGGCGAGGCGATGGCAAGGCTGGCATTGTGGGGCACCATTACATAGTCCGATGACCGGCCGCGAAAACTCAACGCAGAGCCCTCGCTCCGTGACACCCAACTTGCGCCCTGGACCGTTCCGTGGTTGGTGTTGCCGCTCGAGTCCAGTGCCGCCGAGCCGCTGCCTTCGTCGAATTCCCACAGTCCAAGCGTGGCTGCGGCGTGTGCAATGCCAATGTGGAGGATGGCGGCGAGCACCGGTCCGATGGACCAGCGCGCCAAACAGCGGCGCCGCGGGGTTGGGCTGAAGTCAATCGAGTGTTCGGAATCAGTCTGCATAGACGCCTCCGGTTCATTAGGGAACGAGATGCTCTCTCGGCTTTGCTGTTGGAATGGCTTGAATCTGCCACCACGCCTCGCCCGTGTCGAGCTGATCTTGGGCCTTGTCCTGGATCCATCAAGGCGGGTTCAAGAATGGGAGCAGCGACGGCCCGTCGCCGGAAAAAGGCGATGTCGACGGGCCCTGGCGGGGGACGAGCCGTCCCCCCTCCGTTCTGGGGGCATTCTTGAATCCGCCCTGTGAATCCATAAACCTCGTAGCCGGTCCCGCGCTGTGGGACGGCTGCGAATCAGTTCATGGGCTCGAGGCGCACCTGCAAATCTGGGCAGTCTTGCATTGCGCGTTGCATCGTCCCTTCGAGTGAGTAACGTTCCTTTATGCCACACCACCGTCTTTTCTTCGGGTGCTTTCCTGCTCCGGCGGCGGCTGAGATCTGCCCCGCCCTCCGACAGCGTCGCGGTTTCACACTGATCGGGTTTCCCCGCAGACGGAGAGTGCGCGCTATGAGAACAGAGGTATTGCTCTGGGGGTTGGCGATCTCACTTGTCAACTCGGCGTTGGGTCAGATACCGCGTTTGGGCATCGACTGTGGCTGTGATCGCACGGGCGTCTATGTGCGGCCGGCTCGAGCCAACGTCCAGTGGAATGCCCTCCGCTCCCCGCGGGGAACCTACCTGGTCGAACCCTTTGCCGGCGGCAACGGATTGGTGGTGCGAAAGGAGGGAAGCACGGTGCTGCCCTTTGGCCCGAGTTCATCGGTAATCGGCTGGGGGTTCAGCCCGGACGAACGGGGCCTGGTGATCCATGCCACCCGCCACGGCGAACCGGGCATTCCGGCGCAGCACAACGCCTGGCTTTACAACCTCGAAGGCGATCCGGAGAGATCGTGGCAAATCCAGACCGCGGTCGCCGATGCGGTGTCGGTGTTCAGTCCGTCGGGGCGGTACCTGCTCTGCCTGACTCGCGATCCGAGCGATGGCATGCACCTGTGGGCGGTCGAGGTTGCCACTCTCACCGAGGCCTGGCGTCATGATTACCGGGCCGTGCCCGGCCTTGGCGAAGCGGGTCAGAAGTTCGGGCTGGCAACCTGGGGCTTTAGCCCGGACCCGGAGGATGCGTCGCTCGCCTACCTGTTCAACGTTGAGAACGGGGTGAGTCTGAACCTGGTGAACCTGCCTCGCCGCCACAACGTCATCAATAGTTGGTTGATTACAGGGACGGCGGAGGTGCAGTTCAGCCCGTGCGGCGACCTGCTGAGCCTTGTGCGCTACCCGGCCCAGGCTGCGGACGTCTGGCTCGAACGGACGCTCGATGGCAGCCATGTTGTCGCCGGAGCCTCCGTGGCCAACTTCGGCTTTCTCGAAGCCGAACCTGGCTTTCATGTGGCGCGGACGGGGCAGGGCTCGGTGCGATTGACAGCCAACACCGCCGCTGAAGCCTGCCGCGACATCCCGTCCGAAGCTCCCTACTGGCCCGCCAACGCGAAGTTGACCGCCACGGCCATCCGGTCGACCAGCTTGCGCCTCGTGCGGCCCACGGCTCAGAGCCAGGGCGGCAAAATCGTCGCCTACGAGTTCTACCAGGACGCGCCCGAGCAACAGGTGCTGGGGACCCTGACACCCAAGCAGAGCGATCTCACCCTGCAGGGGTTGGCGCCAAAGACCGAGTATTCTTTCTCTGTGCGAGCCCGGAATGAGGCCGAGCTCTGGACCGAGAGCGCCTTGACGCTCACGGTGCAGACTGCCCAGGCCAACGCGGTTCCCACCTGGCCGCTCGATGCCCAACTGCTCGCACATGACGTCGGGGAGACCAGCCTGCGGCTCGAATGGCCGATGGCTGTGGACGACGCGGCGGTCACGGCGTATCGCGTCTTTCAGGACGGCATCGTGTTGGCGACCTTGGACGCTCAGAAACGCGGGCATGCCGTCGGCAACCTCGTCACCGGCCAGAGCTACGAATTCCGTATCGAGGCCAGCGATGCGCAGGACCAGTGGAGCACCGATGGCCCCCGTCTGCACATCACCATGCGTGATCTTTCGCCACCGACCTGGCCCTTGGGGAGCCGGCTCGAGACGGTTGAACGCGGCACGCATCGCCTCGTGCTCGGGTGGACTCCGGCCGAGGACAACGTGGGTGTGTCCCGCTACAGCCTGTACGTGATCGAGCGCGGCGACTCGAACCTGTTCACCATGGTCAATGGGACCACCACGAACCTGGCCTTGAGCTGCCTCTTGCCCGGTCAGTCCTTCGAATTCGCCATCGAGGCGGGCGACGCCGCGGGCAACTGGAGCACCGGCGGTCCGCGTTCCAGGACCTCGACAGTCTATGGACCCAATGAGTGCGAGCACGCACTCGAACTGGCCAGCGTCAACTCGGAGGAAGAGCCGACCCAAGGCGCGCTGGCGCTGGGCTGGACGGACGACGGACAGTACTGGACGGTGGCCAGGAGTTGGCGTCCCGCCCTCAGTGCGGACGGGCGTTTTGTCGTATTCGATTCCATCGCCATCAACCTGGTCCCGAGCGACTGCAACAACGTGACGACGATCGTTTACGAAGATGGCAGCCTCCAACAGTTCTGGCACTCGGACGTTTTTCTTCGAGACCGGTGGGCCGGAACCACCGAGCGCGTCAGCACCCGTCCGGCGGGCGGCGAGACCGCCCCGCCTGGATCGAGCGGCGACGCGGACATCAGCGGCGACGGCCTGTCGATCGTCTTCTCGTCTTCGGCGACTGACCTGGCGATCCCGGACAACAACGGCAAACGCGACATCTTCCTGCGCGACCGCCGATTCAACATCGTCAAGCGCCTGACGGCGTGGGGGGGTGGCAACGAAGCCAACGGCCACAGCGATCGACCCCGCATCAGCGGCGACGGCTCGGTCGTGGCCTTCGAGTCGCTCGCCGACAACCTTGTTGTCGATGACGCCAATGGCGTTGCCGATATCTTCGTCGTCACCCAGCCCGATGGGGCTCGCCGCCGCGTGAGCGTGGCCAGCGACGGCACCCAGGCGAACGCGGCCTCCTGGGGGGCCGCAGTCAGCGCCGATGGCCGGTTCGTTGCGTTCGCTTCCGACGCCTCGAACCTGGTGCCGGACGATGGCAACGAAGCTGCCGACGTGTTTGTGCACGATCGCGAAACCGGCCAGACCGTGCGTGTGAGCGTTTCGTCGAGCGGCATCGAGGGAAACGGACACTCGGCGAAGAGCGCCGGTATCTCGACCCTCTCCACCCGCCCCGCTCTGAGCGCCGACGGACGTTTCGTCGCGTTCGATTCGGAGGCAACGAATCTTGTGGCTGACGATGCCAATGGGTGTCGCGATGTCTTTGTGCATGATCGCGAGGCAGGCCAGACGGTGCGGGTGAGCCTCACCAGCGCCGGCGCGGAAGGATCGGTCCCGTCGTGGGCCAATCCGCTGTGGGCCTCGAGTTGGGGACCGGATGTCAGCGGCGATGGCCGGTTCGTTGTGTTTCTTTCGAAAGCCCTTCTTGTTCCGGAGAAGACCGGCATCGCGACGGATGTCTTTCTGCATGACGTTCAAACCGGCGAGACGCTGCGGGTGAGCGCGTGCGCCTGCGGCGGAGACACGGAACCCGATTACGGCGGCGCCAGTCGATCGGCGATCAGCGGGGACGGCCACGTCGTCGCGTTTGAATCGGAGTCAACGAACATCAAGCCCGGTTTCATCGATCCGAACTGGTCTCCCGACGTCTTCGTTTTCACCCGTGACGCTGGCCTGGCCGATCAGGACGGCGACGGCAATCCGGATGCCGAGGAGCAGGGTCCGGAGGGCAACGATCCGCTCTACGACGGCGACGGCGACGGGGTGCCTGACTACTTGCAGGATGTCGTGGTGAGCGGTTTCACACACGAGGGCCGGCACTACTACCGATCGCGCGTGGTCAACCGGCCCGGCATGGCCCGGGTGACCGCGCTGGGAGTCTCGGGCCTCGACAGTCTGCCGCCCGGCGTTCTCCTGCCGTTTGGCGCGTTCGACATCCGGGCCTATGGCGCGGTCGAGCCGGGGGGCGAGTTGCTGGTCGAACTCGAGTTCGCAATGGGCGTCGATTTCAACTCCTATTACAAACACGGGCGCGTCCCAGGCTCGATCGAGCTGCGCTGGCACGAGTTCATGTACGACGGACAGAGCGGCGCCGAGATCGACGGCAACCGCGTGCTGCTGCACCTGGTGGATGGCGTGCGCGGGGATGATGACTTGCAGGCGGACGGCAATCTGAGCGATCCCGGCGGACCCGCCCTGGCCGGGGCGAGCGCGGCGCCCAAGCTCGAGGTCAGCCCCTCGGCAATCCTGATCGAGGGCGATCAGACCGCAACGACCGTCAGCCTGAAGAACAGCGGCGGGCGCCCTTTGATCTGGGCGATTCCCGAACCGCAGCCGGCGTGGCTCAAGCTCGACCGGATGGCTGGCGGGTTGGATCCGGGCGCGGCGATCCTCATCGGCGTGAGTGCGGACCGCACCGGCCTGGCCCCGGGCAGGGCGAGCCACGTCGTGCGCATTCGCAGTGGCGGCGGCACACGCCTGATCGCGATTGACCTCGTCATTCCCTTTACCTTGGAGGGCGGGGCGGAGCGGATAGGCGACTGCGTCGTGTTCACATGGCGCAGCGAGCCCGGTTACGCTTATCGGGTGGAATCGGCGGACTCTCTCGTATCAGCCGGGTGGCTGGCGGTGAGCGAGTCCATCGTTGCCGACGGCGCGCTCTCGACTTGGACGGACTGCCGCGGCTTGGCCGCCAGGCGGTTTTACCGGGTGGTTCGTTCTGAGTGAAGGCGCTCGCGCGCGGTGTTGTCGAAGACGCCGGCTGAGGGCACTCGGCCCTCGAATTTGCGCGTTTTCGCCGGGTGAGGGCACTCGGCCTACAGCCCCGAAGAATGCAACGGTTGCCGGCCGGGTTGCCCGACCCGGCGCTCTGAGCGTTGTCAAAACGAGAATTGCTGCCCGGTCATCCCCACGGATCGCGGAACGGACGCGCTTCGAGCAGCGCATTGGCTCCCGGGTCGCTGACGAACGTTTCCCCCTTCGGGTCCCAGGCCAGCCTGCGGCCTTGTTGCACCGCAATCAGCGCGACCTGACAGAGGGTGTCGCCTCGAACGGCGGGCCCGATGTCGCAGATGGCGCGTTGCTTGTGCCGGATCGCATCGAGGAAGTTGCGCACGTGATCCTGGCTGATCGGCAATTGCACTGGGAGGGCTTCGGGCTGATTGGCGGGGTCTTTCAGAAACGCCCCCGTGATGCCGTCGGCGAGATTGGCCGGCGGTGGTTGGACGTCCCCGTCGTTCATGGCGCCACCGAGAGCGCCGCGTCGGACATGCACCCAGGCGCTTTCGCCCACAAAGCGCACACCGTGGGCAAAGCCCGGCGTCCCATCATTCACAAAAGTCACCGGCGCCGCCCCGGCAAACTCGAACCGCACCCGCCACCGCTCGATCGCGTCGAACGCCCCTTCCTTCGGGAAATCCCCCTGGCCTTCAACTGTCGCAGGGCCGGTGTCGTCCGTCCCGTTCCCCCACTGGGCGATGTCGAGATGGTGAATCCCCCAGCACGAGATCATGCCCAGCGAGAAGGCGCGCATGTTCTCGTGGTTGTCGCGGCTCAGCTTCTGCTCGTGGAACGGAGTGGACGGGGCCGGGCCGACCCAGCGGACCCAGTCGATGTAGTCGGGCACCGCCTGCTCGGGGAAGACCGGACCGTGTTTGCCGCCGGGAACCGAAACCAGGACTTCGCGCAACCTGCCCAACCGCCCGCTCCGGGCAAGTTGGCAGGCCCACCGGAAGAGGCGGTCCGATCGCTGCTGGGTGCCGAACTGGAAGACCACGCCCTTCCGCTCGACGGCTTCCCGCACCCGACGCGCCTCGGCAAACGACAGGCCCATCGGCTTCTCGTGATAGATGTGTTTGCCTTGCAGGATGGCGTCGAGCGCCGCGAGGCTGTGCCAATGGACCGGGAGCGCCATGAGGACCGCGTCGATCGAACGGTCCGCACTCAACGCGCGGAAATCGGAGTACACCTTGACGTCGGGGCGACCGTAGGTCTCGGCGATCGCCTGGCGGGCGGCCTCGAGATTGCGCTGGTTGACATCGCACAGGGCGGTCACGCGGACGTCTTTGTTGCCGAGGAACACCCGCATGTCGACGTGGCCCTGGGCGCCGACGCCGATCACGCCCAGCGTGATCTTTTCGGACGGAGGCGGCTGACCTGCGGCGCCCAAGACGCGTGCCGGGACGAACAGGGGTGTCGCGCTGGCGAGGGCGAGGGTTTGGAGAAAACGGCGGCGGGGCACGCCGGACTGCAGGGGGTGACGCGTGAGTGGCTTCATAAGGTTATGACGAGAGCGGGCAGGGGGAGCGTCTTGTGATCGCCAACAGAATGGGGGACGGGTGACATTTGTCGGTGACAAGAGTGACCGCTCTCAGCGGCGCGCGTCAAGGTCGATGCGGGGATCCACATCTTGTTTCCGACACTGAACTGCCTGCGTCTCGAGTTGGTGTCCGTCAAAGATGGCGTTTGCACCCTCTGCTATCTCTCATCGTGCATCTGGAGGTCGCGTTTGACGGCATAGCAAAGGACGGGCTGGGAGAGGCCTTTGACCTGCACCGGCTCGCGGGCTTCGAGTTCGAACCGTGTTTCCACGGCTGCCTTGACGTCCTGGCTAACCACGACTTCGCCGCCCAGGGCCAGGCCCTGGAGACGGGCGGCGATGACCACGGCGTGGCCCAGGGCGGTGTAGTTGATCTGTCGCACCGGGTTCCCGACCAGGCCCACGACCGCTTCGCCGACGTGCAGAGCGATGCCCACTTGCAGCGAGCGGGCCCCGCCCGCAGCCCGGTCCACCGAGAGAG
>Ga0116154_10001962_pt1 | contig 16261 bp, 15 predicted proteins | sample AD_UKC030_MetaG_FD_89898 | JGI IMG/M metagenome (GOLD analysis project Ga0116154, IMG submission 89898) | Active sludge microbial communities of municipal wastewater-treating anaerobic digesters from USA - AD_UKC030_MetaG | ecosystem: Engineered > Bioreactor > Anaerobic > Digestate | place: USA...
CGAGATCCTGCGCGCCGGGGGCCTGGGCCGGGGCGGCCTCAACTTCGACGCGAAGCCCCGCCGCGGCAGCTTCGCGGCGGAGGACCTCGCGATGTCGCACATCGCGGGCATGGACGCCTACGCGCGCGGCCTCCTCTCAGCCCGGGCGATGCTGGACGCGAAGGCGCTGGAGAATCCCCTCGCGGAGCGCTACTCGGGCTGGACGGCGGGCCTCGGCGCCTCGATCCGGGGCGGGAAGGAGAGCATGAGGAGCCTGGAGGCGCAGGTCCTGGACGCGCCCTCTGCCTCGCCCGCCGACTTCGGCCTCCGCTCGGGCGGCCAGGAGCGCCTCGAGGCCCTCCTCAACCGCTACATCTAGGAGGGGCATCGTGGACAGGCGGAACCTCGTCCTCGGCGTCGACTCGAGCACCCAGAGCGCGACGGCCGTGATCCTGGACCGCGGCAGCTTCCGGGCCGTCGCCGAGGCGAAGGTCCGCTACCGCGACGACCCGCGGCTCGCGCGCTTCGGCCTCTCCTCCGGCGCGCCGGTCCTGCCACCCCTTGAGGAGGGGGAGGCCTCGCAGCCGCCGGGGCTCTTCCTCGCGGCCCTGGACGCCCTCCTCTCCGACCTGCCCCGCGAGGCCCTGTCGCGGCTCGCGGCGATCGACCTCTCGGCCCAGCAGCACGGCCAGGTCTGGCTCGCGCAAGGGGCCTGCGAGGCCCTCTCGGACCTGCGCCGGCCCGGCGCGGGCGCGGCCGGCGCGCCCTCCCTCGAGGAGCGGATCGCCCCCGGCCTCGCCTACGACCGTGCGCCGATCTGGATGAGCTCCAACACGGCGGCCGAGGCCGACGCGATCCGGCGGGCCCTGGGCGGGCCTGAGGCCGTCACCGGGCGCTCGGGCTCGGACAGTCCATTGCGCTTCTCCGGGGCCGTCCTGGCCCGGGCCGCGCGGCTCAGGCCCGAGGCCTATACGAAGGCCTCGCGGGTCCACCTCATCTCGTCCTTCCTCGCGGGCGTCCTCTCGGGGAACCCCGACGCGCCCGTCGACTGGGGCAACGGCTCGGGGACCGGCCTCATGGACTGGGCGGCCCGGGCCTGGGACGGGGAGCTCCTGGCCGCGACGGCCGCGGCCGGCGGCCTGCCCGGCGGCGCCCGGGGCCTGGCCGCGAGGCTTCCGCCCCTCGCCCATCCCCTCGCGCTGGCCGGGCGGGCCGCCGCCTACTTCACGGAGCGCTACGGCATCCCCGAGGACTGCGCCATCGTCGTCTCCTCCGGCGACAATCCCCAGAGCAAGGTCCTCGCCTCCGGGACCCTTCTCTCCCTGGGCACGAGCTTCGTCGTGATGGGGGAGGGGAGGAGGCCGCTGCCGGCCGCGAACGCGATGTACGACGGCCTGGGGAGGCCCTTCCTCTTCGGCTGCAGGACGAACGGCTCCCTGGCCTGGGAGGGCCTCCGCTCGGCGGCGGGCCTCGGCGCCGACGACTTCGCCTCAGCCGAGCGCGCCCTCGCCTCCGTCGCGCCGGGCTCCGTCCTCAGGATCGTCCAGCCGGCCACGGAGAGCTTCCCCGCCTCGCCGCCCTTCGACCTGGGCGCGACGGGCTCCTTCGGACCGGACTACGCGGGAGCCGTCGACTCGGCCCTGGGCCTCCTCGCCTTGGCCTCCGCGGAGTTCGCGGGAGGGGAGGGCGCGATCGCCGCCACGGGCGGCGCGGCCTCGAGCCGGGGCGTCCTTGCGCGGGCCGCGGCCATCTTCGGCCGCCGCGTCGTCCCGATAGCCGACGCCGGGGCCGCCGCGGGCGCCGCGGTCGCCGCGGCCTGCGCCCTTGTCCCCGAGGCCGAGCGCGAGGGCTTGGCCGAGCGGGCCCGCGCCGTCGCGGCCCGGCCCGGCCCGGCGGTCGAGCCCGATCCCGCGGCGGTCAGGGCCTACCGCGGCCCGGGCGGCTACCTGGAGCGGCTCGCCGAGGCCTTCGCGGCGGCGGCTGGCAGGAGGATCTAGGCGGGCCCGGGGGGCCGCGGGGCAGTGACGGAAGGCCGCCGGCGGCAAGACGCCGGCGGCACGAAGCCGTCCGTCAGGGGGCCTCGAGGGGGATTTCTCCGATGATCCGCCTTGTTCCCGCGGAGTTGTACCAGTCGTGCTCGACGAGCTCCAGCCTCGTCGCGGCCGCTTCGCCCAGCTCTGATTCGCGAAGCTCGCCGATCGCCGCGCACAGTGCGGCCGGATCCGCCAGGGAGCCGCGGAATCTCGTGAAGGTGACGTGCGCCGACTCAGAGGCGTAGCGTTCGTCGTTCGCGAGCCCCCGTAGCCTCATGAGGCTCCTGATTCTCTCCCGGATCCGAGTCAGGGCGCCGCCGTCGTAGCCCTTGATCATCCCGGCCGACGAGCTGAACACGATGCCGCGCAATTCGATGGCGAAGCTTCTCTCCGACGCGAGGGCCTCCAGCGCAATGTCGAGGAAAGCGCTTTCGAGCGCGGCTTCGCTCGAGTAGCCAGCCCTGGCTTGGAGGAAATCGAAGACGGTGGCGTGGAGGTCGCTCGGCGGGTAGTAGTACTGCCCTGGCTCGATCCGGGAGATCCGGCGGACAAGGGCCCGATAGCCCTCCTCGATTCCCTCGATCGGGACGACCAGCGACAGGCCCAGTCTCGGGTCGGGCCTTTCCGAGGCAAGGAAGGCGTCCACCTCGATGTTCCCTGACCTGACGCGGCCGATGTTCGACGCGTGGATCCGGTCGTATAGTTCCGGGCCGCTCAGGGCTTCCTCCCGGGTCTGGCTCCCCCGTCGGCGCGGCGGCTGCGTCCATCCCGGGGCTGAAGACTGCGAAGGGAATCCCTTCGGCGGGTCGAGGGGACGAAATGCCCGAGGGACGGCTCAATAGCGCAGGGAATCCGCAAATATTGCGAAATGCAATATTTGCAAATATGAATCATCTGGTATAGCGCAGCAACTCCGCCGCGGGCACGAGCTCGACGTAGTGGAGGGACACCGCCTCACCCCTCTCCTCGCTCCTCCTGATCTTCACGACCCTGTAGGCGATCATCTTGGCCGTTGGCAGGGGGAGGGGCAGGGGCCGTCCGTTCAGGTCCACGAGGGCGTCGAACTCGAGCGGACCCGGTATTTCCTGCCGATCTCCATCCGGATAAACGACATAGTACTCGTAGATGGTCATGCCGGGAGCATAGTCCAGGCGCTCCCGGGATACAGCTATACAGGCGTGAAGCCTAATGGATAAAAATATTGTTTCTGTCTCCTCTTTTCGAATTCGCTTTTGTTGACAGCTGTCCTCCGCGAAGTAGTATAAGATCGTGGTGGGAAAAAGTGGTAAAAAGTAGGACGTAGTGGCATGAATCTGCTGACTGGGGAGTTCAGGAACAGCCTGGACGAAAAAGGACGAGTTTCCCTTCCCGCGCGACTCCGCGGGGAACTGCCGGGAACTAGCTTCGTCCTGACCCAGGGAGTGGACAAATGCCTCTGGCTTTTCCCGCCTGAGCAATGGACTGCTCTCTCCAAGAAGCTCATGGATTCGACGAGCCTCTTCCAGGCCAAGGCGCGCCTCGTGCAACGGCGCATCCTCGCGCCGGCCCAGGAAGTGGAGGTCGACAAGCTGGGCAGGATCCCCGTCCCGCAGAGCCTGCGGGAATGGGCGGGGTTGACCAAGGAATGCGTCATCCTCGGGATCACGAAGTACATCGAGATCTGGGACGCCGACGAGTACCGGAAGTACTGGGACGACAACGAGTCCGAGTTCCGGGCCGCGGCCGAGGAGTTGGGGGAGCTCACGCTCTAGGCGGACGTATGGAAGTAGTGCATGTGCCGGTCATGCTGGACGAGGTCCTCTCTTACCTCGTTCCGCCGCGCGAAGGCGCCCTCATGGTCGACTGCACCCTCGGGGAGGGCGGCCACGCGGAGGCCTTCCTCTCCCGCTATCCCGCCCTCCGCTACATCGGCCTCGACGCCGACCCCCGCATCCAGGCCAAGGCCAGGGAGCGCCTCTCCTCCTTCGCGCCCCGGGTCGAGTTCCGCCTGGGCTTCTTCGACGACATCCTCGAGTCCCTCCTCTCCGAGGCGGAGGAGGGCAGGGTCCAGCGCCCCGAACTCGTCCTCTTCGACCTCGGCATCTCCATGCACCACTACGTAGAGGCCGGCCGCGGCTTCGGCTTCGGCAAGGACGAGGCCCTGGACATGCGCCTCTCCCCGGAGGCGCCGCGGAGCGCCGCCGACCTCGTGAACGGCGAGCGCGAGGAAGAGCTCGCCAGGATCATCTTCGAGTACGGCGAGGAGCGCTATTCCCGCCGCATCGCCAAGGCGATAGTCGAGGCGAGGCGCTCGGGCGGCATCTCCACGAGCGGCCGCCTGGCCGACGTCGTCGCCGGCGCCGTCCCGCCCGCCTACCGCCACGGCCGCATCCACGCCGCGACCAGGACTTTCCAGGCCCTGCGCATCGCGGTCAACGACGAGCTCGGCCGGGCCGAGCGCGGCATCCGCCGCGCCGCCGCCCTCCTGGCCCCCGGCGGGACCGTCGCGGTGATCAGCTTCCACTCCCTCGAGGACAGGATCGCGAAGAACGTCTTCCGCGAGCTCGCCGGCCGCTCCACTTCGGCCCCGGACGCGCCGATAGGTAAAGTGCCGGAGCAGGCGATCCTCGAGCTTCTGACCAAGAAGCCGCTCGAGGCGACGGCCGAAGAGGCCGCCCGCAACCCCGCCTCCCGGAGCGCGAAGCTCCGCGCGGCCCGCAGGATCGGGCCGGCAGCGGGAAAGGCCGACCTATGAAGCACCGGGCCGCGATCGCCCTCGTCCTCTCCGCCCCCCTCCTCCTCGTCGCCGCCGTCTGGCAGGCGGGCCGCTACGCCGCCCTCGCCGCCGAGGCCCGCCGCCTGGAGGCCGCCCAGGAGGAGTGGATCGAGCAGAACAAGAAGCTCCTGGCCTCCATAGCCGTCCTTTCGAGCCGCGAGCGCGCGGCCTCCTTGGCAGCCGAGCTCGGCCTGGAGAAGGCGGGCCCCTCGCGCCGCCTCATCGTCGTCCCGTCCCGCGGCAACCGCGGAGGCTCCGATGGCTGAGCGCCTCTCCTTCTCGGCCGGCGAGGCCCTCGCGATCCTCCGCGGAGCCGCCGCGGAGTACGCGCCCGTCGCCCTCTCCCGCGCTGGCCTGGCCCCGGCGCCCGGCGCCTCGGCCGGCCTGTCCGGCCTCGACGCCTCGGGCATAGCCGCGGCCTTCGCCGCCTCGAGCCTTGAAGGCCCGGCCGCCGCCCGCTTCTTCGAGGTGGCCGTCGATTCCCGCAAGGCCGGGCCCGGCTCGCTCTTCGTCGCCCTTCCCGGAGAGAAGGCGGACGGCCACGACTACATCGCCCAGGCCCTGGAGGCAGGGGCTTCCTGCGTCCTCGCGGAGGAGCGGGGCTGGAAGGCGCGGGCCTCCGCCCTCGCGCCCCTCGCCGCGCGGAAGGGCGCGGCCGTCCTCCTCGTCCCCGAGAGCCTCGGGGCCCTGCAGATCCTCGCCCGCGAGCGGCGGAGGCTCTGCCCCCGGCTCTTCCGGCTCGGCATCACGGGCTCGAGCGGGAAGACGACGACCAAGGAGATAGCCGCAGCCGTCCTGGGCCGCCACGCCAAGGTGGCCCTGAACCCCGGCAACCTCAACTCGGACATCGGCCTCTCGCAGAGCATGTTCGGCGTCGAGCCGGACCGCGAGGTCGGCGTCTTCGAGATGGGCATGAACAGGAAGGGCGAGATAGGCGAGCTGGCCTGGATCTACGAGCCCGACGCCGCCTTGGTCACGAACGTCGGGACTGCCCATATCGGCATTCTCGGATCTCGCGACGCCATCGCTTTAGAGAAAAAAGCCGTCTTCTCGCGCTTCTGCGGCCGCCAGGCCGGCCTTGTGCCCGAGGACGACGACTACAACGCCTTCCTGAAGGAAGGAGTCGCGGGCGAGGTCCTGGACTTCGGCCCGCGCTCGACAAAGGGCTTCCGCGGGGCGGAGGACCTGGGGCTGGACGGCTTCGCCGTCGACTGGGAGGGGCTCCGGGTCCGCTTTCCCCTCGTGGGGCGGCACAATCTCTCGAACGCCATCGCGGCGATGGCTCTCGCGGAGCGCGTGGGGACGCCTCCGCGGGAGCTGGCCGCGGGGCTCGAGGACGCGCGCCCCCTCTTCGGCCGTTCGGAGATCCTCCGGGGCGAGGTCACCGTGATCCGCGACTGCTACAACGCGAACCCGGATTCCGCCTGCGCGGCCATCGAATTCTGCGACTCGCTCTCCTGGGGCGGCCGGAAGGTCTACGTCCTCGGCTCGATGCTCGAGCTCGGGGCGGAGTCCGAGGCCGCACACCGCAGGGTGGGCGAGGCCGCGGGGCTCTCGCGGGCGGACGCGCTCTTCTTCTTCGGGGAGGAGGCGCGGGCGTCCAGCGAGGCGGCCAGGGAGGCGGGCTTCAAGGGCCCCCTCTTCCACGAGAACGATTTCGGCCGGCTGGGCGAGTCAGTCCGGGCGTCGGTCAAGGCGGGGGACCTGGTCCTCCTCAAGGCCTCGCGGGGCATGGCCCTCGAGCGCCTCGCCGAGCTGTTGGCGAAGTGACGGAGGAAGCCTCATGCTCCTAGAGCTCCTGTATCCGCTGGTGAAGTACTTCTCGCCCCTCAACGTCTTCAAGTACCTCACCTTCCGCTCCGCCTACGCCGCGGTCACCGCCCTCCTCATCGCCTTCGTCTTCGGGCCCAGGCTCATCGAGAAGCTGCGGGTCCTCAAGTTCGGCCAGGCGGTGCGCTCCGACGGCCCCGAGAGCCACCTCGCCAAGTCGGGGACGCCGACGATGGGCGGCATCCTCATCATCCTCGCCGTCGCCTCCGCCGTCCTCCTGTGGAGCGACCTGCGGAACCTCTACACCTGGGTGGCCCTGGGCTCCCTCCTCGGCTTCGGCCTCATCGGCTTCCTGGACGACTGGCGGAAGATCAAGTACCGGAACTCCGACGGCCTGCCCGCCGCGGCGAAATTCTGGTCGCAGGTCGTGATCGCCTCGGCCGCGGCCCTCGTCCTCTACTTCGACGGCAACCCGCAGACGACCCTCCTCTACGTGCCCTTCTTCAAGTACCCCGTCCTGGACCTGGGCGCGCTCTGGATCCCCTTCGCGGTCGTCTACATGGTCGGGTGGTCCAACGCGGTCAACCTCGCGGACGGCCTGGACGGCCTCGCGACGGGGCTCACGATCATCGCCCTCATCGCCTTCGCGATCCTGACCTACGTGACGGGCCGGGCCGACTGGTCCGCCTACCTCTCCATCCCCTTCCTCAAGGGGGCTGGCGAGCTCACGGTCTTCAACCTGGCCCTCATCGGCGCCTGCGTGGGCTTCCTCTGGTTCAACGGCCATCCCGCGGAGGTCTTCATGGGCGACGTCGGCTCCCTGGCCCTGGGCGGCGTCCTCGGCGTCCTCTCCCTTATCGTGAAGAAGGAGATCCTGCTCCTCCTCATCGGCGGGGTCTTCGTGATGGAGGTCGCCTCCGTGACCCTCCAGGTCGGCTGGTTCAAGCTCTCCAAGGGGAAGCGCCTCTTCAAGATGGCGCCCATCCACCACCACTTCGAGCTCAAGGGATGGAAGGAGACGAAGGTCGTGACCCGCTTCTGGATACTCGGCGGGATTTTCGCGATCATCGCCCTCTCCACCCTCAAGATACAGTAGGGACATAAAAGATGCCGAGCGGATTCGCCGTCGAGCCCATGGCGCGGGAAAGGACCTGGGACAGCGCCCTCCTCGCCTCCCTCTTCCTCCTCGCGGGGACGGGCTTCGCCGCGCTCTGGTCGGCCTCGTCGGGCTATGCCCTCTCCATCGGCAAGGCGCCCTACCACTTCGCCCTCCGGCAGCTCCTCTTCCTCGCGCCGAGCGTCGGACTCTTCTGGGCCGGCGCCCTCGCGCCCCTCGACCTCCTCAGGAAGAAGGCCGGCCTCGTCACCCTCCTCGGCCTGGGCTCCCTCCTCCTGCCCTTCATCCCGGGCCTGGGGGAGAACCGCAACGGCGCTTCGCGCTGGATCGACCTCGGCTTCACGACGATACAGCCCTCCGAGTTCTGGAAGCCGGTCTCCGTCTTCTACCTCGCCCACGTCCTGGCGAAGAGGCAGGAGGCGAAGGCCCTGGGCGTCGCGCCGCTCATGCCGCCCTTCCTCCTCGCGGGCTCGGGCTGCCTCCTTGTCTTCCTGCAGAACGACTTCTCCACGGCCGTCATCGCGGCGGGCGCCGCTGTCGCGGTCTTCTGGGTGGCCGGCGCCCCGCTGGCCTTCTTCGCGGGCTTGGCCGCCGTGGGCGGGCCCCTCGCGGCCCTCTCCGTCCTCACGAGCGACTTCCGCCTCCGCCGCATCCTCGCCTTCCTCTTCCCGGCCTACGAGCCCCACGGCCAGGGCTACCAGGTCCTGGGCTCCCTGCGGGCCATCAGGTCCGGCGGCTTCTTCGGCAAGGGCCTCGGCCTGGGGACCCTCAAGCTCGGCAGCCTCCCCTATGTCCAGTCCGACTTCATCTTCGCGGCCCTGGCCGAGGAGACCGGCTTCCTGGGAGTGCTCGCCTTCTTCGGCCTCTGGGGCTTCTTCGCCTTCAGGGCCTTCCGGTCCTCCTTCCGGGAGGAGGACGGCTTCCGCTCCTACCTCGGCTTCGGCCTGGCCTCCCTCCTCCTCCTCGAGGTCCTCGTGAACGTCGCCGTCGCCGCCGGCGCGATGCCCGCCACCGGCATCGCCCTGCCTTTCTTCTCCGCGGGCGGCTCCTCCTTGCTGGCCACCGCCGCGACCTGCGGCGTCCTGGCCAATCTCTCGCGCTCCGAGGGAGGCAGCCATGTCTGAGTTCGCGCTCGGCCGCGTCAGCTTCGAGGCCGCGGGCGCCCGCGGGAACGACGCCGGCCGCCGCCGCCCCAGGCCGGAGATCCGCGGGGCCGAGGGCCTCGGGACCGCCCCGGCCCGCGGCCGCGGCGCGGGGCGCCGCGCCTCCGTGGAGCGGGCCCTCGGCCTCCTCCTGGGCGCGGCTGCCCTCGCCCTCGCGGCGGCGGCGGCCTTCGTCCTCGTCCCGCCGGCCCTCCGCGTGAGCCGCTACGAGGTCGTGGGCGCCGCCACGATGAGCGACCGCGAGGTCCTGGACGCCGCCCTGGTCCACGGCTCGGAGTACTTCTTCGCCCTCGACCCCGAGCGCGTCCGCGCCGCCCTCCTCGCCTCGCCGAGGATAGCCGGGGCCCGCGTCCGCCGCCTCTTCCCGAACGGCCTCCGCATCGAGGTCGCCGAGCGCCAGGCCGTCGCCGCCGTCCTCGCGGAGCGGAACGGCCGCCTGGAGACCGTCCTCGTCGACGGCGAGGGCGTGGCCTTCGCCTTCGCCTCCGAGCTCGCGGGCGCCTCGGGCCTCCCGCCAGCCGGCCTCGCCGACCTTCCCCTCGTCTCCGGCCTCCGCTTCGAGGGCTTCAGCCTCGGGACGCGCCTGCCGCCGAGCCTCGTGCCCCTCCTCGCCTCCCTCGGGGAGCTCGAGGCCAGGGCGCCCTCCCTCCTCGCGGCCTTCTCCGAGATCAGGATCGCGAAGCCCAAGTACGGCGAGCCCGAGCTCGTCCTCTACCCGCTGCACCACCGCGTCCCCGTGCGCACCGGCGCCGTCTTGAACGAGGCGACGCTCCGCTCTATCATACTCGTCCTCGACGTGCTCGGCTCCCGCGGCCTCGCGGACGGCGTCGAGGAGATCGATTTCCGCAGGGGAACGGTCGTCTACCGCAGCAAGGGAGGACAGTCTGGCTGACAACCTTATCGTCGGCCTCGATGTCGGGACCGCCCAGACCAGGGCCGTCATCGGGGAATACAACGAGAACGGGGTCCTCGAGATCACCGGCGTCGGCACGGCCCCCTCCACGGGCCTCCGCCGCGGCGTCGTCGTCAACATCGAGGCGACCCTCGCCTCCGTCGCCGCCGCCATCGAGGCGGCCGAGCTCATGTCCGGCCGCGAGGCGAAGGACTGCTTCGTCGGCGTCGCCGGCGCCAACATCGAGGGCATCAACTCGCGCGGCGTCGTCGCCGTCACCGGCAAGGGCCGCGAGATCACCCAGTCGGACGTGGACCGCGTCATCGAGGCGGCCCGCGCCGTCGTGATCCCGATGGACCGCGAGGTCCTGCACGTGATCCCGCAGACCTTCATCGTCGACGACCAGAAGGGCATCAGGAACCCCCTCGACATGATCGGGGTGCGCCTGGAGGCGGAGGTCCACATCATCACGGGCTCCGTCACGACGGCGCAGAACCTCGTGAAGTGCGTGAACCGCGCCGGCTTCAAGGTCGAGCGCCTCATCCTCCAGAGCCTGGCCGCGGCGCGCGCGACTCTCACCTCCGACGAGAAGGAGCTCGGCTGCCTCCTCGTCGACCTGGGGGCCGGGACCACCGACCTCCTCGTCTACTCGGACGGCGCGCCCTACTTCACGAGCGTGATACCCGTAGGCGGCGCGCAGGTTACGAACGACCTCTCGATCATGCTCTCCGTGCCCATGGACGCGGCCGAGCGCCTGAAGCGCGAGGCCGCCTCCGCCTGGCTCGAGGGGGTCGACCCGGAGGAGTCCGTCGTCGTCCCGGGCGTCGGCGGCCGCCCTCCCGTGGAGATCTCGCGGAGGAAGCTCTGCACGATCGCCCAGCCGCGCATGGAGGAGATCCTCCGCATGGCCCGCGAGCGCGTGGAGAAGATGGGGCACTGGCGCCACATCAAGGGCGGGGCCGTCCTCACGGGCGGCGGCGCCCTCATGCAGGGCGCGGCCGAGCTCGCGCAGGAGATCTTCGAGATGCCGGTGCGGGTGGGGAACCCCATCACGGTCGGCGGCCTCGTGGAGGAGTACCGGAGCCCGGTCTACGCGACCGGCGTCGGCCTCGTCCTCCTGGGCGCCGAGTCGATTGCGCCCGAAAGGCGCGCCGAGGCCGCCAGGACGGAGAAGGCGAAGGGCCCGAGCCTGGGGAAGATCTTCGACTGGCTCAAGAACGGATTCTTCTAGCAAAGATTCAGGGGGCGGCGCCGCCGTGGGGACGGAAGGCGCCGCGCACCCTCGATACGGCGGAATGACGAAAGGGGAGGGGACCATGAACATCGAACTCGTGGAGGACAGGGGCGCGGACGCGAGTCCGACCGTCATCAAGGTGATCGGGGCGGGCGGCGGAGGCTCCAACGCGGTCAACCGCATGATCGTGGCGGGCCTCAGGAACGTCCAGTTCATCGTCGCGAACACCGACCTCCAGGCCCTGAACCTCTCGCGGGCCGAGGTGAAGCTCGGCCTCGGGGCCAAGGTGACCCACGGCCTGGGCGCCGGAGGGAAGCCCGAGATCGGCGAGAAGGCCGCCCTCGAGGACCGCGACGCGATAGCCCAGGCGCTCAAGGGCGCCGACATGGTCTTCGTCACCGCCGGCATGGGCGGCGGCACGGGCACTGGCTCCGCGCCGGTGATCGCCCAGGTCGCCCGCGACCTGGGCGCCCTCACCGTCGGCGTCGTCACTCGGCCCTTCGACTTCGAGGGACGGGTGAAGGCCCGCCTCGCGGAGGAGGGCATCGAGAAGCTCCGCCAGGCCGTGGACACCCTCATCGTCATCCCGAACCAGCACCTCCTCAAGGTCGTCGAGCGGCGCACGCCGATCAAGGAGGCCTTCCAGCTCGCCGACGACGTCCTGCGCCAGGGCGTCCAGGGCATCTCCGACCTCATCACCATCCCGGGCGACATCAACATCGACTTCGCCGACGTGCGGACGGTGATGGAGGGCATGGGCGACGCCATCATGGGCATCGGCGCGGCCTCCGGCGACAACCGCGCGGTCGAGTCCGCGGGCAAGGCGGTCAACAACCCCCTCCTCGAGGACGCGCGCATCGAGGGCGCCCGCAACATCCTCGTCAACGTGACGGGCGGCGATGACCTTGCCCTCACCGAGTACGAGGAGATCGTCAACCTCATCACCGAGAGCGCCGACCCCGAGGCCCTCGTGATCCCCGGCATCGTCACCGATCCCGCCCTGGGCGACGAGGTCCGCGTCACGGTGATCGCCACCGGCTTCAACCGGAGCCTCAAGACCCAGAACACGGCCGCCTCCGCCTCCGTCCGCGAGGCCTCCCGCCGCGGCCTCGAGGACTACATCTCCAGCGACGAGTGGAAGCGCATCACGGAGAACCCCTCCCAGAGGGCGAAGCAGTACCTCCTGAGCCGCAACGAGGGCGAGGACGAGCTCGACATCCCGACGGTCCTGCGCGACCGCCGCCTGGCCGGGGAGAAGAGCGAGGCCTGAAGGTGGACGACCTCCTCCGGCGCTACAGGGCCTATCTTCTCGCGGCCCGCCGCCGTTCCCCGCTGACCGCGGAGGTCTACCTCCGCGAGGCCTCCCATCTCGAGTCCTGGCTCGCCGAGCGGGGCCTAGACCCGGCGACGGCGACGAGCTCCGACGTCCTCGGCTTCCTCGTCTGGCGCCAGTCCGGCGCCGCCGCCCTCCGCGAGCGCGAGAGCGAGGAGCAAGGCTCTCCAGCGGATCGCGGAGCGACGCAAGGAGCTCCGCGCCGGGAAAGCGAGGAGCAAGGCTCTCCAGGGGATCGCGGAGCGACGCAAGGAGCTCCGCGCCGGGAAAGCGAGGAGCAAAGCTCCTCGCTTTCCCGAAAGACCATGGCCCGCGTCGTCTCGAGCGTACACTCCTTCTTCAAGTTCCTGAGGCTGGAGGGCGTCCGCGAGGACGATCCCTCCGAGCTCATCGAGACGCCCAAGCAGGAGCGGCAGCTCCCGGCCGTCCTCGCGCTGGAGGAGATCGACCGATTCCTGGCGGCGATCGACTCAGGCAGCCCCCGCGGGCTCAGGGACCGGGCCCTCTTCGAGCTCATCTACTCCTGCGGCCTCCGGATCTCGGAGGCCTCAGCCCTGACCTTCGACGGCCTCTTCCTGGACGAGAAGGTGATCAGGGTCCTCGGCAAGCGCAAGAAGGAGCGCCTCGTCCCCTTCGGCGACGAGGCCGCGGCCTGGCTCCGGCGCTACCTGGAGGAAGGCCGGCCGGCCCTCCTCAAGGGCGGGCGGAGCGACCGGGTCTTCCTGAACCACGCGGGGAAGGGCCTTTCGCGGAAGGGCATCTGGAAGCGCTTCGACCTCGTCCGGCAGGAGGCCGGCGTCGACGCGAAGGTCCACACCTTCAGGCACAGCTTCGCGACCCACCTCCTCGCGGGGGGGGCCGACCTGCGCACCGTCCAGGAGCTCCTCGGGCATTCCGACATCTCGACGACGCAGATCTACACGCACATCGACTCCGAGGCCCTCGGCGACTACCACCGCGAGTATTTCCCGCGGAAATAGGCTCCGCCCGCGCAAGCGGAAGGGCGGGGCGGAGACGTTCTAGGAAGGAGGAAGGCGGCATGGATCCAAGGCAAGCAGTCGGAACTGAGCGCGGCCGCCCCCGGGGCGCCGCCGGCCGCCGCCGCGCCGGCGGCGCGGTCCGCGTCCTCCTCGCCCTCGCCGCCCTCGGCCTCCTCTCGTCCTGCGGCCCCGACGGCGATCTCAAGCGCCTCCTCGACCTGGAGGACAGGAGCGCTGTGGGAGCCCCTCCCCAGAGCGTCGAGGAGCTCAAGGAGGGCATCGCCAAGTACTCGAAGGAGGCCGAGCGCGTCGTCCTCGCGGACGAGAAGGTCGGCATCTACTACAAGATCCTCGCCTCCCGGCTCCTCGAGAAGAAGCTTTACGGCGAGGCCTACGAGGCCCTCGCCAAGGCCGTCGAGTACTTCCCCTCCAACTCGAACCTCTACTACAACGCGGGCATCGCCGCCGGCTACATCGCCAAGTCCAAGCTCGCCCTGGGCCCCGACGGGGAGCCCGAGAGGCGGAAGTGGCTCCTCACGTCGGAGTCGAGCTACCGGGCGGCCATAGACATCAACCCCCGCTACGGCGCGGCCCTCTACGGCCTGGCCGTCCTCTACGAGTTCGAGCTCGGGCGGCCCGCGGACTCGGTCCCCCTCCTCCTCCGCCTCCTCGAGATCGAGACGAGGAACGCGGACGCCATGCTCCTCCTGGGCCGGGTCTACTACCGCCTGGGCCGCCTGGAGGAGGCGGTCAATGTCTACGAGACCGCCGCCCGCGTCACGAGGGTGGAGGCGAAGAAGAAGGCCGCCGAGGAGAACCGCGAGCGGATACTGGGGGAGATGAATGCCGAGTGACGCGGGCCGGAGGATCGTCCTCCTAGCCCTCCAGCGCCTCGAGCTCATGGGCGCCGCGGGGAAGCTCCGACTCCTCGCCGCCCTGGACTCGGGCGCCGAGCTCGCCTCCCTCTCCCGCGCCGACCTCGAGGCGATTGCCGGCCGCCGCCTCAGGGCGGGGCGCTGGGATCCCGAGGCCCTCCTGTCCGCGGCCGAGGCGGACGCCCGCCTCCTCGAGCGCATGGGCGCCTTCTACCTGCAGCGCGACGAGGCCGGCTTTCCCGCCGCCCTCCGCGAGATCCCCGGCGCCCCCTTCGGCCTCTATTTCCGCGGCGAGCGCCTGCCCGAGGGACTGCCGGCCGTCGCCGTCGTCGGGACGCGCCGGCCGACCGGGCGCGGCCTCCTCGCCGCCCGCTCCCTCTCCCGCGAGCTCTCCCTCGCGGGCCTGCCCGTCGTCTCCGGCCTGGCCCTCGGCGTCGACGCGGAGGCGCACCGCGGCGCCCTTGAGGGGCGGCGGCGCTCGCCTCTGGCGGGGCCGACCTGCGCCGTCCTCCCCTGCGGCGTCGAGAGGGTCTATCCCGCGGCCCACCGCGGCCTCGCGGCGGCCATCCTCGCCTCGGGCGGCCTCCTCGTATCGGAATTCGCCCCCGGGACGGAGATCAGGAAGAGCAGCTTCCCCGAGCGGAACCGCGTCATCTCGGGCCTGTGCCGCGGCATCCTCGTCGTGGAGGCGCCCTCCGGCTCGGGCGCCCTCATCACCGCCGACTTCGCCCTCGAGCAGGGCCGGGACGTCTTCGTCGCCGCGTCCAGGCTCGCGGGCCCCAGGAGCGCCGGCCTCGACGGCCTCGCGTCCGACGGCGCCCTGGCCGTCGCCTCCGCCCGCGGCGTCCTCGCCGAATGGGGCATCCCCGCGGCCGGCCTTGACGGCCTCGCGGACCGCGACGCCCGCGGGTCCTTCCCCGGCTACTACGGAGCGGGCGAGGGCGCCTTCCTCGCCGAGGCCCTGCGCGCCGAGCTCGGCCTCGACCTCGCGGCCCTCGCGGCCAGGCCCGAAGAGCCGGGGGCTCGCCAGTATGGCCAAGCCTGAGGCCCTGGCCCTCGGCACGGCCGCGCCGGCCGCGCCGACGAGGGCCCAAGCCGCGCCGCGGCCGGCGCAGGCCCCTGCGGCGGCCTCGTCTGCCGGGTCCGCCGGGTCCGCGGCGCCGTCCGGGAAGGCTCCGGCGCGCGCGACGCGAGCCAGGAAACCCTCCGCGGCCAGGAAGGCCGAGAAGGAGGGCGTCCTCGTCATCGTCGAGTCGCCCGCCAAGGCCAAGACCATCGAGAAGTACCTGGGCCGCGGCTACACGGTACTCGCCTCCATGGGCCACCTCATCGACCTTCCCAAGTCGCGCGTCGGCGTCGATCCCGACCGCGGATTCGAGCCCGAGTACCTCACGATCCGCGGCAAGGCCAAGCTGCTCAAGGAGCTCCAGAAGGCCGCGAAGAAGTCGCGCCTCGTCCTCCTCGCCTCCGACAACGACCGCGAGGGAGAGGCCATCTCCTATCACATCCAGCGCGCCATCCTCGACAAGGTCCCCGGGCTCCCGACGGGGCGCATCGTCTTCAACGAGATCACGCCCCAGGCCATCAAGGAGGCGGCGGCGAATCCCCGCCCCGTCGACGAGCGGAAGGTCCTCGCGCAGAAGACGCGCCGCGTCCTCGACCGCCTTGTCGGCTACTACCTCTCGCCCCTCCTCTGGAGGAAGGTCAAGAACGGCCTCTCCGCCGGCCGCGTCCAGTCCGTCGCCCTCCGCCTCATCTGCGAGCGCGAGCGCGAGGTCGAGTCCTTCCTCCCCGAGGAGTACTGGAGCGTCGAGGCCCGCTTCAAGAAGGGCAGGACCGCCTTCCGGGGGGAACTCGTCTCCTGGCGCGGCGCGAAGCCCGCGATCCGGAGCGCCTCCGAGGCCGCGGCCGTCGCGGCCGCCCTGGAGGGCCTGCCTTCGGCCGTCGCGGAGCTCCGCGAGACGGAGAGGACGCTCAGGCCCAAGCCCCCCTTCACGACCTCCAAGCTCCAGCAGGCCGCGGCCAACCGCCTCGGCTTCACGAGCAAGAAGACCATGCAGGTGGCCCAGCAGCTCTACGAGGGCGTGAACCTGGGCCAGACCCGCATCGGCCTCATCACCTACATGCGCA
>Ga0116154_10001972_pt1 | contig 16202 bp, 13 predicted proteins | sample AD_UKC030_MetaG_FD_89898 | JGI IMG/M metagenome (GOLD analysis project Ga0116154, IMG submission 89898) | Active sludge microbial communities of municipal wastewater-treating anaerobic digesters from USA - AD_UKC030_MetaG | ecosystem: Engineered > Bioreactor > Anaerobic > Digestate | place: USA...
CCGGCATGGCCGCCGTCCACACCGTCTACTTCGCCCTCCTCGGGGCGGGGGCCCACGTCGTCGGGACGGACGCTCTCTACGGCGCGAGCCGGATGATCCTCGAGAAGGAATACTCCCGGTTCGGCGTCACGGGCTCCTTCGTCGACACGTCCGACCCGGCGAACGTCGAGAAGGCGATGCGCGCCGAGACGAAGCTCGTCTACCTCGAGACGCCCGCGAACCCGACGCTCAAGCTCTGCGACATCGAGGCGATCGCGAAGATCGCCCACGCCCACGGCGCCCTCGTCTGCGTCGACAACACGTTCGCCACGCCGCTCCTCCAGCGGCCGTTCGAGCTCGGGGCCGACGTCGTCCTCCACAGCATGACGAAGTTCCTGAACGGCCACAGCGACGTCGTGGCCGGGATCGTCGTCGCGAAGGACCCGGAGCTCTTCAAGCGGCTTCGCTCGGTCCACGTGAACGTCGGACCGACGATGGACCCGCACCAGGCGTGGCTCGTCTTCCGCGGGATCAAGACGCTCGGCCTGCGCCTCGAGAAGGCCCAGGCCAACGCCCTCGAGGTCTCCCGGTTCCTCGAGGCCCACCCGAAGGTCGCCTGGGTCCGCTACCCGTTCCTCCCGAGCCACCCGCAGCACGAGCTCGCGAAGCGCCAGATGTCGGGCGGCGGCGCGATCGTCTCCTTCGGGGTGAAGGGCGGGCTCGAGGCGGGGCGGACTCTGATGAACTCGATGAAGCTCGCGACGCTCGCCGTCAGCCTCGGGGGCGTCGAGACGCTCATCGAGCACCCGGCGTCGATGACGCACGCGAGCGTGCCGAAGGCCGAGCGCGAGAAGGCCGAGATCTCCGACGACCTCGTGAGGATCGCGATCGGTTGCGAGGACGCCGCCGACCTCTGCGACGACCTCGCCCAGGCGCTCGAGAAGGTCTGAAGCCCGGTCTCACCGGGGCCTGAAGCCGGCGCTTCAGGCCCCGTGCTCTTCCAGGAACCTCGCCGTCTCGGCGATCACCCGCTCCGGGTCCTCGCGGTGCGGGAAGTGGCCGAGCCCCGGGAGGAGGACCGCCCGGACCGGCCCCGCGACGGCCGAGGCGATCGCCTCGACCTGGGCCGAGGAGGCGTACTCGTCCTTCGCTCCCTGGAGGACGAGGAGCGGGCATCGAAGAGGCCGGATCGCCTCCACGGCCGAGAAGCCCCGGAACGCGGGGTCGCGCCACGTCTCGCTCCAGAAGCGGAAGACGGCTCCCGCCTTCTCGCCGTGGTGCCGGGCGAGCCGGGCCGGGAGGTCCGTCGTCCGCCAGGCGATCGCCGCCTCCTCGACGCCCGCGACCGTCTCCTCCTCGATGAAAACGTGCCCCGCGACCGCGACGACGGCGGCCGGGACGTCGGGGAACGCCGCGGCGAAGAGGAGCGCGATCGACGCGCCGTCGCTGTGGCCGAAGAGGACGGGACGCTCGATGCCGGCCTGGCGGAGGACCTCCGGGAGCGACTGCCCCGACTCGACGTCGAAGAAGTCGAGCCCGGGCGAAACGGGCCACGGATCGGAGCGGCCGTAGCCGAGGCGGTCGTAGACGAGCCCGTCCCTGCGGGTGGCCGAGCAGAGGCGCTCGGGGAAGTCGCGCCAGAGGGAGATCGCTCCGAGGGCGTCGTGGAGGAAGACGACGGGAGCGCGGCCGGAGTCCGTCTCCCCGGGGCGGAGGAGGACCGCCTCGAGCCGGCCCTCTGGGAGGCGAAGGGAGAGCGGGAGGCGTCCGACGGGAGGCGAGGCAGGCGTCGACATCGTCCCGATTCTGTGGGGCCGCGGGCGGCCCCACAACGGAAAGAGGCCCTCCCGCGGCCCGTAAGGAGCGCGCAGGCTGATCTCCCGTCGCACCTTTTCGGCTCCCGAACCTGTAATCTGGAAGGGGAGGGCCACTTGAGGTTCCGTCGCCTCGTCGCATTCCACGAAGCCGGCCGCACCGTCATCGCCTGGGACGCGGGGCTCCGCCTCCCGAGGATCTCGATCTATCCCGAGGAGCACACGCGGGGCCGGATCCTTGCGGGGCGGGATTTCCCGGACGGCGTCGACGAGGTCGATCGACGCGACCAGGGGGTCTACCTCCGCCTCCTCGCGTCCGGACCGATCGCGGTCGTCATGGCCGGCGGGAAGCTCCCGAACGACCCGCACGTGGGGATCGAGATCGACACCCGCCGGATCGCCGTCTTCGCGCACCGCGCGGGGCTCGAGATCGGCTCCGTCTTTCACGAGACGGCCGTGCGCCTCGCCTACCTCTGGGAGCCGGTCGAGGCTCTCGTGAACACTCTCCTGATGAGGGAGACGGTCTCCGGCGCGCTCGCGGCCCGGATCATCCGCGCGACGCATCCGGGCCCGGCGCTCGAGTAGCGCCGGCGGGGAGAGGGGCGGTCCCCCCTCCCCGCCGTGCCGGACTACTTCGTGGCCGGAGGCTCGGCGGCCGCGGCCGGCGCGAGCCCGCGCTTGACGAGGAGCGGAAGGACGGACGGCTCGCGGCCGCGGAACGCCCGGTAGAGCGTCATCGCGTCTTCCGTCCCCCCCTTCTCGAGGACGTTTCGGCGGAACGACGTCGCCGTCGCCGGGTCGAAGATCCCCTTCTCCTTGAACGCGTCGAAAGCGTCGGAGTCGAGGACCTCGCTCCAGAGGTAGCTGTAGTACCCGGCGGAATAGCCGCCGCCCCCGCCGAAGATGTGGCTGAAGTAGGGGCTCCTTTAGCGGGGGAGGATCTCGGGGATGAGCCCGATCTTCGCGAGCGCGGCCTTCTCGAACGTGGTCGCGTCCTCGACCTTCGGCTCGGCGAGGGTGTGCCAGTTCATGTCGAGGTACGAGGCCGCCGTGTACTCGACGGTCGCGAAGCCCTGCCCGTAGAGCTTCGACCTCTCGACCTTCGCGACGAGCGCGGCCGGGATCGGCTCGTTCGTCTTCCAGTGCTTCGCGTAGCCCGCGAGGACCGTCGGCTCGAGCGCCCAGTTCTCCATGATCTGGGAAGGGAGCTCGACGAAGTCGCGCGGGACGCCCGCCATCGAGCGGTACGTGACGCGCGAGAGCATGCCGTGGAGCGCGTGGCCGAACTCGTGGAAGAGCGTCTCCACCTCGTCGAGCGAGAGGAGCGCCGGCGCGTCGCCCGCCGGGCGCGTGAAGTTCATGACGTTCGTGACGATCGGGCGGACGTCCTTGCCGTCCTGCACCCACTGGCCGCGCAGCCGGCCGCACCAGGCGCCGCCGCGCTTGCCGGCGCGGGGGTGGTAGTCCGTCGTGTAGAGCGCGAGGAGCGAGCCGTCGGCGTCCTTCACCTCGTACGTGCTCACCTCGGCGTGGTACTTCGGGACGTCCTTCCGCTCGGTGAACGTGATCCCGTAGAGCCGGTTCGCGACCGAGAAGGCGCCCTCGCGGACGCGGTCGAGCGGGAAGTAGGGGCGGAGCTCCTGGTCGTCGAGGTCGAACCGCGCCTTGCGGACTCTCTCGGCGTAGTAGTGCCAGTCCCACGGCTCGAGCTTCGCGCCCGGCACGTCGGCCTGAAGGGCCTTCTCGAGCTCCTTCGCGTCGGCCTTCGCCACCTCGAGCGCCGGCTTCCAGACCCGGTCCAGCAGCTCGTAGACCCGAGCCGGCGTCTTCGCCATGTTGTCGTCGAGGACGAAGTCGGCCCAGGTCGCGAAGCCGAGGAGCTTCGCCCGCTCGGCGCGGAGCGCCGCCATCTTCGAGAGGAGCGCCTTGTTGTCGGAAGCGTCTCCCTTGTCGCACCGGGTCGAGTAGGCCGTCAGGAGCTGCCGGCGGAGCTCGCGGTTCTCGGAGAAGGTCAGGAAGGGCCAGATGGACGGGTACTGGAGCGTGAAGACCCACTTCCCGTCCAGCTTCGCGGCCTTCGCGGCGTCGGCGGCCGCGGCGACGACGCCCGGCGGGAGGCCGGCGAGGTCGGCCTTCTTCTCGATCACGAGCCTGTAGCCGTTCGTCTCCTTCAGGAGGTTGTCGCCGAAGCGGATGCCGAGGAGCGAGAGCTCCTGGTTGACCTCGCGGAACCGCTTCCGCGCCTCGGGCGCGAGGTTCGCGCCGCCGCGGACGAAGTCCTTGTACGTCTCCTCCACGAGCTTCTTCTGCTCGGGGGTGAGGCTCGAGGTCTCCCGCTTCTCCCAGACCGCCTTCACGCGCGCGAAGAGCTTCTCGTCGAGCATCTCGTCGTCGCGGAGGGCCGAAAGGGAGGGAGCGACCTTCTTCGTGATCGCCTGGAGCTCTTCGTTCGTCTCCGCTCCGACGAGCGTGTAGAAGACGTTGCTGACCTTCGAAAGTGCGGAGCCGCCGTTCTCGAGCGCCTCGACGGTGTTCGCGAACGTCGGAGCGGCGGCGTTCGACGCGATCGCCTCGACCTCCTTGCGGCGCTCGGCGATCCCCGCCTCGAAGGCCGGAAGGAAGTGCTCCGAGCGGATCTTCTCGAAGGGCGCCATCCCGAACGGCGTCGCCCACTCCATGAAGAACGGGTTCGTCTCGGCCTTCGGGTCGGCCGGGGTCTGGGAAAGACCCGGAAGCGCCATCGCGAGGACCGCGAGGGCAACGATGGTAGTTCTCATGCGATTGCTCCCTGAGTCCCGGAGGCCGGGCCGGGCGGCCCCGCTCCGGGCGGACCCTGCATCTTACGCGGTCGCGGGGACGGGCGTCGTCGCGCGAGAGGGCCTCGCGCCGCTTCGGGAGCGTTCATGTTGATTTCGGGGTTGCACGTCGGTACCGTGACCGGACGGAACCGCGGCGCAGGTCTTCGTCCGTCCGACGAGGTCCCGTCTCCGCACCCAGCAGCTCAGGAGGGAATGATGGGACTCTTCGGATCGATCCTCGCGAAGCTCGGCTTCGGCAAGCCCGAGCCGGCTCCCGCCCCCGCCCCGGCACCGGCTCCGCTCCCGGTTCCCCCCGTCGCGGCCCCGGCTCCGGCCCCGGTCGAGCCGCCCGTGCCGGCGCCGATCGCGGTCGTCGACGTCGTCGCCCAGCTCGAGCAGCGCGCCGCGGCGAACCCGCAGAAGCTGAACTGGAAGACCTCGATCGTCGACCTCCTCAAGCTCCTCGAGCTCGACAGCAGCTTCGCCGCGCGCAAGGAGCTCGCCGTCGAGCTCGGCTGCCCCGCGGACTTCATGGGCGACTCGGCGAAGATGAACGTCTGGCTTCACAAGACCGTCCTCGCGAAGATCGCCGAGAACGGCGGCAACGTCCCGAAGGACCTGCTCGACTGAGCGCGGGACGCCCGACGGAAGAGAGGAGACAGCGCATGCAGATCACCGACATCCTCGCCCAGATGGGCGGCCTCCAGTCGATGGCCCGCGAGCTCGGCATCAGCGAGTCGCAGGTCGCGAAGGGGGCCGAAGCGCTCGCCCCGGCGATCCTCGGCGGGTTCAAGAAGCAGGCCCAGGCCCAGCCGACGGGTCTCGAGGGGCTCGGCGGCCTCCTCGGCCAGCTCGGCGGCGGCGGGCTCCTCGACGAGGTCCTCTCGCCTCAGCCGACGAACGTGAACCTCGGCAACGACGTCCTCGGCCAGATCTTCGGCTCGAAGGACGTGAGCCGCGCCGTCGCGCAGAACGCGTCGGCGAAGTCGGGCCTCGACCCGTCGATCCTCAAGAAGATGCTCCCGATGCTCGCGATGCTCGTCACCGGCTTCATGGCGAAGCAGGGGGGCGGGGGAGGGGCGCAGGCCTCCGCGGGCGGCGGCCTCGGCGACCTCCTCGGCGGACTCATGGGGGGCGGTGCGAGCCGTTCCGCGGCCCCGGCCGCCGGGGCTTCGGGCGGCCTTGGCTCGCTCCTCGACCTCGACGGCGACGGGAACGCCCTCGACGACATCCTCGGAATGGCCGGGAAGCTGATGCGCTGAATCCCGCCGGAAGGCCCGCGACGCGGGCCTTCCGCGCGACACGACCGGGCGGCCGGGCCGGCGCCCCTCTTCGTGCGAACGGGAGGAACGCGCCGGCTCGCTGCGTGTCGTCCGTGGGCGCGAGAGCGAGGGACGCCCGTCTCGACGGCAGGAAAGGTTGGTACCCCCAGCGGGATTCGAACCCGCGATCTTCACCTTGAAAGGGTGACGTCCTAGGCCACTAGACGATGGGGGCGACCAGGCTGGAGCGCACCGCGGCGCCGGGCGGAATTTACCATGGGGCGCCGTCCGGGACCTCGACGTGCGCGTTCGCCGCCGACGTTCGCCGGTGCCTCGACGTGGCGGAGATGGTGAGCCGTCCGGGATTCGAACCCGGGACCCCCTGCTTAAAAGGCAGATGCTCTAACCGCTGAGCTAACGGCCCGCCGGGCCGGATGTTACCGCGAGCGTCCGCGGAGGGCCGACGTGACCCGGATCACGCCCCCGGCGAAGGCCTCGAAACCGGGTTAGTCTCGCTGCAACCGGACAGCTGGAGGTGAACGATGGTGCGATCCGCAGTGCGCCGCGCCGTCGCGCTCGGGGCGTTTCTCGCCCTCGGCGCGGCGGGGACGACCGAGGCTCAGACGAACGTGAAGGTCGTGGCGAAGGAGGTCGTCGACGACCGGATCTCAGAGGGGCTCATGAAAGGCGGCCTCGTCCTCCAGCTCGACCTCGAAGGCGACGGCCTCGACGTCGTGCAGTCGGCGCGGGTGCGGCTCAAGAGCGCGAAGGCCGACACGGGCGAGGACCTCCTGCCGAAGGAGGAGAAGGCGCCCGACTTCTCCGACCGGAACGTGAACGCCGGGACGCTGCAGGTCGTCGTGAACAGCCCGCCGCGCGGGGCGAGCACCGTCCGGGTGGCGGGAACCGTCGAGCTCTTCGTCCCCGGGCGCGACGCCTCGGCCGTGGTGAGGATGCCGGGAGCGCTCGCGAAGCTCGACAAACCGGTCGTGTCGAAGGGGCTGAAGTCGGCGAAGGTGGAGCTGACGCTCCTGTCGAGGGCGAAGTACGTCGAGGAGCGGAAGAAGCACCGGCTCGACGAGGCGAAGATCGCGAAGATCCGCGAGGAGGCGAAGGCGCGCGGGATGAAGGACGAGGAGACCGACGCGCTCGTCGAGATGGCGAAGGCGTTCGACGAGATGGGGGAGGGGGACCTCCCCGAGCACGCCTTCTACCTGAAGGTCCCGGCGGCGAGCGAGGAGAAGATCCAGGAGATCTGGCTGGAGACGGCGAAGGGGGAGAAGCTCGAGAGCGGAGGCTCGTCCTCGCGCTCCGACGAGGCGTTCGTCCTGAAGCAGGTGGCGCTGAAGGCGGCCCCGCCGAAGGACGCGGTCCTCGTGGCGCGGCTCCTGACCGACAAGTCGATCGTCTCGGTCCCGTTCGAGATGAAGGAGGTCCGGCTCCCGTGAACGCGACGCACGTCTCCCTCGCTCTCCTCCTCGGCGCGGCCCTCGCGGCCGCTCCCGCCGAGGCTCAGTCGAAGAAGAAGAAGCCGGCGGTCACGAAGCCCGCGGCGGCGCCGAAGATCACGCCCGCGAACGCCCGGATGACGGCCCTCCAGGACCGCCGGTCGAACGGGCACTTCCCGCGCTGCACGCTCGGGATGGAGCTCCCGGACTATCCCGCACACGAGGTGACGGCCGCCCGGGTGGTCGTGAGGAAGGCCGTCGACGACCTCGGCACCGACCTCGTCAAGGAGGACGCCGCCGAGGTCCCGCTCGAGCCGACGCAGCGCGGCCAGTTCGGGAAGCCCGAGGGCGGCAAGGCCGCGCCGCCGACGATCGTCTTCGCCGAGATGAAGAACCCGCCGCGGGCGGCGAAGGCGCTGAAGGAGGTCTCGGGAGAGATCGAGCTCTTCGTCCCGTCGCGCGACCCGAACGGAGAGGCGCGGATCGAGAGGTTCCTCGCGCTCGCGGGGAAGGCGGCCGTGCACCCCGCGCTCCGCGCGAACGGCGTCGAGATCTCGTTCGTCTCGAAGGCCCAGCTCGACGCCGAGCGGAAGAAGGCCGAGGAGGCCGAGACCGCGAAGCTGAAGAAGGAGGGCTACGAGGACGCCGACTCGATCCGGTCGATGGTCGAGAGCGCGCTCTACTCCTTCCCGAAGGGGGAGGAGCGCGAGGTGATCCTGAAGGTCAAGGACCCGAAGAAGGCGATCCAGGAGATCAAGGCGTTCGGCGCGAACGGCGAGCGCGTCTTCGGGACCGACTCGGAGGAGTCGGGCTTCCGCGTCCTGACCTTCTGGAACGAGCCTCCGCAGGCCGACTGGACGCTGAGCGTCCAGATGCGCTCCGACTCGAGCCTCGTCCGTCACACGTTCGCGTTCCGCGACGTTCCGCTTCCGTGAGGGGGAGCCCGCGCCCGCCCGGTCCCGAGGGGCCGGGCGGGCGGCGGGGCTTCGGAGCACGGGCTAGAATCGAGGCGCGAATGGTCGCGTCGGGAGAGCCGCAGGAGATCCGGGAGCGCCTGAAGGAGGTCTACCACGACCTCCCGGAGGCGATGCGGCGGATCGCCGACGCCCTGATGTCCGACCCTCTCCTCGGCGCGCTCTGGGGGATCGAGTCGCTGGCGGAGCGGGCGAACGTCAGCATCGGGACGGTCGTCCGCTTCTCGAAGAGGCTCGGGTACCGCGGCTTCAGCGAGTTCCGGGACGCCCTCCGGGAGGCGTGCCAGATTCGCTCGGGGGGCGATCCGCTGGAGGCGCTGGAGGCGCCCGCGGACCCGTTCTGGGCCCTCGGCGAGGTCGTGCGGCGCGACCGCGAGAACCTCGCGAGGCTCGTTCAGACGCTCGACCACCCGACTCTCGACTCCGCGACGCAGCTCCTGACGCGGGCCCGCCACCGCGTCCTTCTCGGCCGCGGCGTCTCGAACCTGATGTGCCAGGTGCTCGCGTTCAACCTGACGCAGGCGGGGCTGCCGTGCATCGCCGCGAGCCCGTCGGACTTCTCGAACCAGGTGGCGAACCTGGGCGCCGGGGACCTCCTCGTCGTCGTCAGCTGCGCCCCGTTCAGCCGCGAGACGGTCGACGCGGCAGCTTTCGCCCGGCGCTGCGAGATCCCGGTCCTGGCGTTCACCGACCGCCACGACTCGCCGCTGACGCCGAGCGCGACGGTCGCGATCGTCCTGCCGACCGAAGACTTCCTGTTCAGCTTCGGACTCTCGGCGTTCTCCGTCGTCTCTCACGCCCTCGCGATCGCCGTCGCGGCGAAGGACACGGCCGGCACGTCGAATCGGCTGAAGGCGGCGGACGAGGTGGCGCAGCCGCTCTTCGTCGAGCACTGGCTCCCGATGCAGCCCGGCGCGATCCGCGTGGAGCGGCCCGCGAAGCCGAAGGCGGACTGAGGGCCGGCCTCCCGCCTCAGCCGGGAGCGAGGGCGAGGAGCGCCTCGATGACGCCGCCGGCCACGGCCCGCGCCTTGTCGGAAACGGTGAAGCAGTGCTCCCGCACGCCGCGGGGGTCGACGTCGGCGACTTTCAGGCCGGCGGGGGCCGGGTAGCCCGGACGAATCAGCCCGCGCAGGACGCCGCCGATCGACGCGCGGGCGACGGCGCCCCCGACGGTGAGGACCGGCTCGCCGGCGGCCACGAGGTCCCCGATCGCGCGGAGCGCCACGACCTCTCCGGCGGCGGGGGCCCGGACGACGCGGTCGCCGGCATGCCCCGCGATCGTGCCCGGCACGGCCGTGTCGTCCTCGGCGCGTCCCGCGAGGAGAACGCGGCCGAGGGCGTGCCCGCGGTTCGTCTCGACGACGGCGTGCGCGTCCCGGCCCGCCTCGAAGCCGGGGCCGAGCGCGACGACGACCGGGGCGAGGTCGATCCGTGTTCCGAGGTTCCTCTTCGCGAGGATCGCGTCGACGACGGCGAGGGGGGCGAGGCGGGGCACGAGGCGCGCCTCCGGGTCGACGAGGATCGGGACCGTGGCGGCGTCCCACGCCGCGGGTGGCTCGTCGTGGCGGACGGCGCGGATTCCTTCCACCTCGGCGCTCCCGTCGTAGACGGCTTCCGAGAAGCTCACGGTGCGCCGGATGGCGCTCGGCCGGGGGAGCTCGAGCGCGACGACCCGGAATCCGGAGCGGACGAGCCGGACGATGCAGCCGGTGGCGAGGTCGCCTGCGCCGCGGAGGACGACGAGGCGTCCGCCCGCCAGGCTCACGTGGCGGGCCCCTGCGGGACCGTGAAGAAGGCGCGCTCCGCCTCGTCCGCGCCGCTCAGGAGGACGAGGTCGGCGCCGAGGGCGCGGAGCTGGCCAGGGGAGGGGAGGTAGGGCGACTCGTCGACCTTGTTGAGAAGGGCGACGCGGGCGCCGCGCGCCCCCTTGAAGAGCCCCTCGGGATGGCGCGCGAGGGCGACGACGTGGTCCCAGCCGATCGCCGCGCCGGGAAGGCAGCCGGTGACGGCCGCGAAGCGCTCCGGGCGGTGGACCGTCCGTTCGTCCATCGGCCAGCCGAGCGCGTCGAGACCGAGGACGCCGATGGTGAGTCCGGTCTCGGCCGGGACGACCGGTTCGTGTCCCGCAGGGGACTTGATCGGGAGCCGTTTCGAGCCGTCGGCCTCGACGAGGACGACGGGCCAGACGGATGCGAGGCGGGAGACGTGAGACGGGTCGATCCCCTTGAGCTTGCGGGGCGGCTCGGCCGTACGGGAGACGAGGAGGGTCACTCCGGGCGTGGGCGCCGGGAGTGGCGCGTCGGGGTCGGGGTGCTCCAGGGCGGGCAGGAGAAGGACCCGTTCGACGAACGCTCCCGGCTCCTCGCGCGGGTCGGCGAGATGGGTCGTCGTCGTGACGAGGACGGGGCGGCTGTCGGCGGCGAGCTCGCGGGCGAGGTGGAGGAGGAGGCTCGTCTTGCCGCCCGCGCCGACGAACGACACGATGCCTCGGCCCTCCGGCAGGAGCGGCAGGAGGAGGTCGGCGAGCTTCAGGACGCGCTTCGTGGCCGCCTCCTCGCGAGGCTCGCCGCGGCGACCCCTCTCCTCGCGGCGACGAGCTCGCCGACGATCGACACGGCCAGCTCCTCCGGCGTCTCCGCGCCGATGTCGAGGCCGATCGGCGCGTTCATCGCGGCGACCCTCTCCGGGTCGAATCCGTCCGCGATCGCCTGATCGAGCATGAGTCGGACCTTCTTCCGGCTCCCGATCATCCCGGCGTAGCGCCACGGCTTGCCGAGGACGGCCCGGAGCGATTCGAGGTCGGCGAGGTGGCCGCGCGTGACGATGACGGCGTAGGCCGAGGCGTCCCAGGGGAACGCGCCGACGGCCCCGGTGTACGAGCCGTGGTGGGTCTGCACGCCTTCGGGGTAGCGCTCCGGCGCCAGGAACTCGGCGCGGTCGTCCGCCACGGTGACGGCGAACCCGACGGCGTGCGCTGCGGCGGCAACCGCGCGGCCGACGTGCCCGCCGCCGAGGACGAGGAGCCTCTCGGGGGGGACGAGCGGGTCGTAGAAGACGCCGGCCGCCTCGTCGAGGAGCGGGAGGCCGTGCTCGAGGGCGCGGCGCGCCGCCTCGGGGTCGGCGCCCGCCGGGGGGGCCGGGGACCAGACGCCCGAGCGGTCCATCGCGGCGCTCTCGCCGGTCGCGGTCCGGCGCGCGAGAAGGGCCCGCTCGCCGCGGGAGAGGAGCTCCCGGGCGGCGGCGTACGCGGACTTCGACCCGAGCGGCTCGACGAGGATCAGGGCCGTCCCTCCGCAGACCATCTCCGGCCCCTCGGCTGCGTTCCCGAGCTTCTCGACCTCGAGGACGCGCGCCTTCTCGTCGCCGAGCGCCTCGCGGGCCGCGTCGAGGACCACCGCCTCGCCCCCGCCGCCGCCCACGGAGCCGGCGACGAGCCCGGCCGGCCCCGCCAGCATCCAGGAGCCGGGGTGGCGCGGAGCGGAGCCCTTCACCTGGATCACGGTGCAGAGGACGAGCGGCTCGCGGGCGGCGAGGAGGACCTCGAGGAGGGCAAGGCTCATCCGGTCTTCCTCCTGCTGTAGGGGGTCCCCGCGAGCGGCAGCTCGGTCCGGAAGAGGCCGTCGCGGAGGAAGTAGGCGCCGGCGACCGCGGGGGCCGTCGGGATCGTCGCGATCTCGCCGAGCCCCTTGGCGCCCCGGGCGAGCGGCGACGGGTTCTTCTCCACGATGACGGACTCGATCGGCGGGACCTTCGCCGCCTTGAAGAGGCCGAGCGTGCCGTACTTCACCTGCGGCTCGCCCTCCTTCAGCGGGAAGTCCTCGGTGAGCGCGTAGCCGAGACCCATGACGACGCCCCCCTCGATCTGCGACTCGACCTGGACGGGATTGATCGCCCGGCCGATGTCGTGCGCCGCGACGACCTTCTCGAGCATTCCCTCGCCGTCGAGGAGGACGACGTGGGCCGCGTAGGAGTAGGCGACGTGGCTCACCGGGTTCGGCTTGTCGGAGGCGAAGGGGTCGGTGACGCCCGAGAACTCGGCGTGGTACTCCTTCCCCTCGAGCGCCTCGAGGGTCGACCCGTCGAGGTCGGCTTTCAGCGCGCGGGCCGCCCGGCAGGCCGCCTCGCCCGTGAAGAGCGTCTGTCGGGAGGCGGTCGTCGTCCCGCTGTTCGGGGAGGTCGAGGTGTCGGGCGTCGCGACGACGACGCGCTCCCAGTCGAGCCCGGTGATCTCGGCGACGAACTGCATCAGGACGGAGGCGAGCCCCTGCCCCATGCAGGCCGCGCTCGTGTAAATCACGGCCTTCCCGCTTTCCACCTTCAGCCTCACGCGGCCGATGTCGGGGAGGCCGACGCCGATCCCGGCGTTCTTGAGCGCGACGGCGATCCCCGCGTCGGGCCTCCCCTCGCAGAGCTCCTTCACGGCGAGGAGGCACTCCTTCAGGGCCGTCCCGTCGTCGCAGACCTGGCCGTTCGGGAGGACGTCGCCCGGCTCGACGGCGTTCCTCCAGCGGATCTCCCACGGGCTGACGCCGACCTCCTTCGCGAGGAGGTTCAGGCACGACTCGATCGCGAAGCACGACTGCGTCACGCCGAAGCCGCGGAAGGCGCCGCCGGGCGGGTTGTTCGTGTAGACGCCCGTGCCGACCATCTCGACGTTCGGGATCTTGTACGGCCCCGCGCCGTGCGTGCACGCCCTCTGGAGGACCGGCCCACCGAGCGAGGCGTAGGCGCCGGTGTCCTCGAGGAGGTTCGCCTTCACGGCGGTCACGCGCCCCTCGGCGTCGGCCGCGACGACGTACTCCATCTCCATCGCGTGCCGCTTCGGGTGGACGCGGATCGACTCCTGGCGGTCGAGCGTCACCTTCACGGGCGCCCCCGTCTTCCAGGCGAGGAGCGCGGCGTGGTGCTGGACGATGAGGTCCTCCTTGCCGCCGAACCCGCCGCCGACGTAGGCGCTGATCACCTTCACGCTCTCGGGCGGGACGCCGAGGACTCCCACGATCCCCTTGTGGTCGTCGTAGATGCTCTGCGTCCCGGTGTAGACGGTCATCGTGCCGTCGCCGTTCGGGATCGCGAGGGCGCTCTCGGGCTCCATGAAGGCGTGCTCCGTCTCCGGCGTCCGGAAGGTCTTCCGGATGACGTGCGCCGCCTCGGCGATCGCCCTGTCTGGGTCGCCGCGCTTGAGCACCGTCTTCGCGAGGAGGTTCCCCTTCGGGTGGAGCTTCGGCGCGTCGTCGTCGAGGGCCCTCCGGGCGTCGACGAGGGGCGGGAGGACCTCGTGGTCGAGTCGGATCCGCTTCGCCGCCTCCTTCGCGATCTCGCGGGTCTCGGCGGCGACGAGCGCGATCGCGTCGCCGACGTACCGCGTCTCCTCGCCGACGGCGATCATGGCGGGCCAGTCGTGGATGATGTGCCCCTGGAGTCGCTCGCCCGGGACGTCGGCCGCGGTCATCACGGCCACGACCCCCGGCATCGCGAGCGCCTCGCTCGCGTCGACGCCGAGGACCTTCACCCGCGCCTTCGGCGCGCGGAGGACGGCCCCGTGGAGCATCCCCGGGACCTTCATGTCGTCGACGTAGACCGCCCCGCCGAGGACCTTCTCGCGCGCGTCGGCCCGGAGGATCTTCGCGCCGACCGAGAGCGGGACGTCGTGCTCGCCCGGGACCGCCTCCCCCTCGCGGAGGAGGCGCGCGGCCTCCTGGATCCCCTTCTCGATCTTCACGTAGCCGGTGCAGCGGCACATGCTGAACTGGAGCGCCTTCGCGACCTCCTCGGTCGCCGGCTCGGGGTTGGCGTCGACGAGCCCCTTGGCCGTCATCACCATCCCCGGCATGCAGAAGCCGCACTGGACGGCGCCCGCGTTCGCGAAGGCCCAGGCGTAGACGTCCTTCTCGCGCTCGGAGAGCCCCTCGACGGTGACGACGCTCTTCCCGGCGACCTTCGCCGTCGTCGTGAGGCACGAGCGGACCGGCTTGCCGTCGACGAGGACCATGCAGGCCCCGCACGACCCCTCGGAGCAGCCGTTCTTCACCGACGTGAGGTCGAGCTCCTCCCGGAGGAACGTCAGGAGCTTTACGTCCTTCGGGGTCGCGACCTCCTTCCCGTTCACCCGGAAGGCGTGGAGTGCCGGCTCGATCGGGGCCGCGTCCTTCGGCCGTTCCAGCTGCGTCGTCGACATGGGGCACCTCCCGTGGCGAATCCAGTCTAGAGCCTCGCGGCCCGCTTCGGAGCGGCCCTCAGCGGGCCACCGTGAGGATCGTCCCGACCTCCTCGGGGGTCCGCCCGACGACGGCCTGGTAGTTGCCGCGGTCCGTCGCCCCTTCCGTCACCATGAGGAGGACGGTCTTGTCCGGGCCGAGGAGGCCCGCCTCGCGGAAGGCGGCGGTCGCACCGTCCTCGGCGAGCGCCGCGAGCGCGCCGAGCGCAGCCGCGCCGGTCTCTCCCGCGACGACGCCGGCGCCGGCGAGGCCCCGCATCGCCTCGCGCGCCCGCTCGTCGCCGATCGAGACCATCCACTCGACGCCCGTCGAGACGCGCGGCCAGGCCACGGGCGACGGAAGGCCGCAGTTGAGGCCGACCATGATCGAGCGGTGCGGTCCGGGGACGGCCGTCATCTCGCCCGCCCCCGCCGAGGCCTGGATGCAGTTGGCGTCCGCCGGCTCGACGCCGACGAGCGCCCCGTTCCACGGACGGCTCCGGTAGTAGCTGACGGCGGCCGACATGAAGGCGCCGACGCCCATCGGGACGATCACGACGTCGGGCGCGCCGACGCCCGCGGCCGCGAGCGCCTGCTCGATCTCCATGAAGATCGTCGTGTAGCCGTCGACGACCCGGCGGGGCGTCACGTCGTAGCCCGGCCAGGAGGTGTCGGAGATGACGAGACAGCTCTCGCCCGCCTCCTCGGCGGAGCGGGCGACCGCGGCGTCGTAGTCGCCGTCGACGACGGTCACCTCCGCCCCCTCGTTCTGGATCGCGTGGATGCGGGCCGGGACGGTCCCTTTCGGGACGAAGATCCGGCAGGAGAAGCCGAGGAGCCGCGCCATGAAGGCGACGGCCCGTCCGTGGTTGCCGTCGGTCGCCGCCGCGAAGGAGAAGGGGCGCAGGTAGGCGATCCGGCGCGAGAGGTCGTTGATGTTCGCCCACGGCTCCGGCTCGAAGCCGAGGTGGTCGCAGAGCGCCCGGTACGACGCCCACGAGGCTCCGAGGATCTTGAAGCTGGGGAGCCCCAGGCGCTGCGTCTCGGCCTTCACGAGGACGCGCTTCACGGCGTACTTCGCCGCGAGCTCGGGACAGTCGTAGAGCGTCGTCGCCCGGTAGGCCGGCATCCGCCGGTGGAACGTCCAGACCGACGGGTCGGGCGCGGGCCAGCGGGTCTCGGGCCGGGCGAAGGGGTTCCTGAGCAGCGTCGCTTCCGCGAAGACGGGCGTGGCGTTCATGGGGGCCTCCTGGGCTGACGGTCAGGGGACGACGTGGGTCCCGGTCTTCCCGGCGAGGGCGAGGCCGAGGTGCTCGGGGTCGGTGATGATCGCCTCCTTCCCGCCCCCCTCGAGGAACTCGATGACGGCCTGGATCTTCGGGAGCATGGAGCCCGGCTTGAAGTGCCCTTCGGCACAGTACTGCTTCGCTTCGGCGACCGTCATCCGGTCGAGGTCCTTCTGCTCCGGCTTGCCGTAGTCGAGGCAGACCTTCTCCACAGCCGTCGAGATGACGAAGAGGTCGGCGCCGAGCTCTCGTGCGAGGAGGCTCGAGGCGAAGTCCTTGTCGATGACGGCGGCGGCTCCCCTCAGCTCGCCCTTCTCGTCGGGGACGACGGCGATCCCGCCGCCGCCGGCCGCCACGACGACGAACCCGGCGTCGAGGAGGCTCTTGACGGCGTTCATCTCGAGGATCGCCTTCGGCCTCGGCGAGGCGACGACGCGGCGCCA